>Ga0307991_1000041_pt1 | contig 103626 bp, 90 predicted proteins | sample EllFjometagen131_FD_203146 | JGI IMG/M metagenome (GOLD analysis project Ga0307991, IMG submission 203146) | Marine microbial communities from Ellis Fjord, Antarctic Ocean - #131 | ecosystem: Environmental > Aquatic > Marine > Unclassified | place: Southern Ocean | collected 2014-10-08
CTTGACAAACTGACTCCAGATGAAGTATACTTTCAAGAATCTATGAGGAAGCTTGTAGGATAATGAACAACGGAACCTTCACACCTAAGATTCAAGAAAATGTGTCCAAGGCATGGGGTCCACTTCTCTGTTCACCTTAAAAGTAAAACTTTTGAGTGCATCACATGAAAAGTGCAACTTTTCATGGCCTTCGCTTCTTCCCAAAACAGACTCGCTTGATAAGATAATTGTATCCTTTAACATCATTTTCCTCAACCACTCCCCTGCATGTTAGTCAGCTCTATGCCTTCGTTAGGGACTTGATTATAGATAGATTTATAGTCACCAATATTAGAGCATCTACTCAACATCCCAATGTTGTAGCGTGGTATAAGCATCATGCGCTATCCCATGTTTCTTTGCATAGGCAACTAAATTTTTACTTTCCTTTAGAGATAGTCCACACCCGATAATAATTGCATATCTTTGATTACTTATGCCATCAGGGGAAACAGTAGATATCATCTTAAATCCGACGTTGGTATGCTTATTCGACATGCGATACATTTCTTGCTTTGCAATATCATAGCTACAGTTAAGATCTAATGATGATACGATAATATTGTATGTACCTTTCCTTTTCGGCCTGAAAAATGTTACCTCCCAAGTCTCTCTCTTTGAATATTCAGGATCGACTAAATTATCTGATTGAAGAATAAGATTTGAAGACACAGGAATCTCCCTGTCTTGCCTTGAAGACACAAATATTTTCGCAATGGTTCCCATACCATTAGTCAAAAGTACTCCTATGTTACCCTTTTCATCGTGTGATTGGGATTGTAATATCTTCCCACTTTCAATGTCTATAAGTCTTACGTTCACCGTGTAAATCTCACCTATATGCCCTATGCTTCCAGTAAATATCTTTTTTACTCCGATTAGTTTCCCCACTTGCACGATACAACTGTCTTCAACACAGCCTGAAAGCTGAAGCTTTTGCTCATTTAGAATATCCTCCATTGAGTTTCGGTCGATAACCTGATAAATACCGGTATTTAACAACTCATTGCGAAATCTATCGGTGAGAGTCTTGGAATCGGCCTCAGAAATTTTATATGGAATGAAATCAAGTACAGCTACGGGCGTTTTCTGAGGCACTCCACAAAGAATAATCTGGCTCAAACATGTATACAGTGTAAGTATTATGGTTATTCGGTTCGTCATATGGTATTAACAATTATAGTATGACTTGTTTATTGTACTAAAAGTATAATTATCATAACTATAGTCTACTATATTTTTCCCCAATATATAATTTACCAATATGCCTAACGCCTTACGCTGTTCACCTCAAAAGTAAAACTTTTGAGTTCTTCGATGCTTCCTGAGAAAGTATCACTTTGTAAGATAATTGTTTCCTTCCACATCATTTTCCCCTTGCACTATTTTGTGTGTGAGTCAGCTCCAAGCTTCGTATAGTGGGTGCTATGAATGCTATTAATTGATGATACCTATCAATAATACTATTTTTGTAACTCTTTTAGAGTTGTGATAAGATCCACTGGGACAAATTCTAATCTCAACATTGTGTTAATTAGTTTATCATAATCTACAGCTCTTTTAAACTTCATTTTGAATTTTCCATGTAGAGTATGACCTCGGCGTTTTAAAAGCCAATTTGGATAATTTAGTTTTCGGCGGGACATAAAGCTCACCTCCGAAACCTCTTTGTCATCATCAGTTTGGGCTTCAAGTGTTGGTTCGATCTGCTGAAGAACATGATCGGCTATTTTCTGGAGTTTGGCGCTAGGAAATTTTGGAATTGTTAACTCATCCTTCTGAGTAAGCTGTTTGATTCCAGGAACAGTCAATATAGTATTCTCATGCAGGAGTGATGCAAAGACAAGGATTGGATCAAGTAAATAATTCTCCAGACTATAGCGACCAATCACGTGAAGATATTTAGTAGGAGTAATAGATTCAGGAACATTGGATCCATTGTCAAAATCCATTAACCCCTGGAAAATATCGCCTGTCCCGTTGCTACCAAATTTCTCTACCCAAGTTCTAACAACTGTACATCCACCCGATTTGTTATTCTTCCTATTCGAAGATGATATAAAAACAATATCGATAGTGGTTAGTACCTTCTTTTTGGATTTTAGCAAAACAAATAATGCATTATAAAATTTTGCGTCATCGTCGTCTTCAACCAGCACATACTTAATATTGGGTTTTACAACAATCATTCCTTCTGTTAATAGGTTTATACCGTACTCTTTGGATTTAAGTTGTGATATTTGAGGTAAAGAATTCGACATTTCAAAGAGTGCATATTCCGGTGATAGCGATACTGTCGAAGGAGAATGAGTAGTCATTATCACTCGGACACCATTTTTGCCCACTAGAATTCTTTCGACAACGTCAATGAACTTCTTAATTGCAGACGGGTGCAGGTGTGCGTCTGGTTCATCCCAAAGGATTAGTCTTGGTAATCGACGCGTCTTGCTAGAATTGAACATCCATATTGCTAACGAAATTAAAACCTTTTCGCCAGAAGAAAGATCTGAGAAGTTAATAATAAGCGATTCTTCTTGTCTGCTGATAAGTTGAAAAATGAAGTCACCCATATATGCTTTGGGCTTATTGACATAATATGGAAAATCTGCTGATTTCAGTAAATCATTAACGATATCCCACGGTGCCTTTCCTAAGGCTGATACTATTTGACTCTCAGATAAGCCCTCATCACGTCGTTGTGCAGATTTACAATGATATGTGAGGAAGGCTTCACTTAGGCCTTCGTGAATATTCACCTTGTTGATATAGTCAAAATAGTCAACGGGAAGGTTTTCTTGAACATCAGAAACCGTAATCTTTTCCGCTGGTTTATCAACTGCCCCTTCGACAATCTGCGCCAGCTCAGCATATCCCTTAGTATTACTCCGTTTGGATATCTGGCCATGAAGCTTATTGATAATATCTGTAAAGGTAGATGAATTAATTCCTCCAAGATTGCCTAATTGCCATATTGATGACAAATAGACAACTTCCTTTACTGAAATCTCAATATCCTTGCTCTTTGTTTTGACACCATAGAATGGCTGAGTTGAATTCCTCTGAGAATTTGCTTGTTTTTGATGGTCAGTCCCAAAATGAAAATTCAGGAGCTCCAATATCTGTGTTTTTCCACTACCATTTTTACCCGTGACAACTACGAATTTTGGAATGTTACGCCACATCAATTGACTAATTGATTTATACTTACCTGAGATTAATTCAAAGTCCATTGCTTTTCCTTTTGCGTCAATTGTACGGTTAAAAGGTTTTTAATGCGTACCGATGATTTTCAACTTCAGTCCATAGTCTTACACCACATAACAATCGTTTATACAGTCCCTGATAACACCACATATACACACAACGAGATGCGACTGATGACGACACTGTTTAAATAATTCATAGGCTCCCCCGCCTTCATGTAATAGTTATGCCGAAAATGTATCCTATCTATCTATTATTTCAAGTACTAAGCTGTTTATTCACAAAGAAATAAAGAGGCAGCCCAAAGCCCGACCAGCACCGAATATTTGGAACATCCCAGTCATACTCGAGTAAATTGATTACATCATTCACTAACAATGTTTTATGTCAATCAATAGATGAATTCAACAGAGGAGACCGATATGACCCTTAAAGAAAAACTAGAGCTTTTATGGAAGTACCTCCTACTGGCCGTCATTGTCTTTGGACTGGTCCAGATAGGCAATAACCGTAAATCCAGAATGTGGTCCCACGATTTCTCAGGACAGCATGATTCCAAGATGATGTGGTTCGTGGATGAAGATCATGATTTTGGTGATATGGATGTTGATCTGGAGATCGAGGAATTAATTGATGGCGATTCCAGTATTACGGTTATCATCAATGGAGAAACCATGACTCTGGATGATCTGAAAAAGCTGGATAAAAATGTTTATATCAAGAAGATGAGACATCATAGTGGTGACAAAGATCGCAAAGTCAAGATCATCAAAAAGAAGATGATTGATAAAGATTAGCTTAAGAGCACAAAAAAAGGCGAGATCTCCTCGCCTTTTTTTATATCTATTTGTACAGAATTTTAATTTGAGTATACAGCAATGGCGGACATTACTTCTCTTTGAACCGTTTTCCCTGCTGGACGATTGAGCAACTTCCCATTCACTACCAGGGCAGAAGATCCACCTCCATCAAGATTGATGGCATCTTCGCAGCCGAGTTGGAGCATAATATCAGCCAGTTCAGGCAGATCAACGCCACGACTGATCAATTGTCTACCATCCACCACCAAGAGGATCAAATCGCCTTCAGGTGTGGTACCTGCAGCGGTACGGGGATGAACTTCCGGGATACTGGTGCCATAGAAGATTTCCTCGTTGACAGGAATAAAGACCTCCCCATCACGCATCAGCAGTGGACCGGCACCCAGGATATCGCGATACGACCAGGGCTTACGATGAATTGGTTCAAGCCGGTCACCTGGCTGCCCTGGTATATTATCAATACCTTGATCCCAGGTAAAAACAGAGTCTCCAGTAGATGAAACCCAATTAATATCAATGGCATCATTTTCGTCAAACCCAATGGCTGAACGATGGAGATAAAACCGTTGCTCACCCCGCAGAACCGATGTGGTGGCTGCGTGAATAAGTGTATCCCCCACCTTTAATATGCCAACATGGGTGGCCGGATTAAGATCCATTCTGAAATAGCCACCGTTTATCATCACAGGGACATCCAAACGTTCCGCAAATTCTGAGACCGTTTCCCGACGATCGGTATCCGTTGAAAGCTCAACTCGGGTCTCTATATCATGACGTTTTTCTTCAACGCGTACATACCAGGCCCGCAAATTGGCTCCAACATGGATTGCTTGATATACAGAGATACCATCAGGTAGATCCTTATTAATGGAATCCATGGTGGTCCATTCCAGACCAAGACCTGGATATTCAACAGCAGCATCGCCAGACCTGTTACAGCTGGTTAACATCGCGATGGCGAGAATGGATATAAGAAATCGTTTTAACATTATTAGCAATATAGTATGATTATGTCCCATATCGAAAAAGTGTTTCTGAAATTAGTTACTTTTCTTTGCAGAATTAATCAGAATGACCGCAAAAATGGATATTGAACCACCAAACACGATATTCCATTGCAGGGGCTCCTTCAAGATGAGCATACTAAAAAAAAGCGCACTTAAAGGTACCGTAAAAATAAAAGCCGAAGCCTTTTCAGAGCCTAATCTTGATGCGGCAATGAAAAAGGCGGTGGTGCCGAAAGCCATAGCTCCCACTGAGATGGCAAGCAGGTTTATCCAGAAAATGATATCCAGGTCGAAAACAGTAAAAAGTGTTGAGGGTTCTATAAAAACCAAGGCAAACAGCGCACTGAGCAGATAGAGCCAGAAACTGTATGTGAGCGTACTCATGTGGCGATTGATCTGTGAAGAGATAAAGGTGAGAAAAGCCCATGTGCTGGCACACAATACAAAATATTGATTCCCACTACTGAAAATGGCTGACCAGCCCTCCTGCCAAACATTAATGAGGATGCTGCCCCCCAGGATACCCAGGAGAATACCGGCCAGTGAGCGTCCTCTGGGAAAATGCCGTCTGACAATGGAGATCAGCAGAAAGGTCAATACGGGATTGAGCGTGGTGACGAGAACGCCCCCTCCACCCGCAGGACCGAGTCTGGTTCCAGTGAAATAGAAATGGTTGTACAGGACCAGTAACCCCGCGCTGGCAGCGATTGAAGGCAAGCCAGCCAGGGTGATCCGCCATTCTGTTTTGCGGACCAGTAAAACGATGCCCATGAAAATTCCTGCTATGAGAAAGCGCCAGAACATGAGCAGTGGAATGCTGGTATAGGTACCCAGGATTTTAGCATTGGTCCAGGAGAGCCCCCACAGCGCCATGCCGATGATCATGATGATATACAAGAAAGTATGTTCTGAGCGTTTCATCAAACCATATTAATCAGAGGATTCCATAATCCTGCACCAGAATGTGATATCGGACTATAAAAAAGTCCCCACCAGAGCGTGGTGGGGACTTTGTGTATGCTATATGAATAAGCTACTACTCAGACGCAGCGATGTAGCGTGGGTATTCTGGTACATACATATTTTCCTTTACCCAGGCTTTTATATCTTTGGGTCGCTCAACTCTGGCCAGACCTTCATCAAAGGCCATTTCACAGATAGCAGTGGCAATGGTCAGAGATATTTTGCGGATTTTCCGCAGATCTGGATAAACAGTCCTGAGGGAAAGTTCCTCTTCAGTGACCATTTCAGCCAATGTCTTCGCAGCCATGTAAAACATGGCATCTGTGACCTTTTTAGCCTGACACAATGCAGCACCCAGACCCACACCAGGAAAGATAAACATGTTATTTCCCTGACCTGGTACATAGATCTTGCCTCGCATTCTGACAGGATCAAAGGGACTTCCACTGGCGAAGATAACTTTGCCTTTGGTCCATTTATAGGCCTGCTGGGCAGTACATTCAGATTTCGTTGTTGGATTGGAAAGTGAAAAGATGATGGGCTGTTTTGAATAATTCATCAATTCCTTGACTACTTCTTCAGTGAAGGCCTGACCCTGACCACTCACACCAATAAGGATAGTGGGTTTCACTGTTTTAATCACATCCATGAAGTTTTCGATAAGCGCTTCATCCCTGGCATAAGCCACCTTGTGGTCCTGTAGTGGACGGGGTCCATTCTTAACCACCAGCCCCTGGCTATCGATTAACCAGAACAATTTCCTGGCTTCTTCATCAGTCATGCCACTTTCTTCAACAATACCGGCCACAATCATATTAGCAATACCAACGGCCGCAGAACCGGCACCAAAAAAGATGAGACGCTGATCTGCGAGTTTTTCTTTTTTCATGCGCATGGCACCAAGGAGACCAGATAGGGCAACAGCGCCTGTACCTTGAATGTCATCATTAAAGCACAAGACCTTATCCCGATATTTGTTCAAAAGGGGGAAAGCATGATTGTTGGTGAAATCTTCCCACTGAATCAGTGCTTTTGGCCATCTAACTTGTACAGCATTGACAAATTCATCCACGATCTCGTAGTATTCATCATCGTCAATACGGTGCTTGTTGATACCCAGATAGAGTGGGTCTGCCAGGAGTTCTTCGTTATTGGTACCAGTATCCAATAGAATGGGCAGTGTCTTACAGGGAAACACACCTCCACCGGCTACATAGAGAGCTAATTTACCAATGGGAATACCCATGCCATTGGCTCCTAGATCACCTAAACCAAGAATTCTGGAACCATCAGATATGACAATAATATCAATTTCATCCTGATTCCAGTTCTCAAAGATCTCACGGATATGTCCTTTGTCATTGGCACTGATGTACATACCGCGGTTTTTGCGATAGATATGGCCAAACTGTTGACAGGCGGCGCCCACAACAGGTGTGTAGACGATAGGCGTCATCTCCATCAGGTTCTCAGTAAGGACTTTATAATAAAGGGTCTCATTGCGATCGTGGAGGCTTGTGAGAAAAATGAACTTCTCAAGAGGATCTGTTTTACGCTGGTAGTTTTCTAAGACGCGGACAACCTGCTCTTCAATGTCCACCACTTTGGGTGGAACCAGGCCTCGCAAGCCTAATTCTTCACGTTCTTCCTCAGAAAAAGCCGTTCCTTTATTAAGTAGCGGCTCATTTAATACATCTGAACCCCGGATAATAACCTCAAGCGGTTCATCCTTGCTTTCCATCTGATAGCGACGTTTTTTGACCATTCCCATGATAATCCCCTTCTTAAAACTATTAATAAACATTAAGGGACACAATGTGCCGAAGTGAACCCTTTGCTAGTGATGATGATTCGTGATGGTATAATAATGCAAAAATGATGCAAGCTTGGCACTATTCATGCAAATAAAATTCGTTGATTAGAGATTTTTTAATCACATATCGATTCACTTATTAAATAGCGGAGGAACAATGAAAGTAAAAAATCGTTGGTTTGTAGTTTTGGGGGCAGTTCTCATCCAGTTGGCATTGGGGGCAATTTATGCCTGGTCAGTTTTCACTCCATCGTTGGTTGATGCCGGATGGACAAAGGCGATGACCCAGGGTGTTTTTGCTACTGGTCTATTCTTTTTTGCAGTTGTCATGGTCATAGCAGGTCGAATTATGCCTAAGCTGGGACCTCGCAAAGTAGCCATGGCTGGTGGTTTTGTTTTGGGTTCAGGATATCTCCTGGCAGGTTTATTCGGGGGAACCAATTTTATTGCTCTGCTCATTTTTATTGGAATGATAGGCGGCGCAGGAATTGGTTTGGCCTACGTGGTACCCATTGCAGTGGGAATGCGTTGGTTTCCAGATAAAAAAGGATTGATCACCGGGATGGCTGTATCAGGTTTTGGTTTTGGTGCAACATTATGGGTCAAACTGGCTGGATCCTGGGGCTCTCTCATTGCCCTCTACGGCTTGAGTACCACTTTCACAGCATTGGGTGGCATCTTCATGCTCATGATTCTGCTTGGTGGTATCTGGATGGTCTTCCCACCTGAAGGTTGGTTACCTGAAGGATATTCACTGCCAGCTACTGCAGATGGCAGTGTAGATGATGAATCTGGACACTTCAACAGTAGTGAAATGTTGAAGACTCGTCAATATTACTTCATTTTTATTACTTTCACCTTTGGTGCAAGTGCTGGCTTGATGAGTATTGGCCTCATGAAACTCTGGCCTATGTTTGCCTTGACTGCTAATGGTATCGACAAGGTCGCTGCCAGTGCCATAGCTGGAACTGCCATGGCTGTATTCTTTTCCCTGGCCAACGGTCTGGGTCGTATTGCCTGGGGTGCTATTAGTGACAGACTAGGACGCAAAAAGTCAATTGTCATCATGATGGCCACACAGGGTGTAGTTGTCATTCTTTTCCAGTGGATGGCCGGCACACCTGCACTGCTCTATCTGGGTGCAACCCTTATCGGTTTTAATTTTGGTGGAAATTTTTCACTTTTCCCAACCATTACAGCTGACACATTCGGAGCCAAGTTTATTGGCCAGAATTATGGCTGGGTATTTCTCGCCTATGGTTTTGGTGGAATTCTAGGTCCTATTATGGGTGGCTGGCTTGGTGACATGGGTAACTTCCCACTGGCATTCACCATTTGTGGTATTCTTTGTCTTGTAGCGGCAGTCATTATGTCACAGATAAAACCGGCAGTCAAAACAGCTTAAACCTCGTATACTCAATTATAATCAAAAAAGAGGCTGTCTCATATTCTGAGAGAGCCTCTTTTTTGTACTTCATAGTTTGGAACGAGAATCAGGTAGATATTGCTGCTAATATCTTGGAGTCTTGGAGTCCTGTAAGTTCAACTTCTACGATGCTATTTAGAAGGTTTGATGAATTTCCTGGAATATGCACCTTTAGGTAATTCTCAGTCATCCCAGTCAGAAAACCCTGGTGAGAGCTTTCAAGTAAAACCTGCTTTGGTTGATTCAATTGTCTCAAGGCGAAGGTCTGCTTCTTTTTCTGAGATAACTCTGTCAGGCGTCTGTTACGGTCTTTCCGCTGGCGCATCTCAACTTTACCCGGCAGCGTAATGGCTTCAGTATTGGGTCTCTCCGAATAAGTGAATACATGTAGATATGAGATATCCAAAGATTCGATAAGATCGTAGGTCTCTTGAAACTCAACCTCACCCTCACCTGGAAATCCAACGATAACATCTACGCCGATTCCGGCATCAGGCATCACTGATCTTACAGCCTGTATACGGTCTTTAAATAGATCGACACCATACCTGCGTTTCATGAGTCCTAAAATTTTGTCTGAACCTGCCTGTAGTGGGATATGAAAGTGTGGAAGAATGCTTTGTGATGTTAATACAAAGGCTATGATTTCATCGGTGAGGAGATTGGGTTCAATGGAGGATATTCTGATGCGTTCAATACCCTTTACAACATCCAGTCTTTTCAATAGGTCGATAAGTCCAAGATCAGATCCGAAACGGTAGTCACCCACATTCACTCCCGTGAGGACGATCTCTTTAACACCCTGTTCAGCGATTTCGCTGGCTTGATTAACCAAAATTTCAGGATCGATACTCCGGCTTTTACCCCGTGCCATGGGAATGGTACAATATGTACAGGGATAATCACAGCCATCTTGAATCTTCAAAAAGGACCGGGTTCTGTCTCCGATTGAGTATGAGGGTGTGCAATCATGCAATTCATCCACTTCAGCGTCTTGAATGATCAGGGGTGTATCACCCTGAGAGTCAAAATCCAGATGCTGCAGGAGATTGAATTTTTCCTTGGTACCCAGCACCACATCAACCTTGGAGGTGGCCACAATGTTTTCTGGGCGAAGCTGAGCATAACACCCTATGGCTGCCACACGGGAATCCGGTGACTGTCGCTTTGCTTTATTTACAATTTTACGAAACTCTCGATCAGCATTCTCAGTCACCGAGCAGGTGTTGATGACATAAAGATCGGCTGGTTGGTTAAAGTCGATCTTTTCATATCCTGCAGCTTCAAATTGTCGCGAAATCGTCGATGTCTCTGCATAGTTCAGTTTACAGCCAAGCGTGTGGAATGCGACCTTTTTTGTTCTATCATTCATCGTGATATATTAGCCACTACGATTTCGTTGGAAAGTTCAATTTATCGACAATTATTGTTTGCTATTTGTGAACTATAATTTCCCATAAAACGTCTATATAATCCGATAATTCTCCCGAATTCAGTTTGAATTTATACATAGCAAATTATTTTGTTTTCTCATATCTAAAGGAGTAAACATGAACTTATTTTCACATTCCTGGCTCCCTTTCATTTACCTGTATGGTCTTGGAGGGATTTTATTTGTTGCGGGTATCATCATTACGATGAAAGCTGGTTCATTTGATCTGAAACGCCCCAAACACCAGAAGTGGATGTGGATTTTAATCTTCGGTTTTGTCTGGTATTTTACCATGCATGCCTTAATGACCTGGGCTGCCCTTGGAACCATCTCTCCTTCTACTGTACTTTATACCCTGTTAGTCATGGTTGGAGTATTTATTGTTGTAACGCTTAGATTTGGAAAAGGAGCGAGGGCATAATGCAGACCTTTCATAGTATCGGAACAACCACCGACTGGATTGTTATGGTGGTTTATTTTATAGCCATCATGCTTTTTGGTAGCTATTTCGGACGATATACTAAAAATACCTCAGACTTTTTCTTTGGGGGCCGTCGATTCTCCTGGTGGCTGATCACCATGTCCATTGTGGCAACAGGCGTTGGTAGTCACAGTTTTGTCAAATATTCAGCCAAAGGATTTGAGCATGGTATTTCTTCGTCCATGACGTATCTCAATGATTGGTTTTTTATAGCCTTTTTTATGTTTGGCTGGCTTCCAATCATTGTGTACTCAAAGGTTCGCTCCATACCTGAATATTTTGAAAAAAGATTTAGTCCGTCGTCCCGCTTCATCGCTACCATCCTTTTATTGCTCTACATGATCGGTTATATCGGAATTGGATTCCTGACTTTGGGAAAAGCTGTTATTCCGATGTTGCCTACCGCCTTTGTTCTCTTTGGAATGACCATACCAATTACTTTAATGGGTGCGATTATTGTCATTGCCATCATTACAGGTATCTACATCACCTTTGGCGGGCAAACAGCCGTTATTTTTACTGATCTTCTCCAGGGATTCATCCTTATATTTGCTGGACTACTCCTTTTCTTCTTTGGTATCACCTACCTCGGAGGATTTGACATTTTTTGGGATATCCTGCCCACGGAGTGGAAGCTCCCCTTGGCTGACTTTAACAAACCCTCCGATTTTAACTTTGTAGGGATATTCTGGCAGGACGCTATTGCGGGATCAATCGGATTCTTATTCATGAATCAAGGATTGATCATGCGCTTTATGGCTTGTAAAAATGTGAATGAGGGGCGCAAAGCCGCGGGAATAAATATTCTCTTTGTCCTCCCCATTTCCGCCATCGTCGTTGGGAATGCCGGTTGGGTGGGAAAAGCAATATCTATTGCCAGTCCTGATGTTATTAGCCCCTCTGTTTCCCCTGACGAAATATTTGTTGTGGTGGCAAACATAATTTCTAGTCCTGGAATGTTTGGATTTATCATGGCTGCTCTAACTGCTGCGTTAATGAGTACAGTGGATACGCTGATAAATGCTACCGCTGCCATCTATATCAATGATGTTCATAGACCGGTTCGTCAATTTCTTAAGAAATCTTATGGTAACGTTGCGGAAAGTGACCGTAAAGAGCTTAGAGCCGCTCGTTACGCATCGATTGCTGTCACTATTCTGGGAGTTTTAGCAGTCCTTGCTTTCAAGAACTTCCCCACAGTATATGAAGCACACGGCTTTTTCCATTCGACCCTAACCCCACCTCTGGTTGTGGGAATATTCCTGGGAGTATTCTGGAAACGATTCACCGCTTCAGCAGTTATTACTACTTTCGTTGGTGGAGTGGCCCTCATGATTCTGGGTGCAAGATTTCCTGGAATATTGATAGCTCCTTTCGATCATGGGATTGAAATGAATGCAGCTCACCCTTATTCATATATACGCGCCTTATACAATACTTTGGTATGTGCAGGTGTTGCTGTCATTGTCGCCTATACAACGAATGCACAGCTTAGTCTGATTTCTAAAATCAGGGCTAAATCCAATGATAAAACTGTCATGAATGTCATCCTTGGAGTCGCTGTTTTAGCCTTCGCAATCGTTCTATTTGGATTGGCTGGAATGAACTTTCAACTCCTGGCTGCCATTGTTGTCATTGCTTTAGTCCCCTTGACAGTTACTTATTTTGTTCATTATGATGAAGAAGTGAACACGCTGGGTTTAACAGCAAGTTCTATCAATATTGCTCGTAAACAATTTAAAGGTAGTGAGCCGAATGATGAAGTTGGTGAAAATGTGCTCGTCAACTGGAACTTGTTCGAAAATGATGAAAATACATTGCAATTTTCAAAGAATGATATGGCTCTGATGAAAGCACACATCGGAGATCTTGTTTACCTATCGGATAAGCGTAGATGGCTGGGTGGTTTGAAGTCTGTTCATTCATCCTATGCTGAACCTCACGATGAAGATGGTGTTGTTTATGTAACAAAAGATTTGGCAGAATCAGGTTTATTTGCCGAAGGTCGTGAACTCCGCGCCGAAAAAGAAATGTAAGATCAGCATGCGCATACTCCTCTATACCTTAGCTCTGATTGTCTGGTCAGGTGGATTATGCGCTCAGAGTCAATTTAAAGCTGCATTCTGGAATATTGAAAATCTGTTTGATACGACGGATGCAGCCCTCATCAGAGATGATGATTTTACCCCCACAGGAAAATACCAATGGACTGAAGAAAGATTGGTAAAGAAATTTCAGGATCTTTCCAGAGTTATTCACGACATTGACAAATCCAATGATCTAGCCATTCTGGGTCTGGCAGAAATTGAGAATAAATCAGTCCTCAACCGTTTGAATAAAGATTTTATCCGTCGCGGAATGAAGATGGTGCACAAGGAATCTCCAGATGAACGAGGCATTGATTGTGCCATGCTCTATGATCCAGACATCGTCACAGCAGAGCATGTTCAGTTTCTCCCCCTTTTTCTGGCAGGAAATGAAAAGACCAGAGACATTGTTGAGGTTGAATTCAGTTTTAATGATTCGAGGAACGACGGAACCATCTATGTATTTGTCAATCACTGGCCTTCTCGTTGGGGAGGGCAAAAGGAGACAGAACCGCTACGTAGAAGCGCTGCCAGAACGCTGCGTACACGCATAGATCACATCTTATCAAAGGATCCCCATGCTGACATTCTGATCATGGGTGATTTTAACGATTATCCCAATGATCCCTCCTTATACGAGGTTCTCAGAGCACATGAAGCTGGTCCACGCACTTATCCAGGTGACCTGATCAACACAACCTGGTCATTGGATAAAAACCCGGATGCCGGCACCTGTATGTATCGCGGGAAATGGACAGTTCTGGATCAAATAATTATATCTGCAGCAATGCGGGACCATTCTAATTTTAATTGGGCCTTCGAATCCACCCAGACATTCATGCCAGATTATCTTATTGAAAAAGATGGCAAATACCAGGGTTGGCCCTATCGGATGTATCGTAGCGGTAAATATCATGGTGGCTATTCAGATCATCTACCTGTCGTTTGCACCATTCAAGTAAATTAATATGAAGATTATTTTTGTTTCTGCCGAAGTTGCCCCCTATTCAAAAGCGGGTGGTTTGGCAGACGTTGCCGGTAGCTTACCTCAGGCACTGGCACCTTATACAGATTCCATTCAGGTTCTCACACCTCTATATGGTCAAATTGATCGAGTGAAACATGGCATTCGGCCCACCAAGTTTAAAGGTGAAGTCGTTTTAAACAAAGAAGTCATTCCCTATTCAATCCATCAAACCAAAGATATTGATGGTCTTACGCAAATTGGGTTTATTGAATGTGATAGATATTTTGGACGTGATGGTATCTACACGGAATCAAATGGTGAAGGATTTGTCGATAACAATCTGCGCTATTTCTATTTTCAACTGGTTGTCCTCGATCTGATTTCTTCCGGGAAACTTCAGGCAGATATCCTGCATTGCAATGACCATCATACTGGTCTTTTACCTGGATTAGTCAAAGCTCTTGATCTGGATATAAAAACAATCTTTACCATTCACAATTTTCTATATCATGGCCATTTTTCCCATGACGAATTGAAATTACTGCCCTCATCAATGGGTCCGCTCCTCACAGAAACACAATGGGACAACTTCTCCGCCCTACTTGAAGGAATTGATCACAGTGATATTGTGACCACAGTGAGCCCAGGATACGCTTTGGAGCTGCTTGCAGGTTTGAATGTGGATGAGTATAGTCTCAAGAGAATACAGGCCGCAGAAGCCAAATTCAGCGGAATTGTCAACGGAATTGATACTGAATACTGGTCTCCTGAATTGGATGATTATACACCCTTCCATTTTTCAAAAGATGATCTTACTGGTAAGCGACAGAATAAGCAGGAATTGTTGGTCAAATCTGGGCTCCCCATAGATCTGGATGCGCCGGTTTTGGGTTCCATATCACGGCTGGTGGAGAATAAAGGCTTCCCGCTAATCATGGAACTCCTGGACGACTTTGTAAAAATGGGAGCAAAATTTATTTTTCTTGGTTCAGGCAGTCCTGAGATTGCCAAACAACTTCGTAAGGCCAAAGCCAAACATCCCCAACACATTGCATTTGATGATGGTTTTAATGAACCGCTCGCCCATTTGATCGAGGCTGGGTCGGATATGTTTCTTATGCCCAGCAGGTTTGAGCCGTGTGGTTTGAACCAATTGTACAGCTTGCGTTATGGGACCATTCCAATCGTACATCGTACAGGAGGTCTTGGCGATACCGTTACAGACTGGACTGAGAAGACGGGAACTGGTTTTGTTTTTGAACCATACGATGTGAGTGAGCTTAAAACAACCATGGCAAAAGCGTTGGTGGTCTATCAGTCAAGGACTGAATGGACTGCTCTCATGCTCAGGGCCATGGCAGAAGATTTTTCTTGGAATAAATCAGCAAAACAGTATTTCAGTTTATATAAAAGTTGAAAGCGAGGTAGGTGTGAAAAAATCTAAGGTTCGTTTGGGTGCAATTATCCTTGGGGGTGGACGTGGAGAAAGATTATCTCCTCTGACTTCTTACCGAGCCAAGCCAGCTGTGCATATTGCAGGGAAATATCGGCTCATAGATGTTCCTATCAGCAACTGTATAAACTCTGGTATCAATCTGATCCATGTACTGACCCAATTTAATACGACGTCATTGCACAGACATATTTCACAAACCTACAAATTTGATATTTATTCCGGCGGTGATATTGAGATTCTGGCAGCCCAGCAAACTGCCAAGAACAAAGACTGGTTTCAGGGTACTGCAGATGCGGTACGATCCTACTGGGATCGTTTTGAACAATTGAGTGCCACTCATTACATCATTCTGGCGGGTGATCACCTCTACAAAATGGACTATGCTGAATTTTTTGAACATCATCTCAATACTGGAGCCGATGTATCTGTTGGTGTCCGGCCCATGCCCATCTCCACCGCTCCAGAACTCGGTGTTCTAAAGGCAAACAAAGATGATGAGATAACCAGGTTTGTTGAAAAACCACAGACCGATGAGCTCATTGAGGAATTATCTGATACCATTGATGGAGAGAAAAAGGTTCTCGCTTCTATGGGTATTTACATCTTTAATAAGGATGTTCTTAAGGAAGTATTGAAGATTCAAGGTGATGATTTCGGAAAGAATATCATCCCCCACTCAATTGAAACCGTTAAAACAACAGCATTCAGGTTTCAGGGATATTGGGAAGATATTGGTACCATCAGAACCTTCTTCGAATCAAATATTGCCCTGACAAAAGAAAATCCTCACTTTACCTTTTACAACAAAGACAATCCTATCTACACCCGACAGCGATTCTTGCCTGGTAGTGAAATTCGGGGTGCTAAAATTGACCATTCAATCATATCAGAGGGCTGCAAGATTGGCAATGCTCAACTCAAGGATTCCATTATTGGTATTCGCAGTATCATTTGTGATGGGGTCAAATTTGAACGGACCTATTTTATGGGTGCTGATATGTATGAAGATGATGATTCAAACGCAATTATTCCCATGGGTGTTGGTGAAAATTCTATTCTGTCCAATGTCATAGCAGATAAAAATGTCCGGATTGGAAAGAATGTCAAATTAACCAATAAGAATGGACTAAAGGAATTCAGCAGTGACACCATCACTATCAAAGATGGTATTATCATCATTCCTAAGAACGTTACCATTCCTGATAATTTTGAGATTTAAGAAAGTACTTAACGAAAAATAAGAAGCATTGGAAACACGATCTACAGTTTCAGTAGATGGTTCTTTTTAGCTATTTATCCTTAGCAATCGTTGCTGGTTTGGTTTCTGAAGCTGTAGTTGTTGAAGTATTCTTCTTCGCAGCGGATTCTTCGGTATGCTTACTATTCCCCTTAGCATAGTCATTAATGTAGAACCCAGAACCCTTAAAAATAAGACCACTTCCACCACTTACTACTCTTCTGACACTCCCTTTACAATAGATACACTTGTCCAGAGGAGAATCTGACATCTTTTGAAAAGCATCGAAATGAGCACCACAACTCAGACATTCATATTCATATGTAGGCATTATTGATAACCTTAGTCTTCAGTATTTATGTGAAACTTTTTATGTAGAACTTCAGCAACATGAGGGGTAACAAACGAACTGATATCACCACCAAAGCTGGAAACTTCTCGAACAATAGTTGAATTCAAATGCGTATAAGCTTCATGTGGCATCAGAAATACCTGAACCAGATCTGGATAGAGAGTTCGATTCACCAGGGCCATTTGGAATTCAAATTCAAAATCTGACATGGCTCTTAAACCTCTGATCATGGCTACAGCACCCTGTTTACGAGCATATTCTACAATGAGACCATCAAAATAGGTGACTTTCACATTATCAAGATGCGCTGTAGTTCTTTGAATCATTTCGATGCGATCTTCAACGGAGAATAAGGGTTGTTTGCCAATATTTCTACCCACTGAAACGAGAACGTCATCAAAGATGGAGACTGCTCTTTCAATGATATCGAGATGTCCCAATGTGATGGGATCAAAAGTACCTGGGTATATTGCTAATCGCTTCTTCATATCAATGCGCCTTATATATTTGAATTCTTGTTTCTGCAACCACTTTTTCTTTTGCTAATTTAAATACATCCGATTTAAAACCATTCTCTTCTCTACGCGCTGACTCATATACAAAATATGCATCTTCAGTAGCATGAGATTCAATAAGTTTGATCAAATCACTTGAAAGCCTCTCAGCATAAGGCGGATCAGCCAGAATTAAATCAAATCGCTGGTCCAATTTCTTAAGCATGCCGAGTACATCGCCTACATAGGCTCTATAGGGCATGTCGCGGTCTTTGATCCACTCTTTCTGAGCATGGATATATGTTGAATCTTTATCGATGGATACAAGCGAGGCAGCTCCACGACTCAGAGCTTCAAAACCAAGAGCGCCAGTACCGCTAAAGATATCTAATACGTGCATATCTTTCACATCACGCAGGGTATCGAACATGATAGTTCTGGCACGGTCCGTTGTAGGTCGCACAGTTCCTGTCTTAAGCTTGGGCAGAGGGTGACCTCTCCATTCCCCGGCTATAATGCGTGTCATGGGGTGTAGTTAAAAAAGGTAACTTCGAATGTGGAATGGAATTCTTCACCCTGAACAACGATATCGATGGATCTGATAAGGTAATTACTACGTGATTCAGACCATGAGGAGAGGATGAATTGAATTTCCTGGGCAGTCCCGCTAAATGAGAACTGAGCAGGATTGTCTTCCGTACCACGGGCAAGATCAATGACTATCTCATTTAGATAGTCTGTGAATGGATTGGCAAGAATATCAAGAAGTCGCATGGCATCAAAGCTTTGACCTTGAAAATCTTTCTCAGAATTCATAATGAGTTCAAACTTGCTGGATATTTTTGCAGTCCCCGTACTGTAATCTTCTATAAAGGAACCTATCACAAATTTATCCAGGATTATCTGCATTTCAGCTACCCATTCACCACCTCGAGGAGCAGTCATGGATAGTGCATCTCTCTTCAGGAACAGATGACCAGATCCGTATTCAACGGGGAAGTTACTAATCATTTCAGTGATCATCAGCAACAGAGAGCGATTGTTGATGATGGCGATATCGTCGTCCGTCAAATTGACAACATCTTCCGAAACCTGGGTAAATTCCTGGTAGACAATGACTGTATCTCTGCCACCAGGCAATTGCACATGGAGAGACTCAGGTTTGGCGGCCTCGATTGAATCCGCCAGCGCTGCAATAGCTGGAGTGACAGGCATAAGCTCGTCAAATAATTCATCTGGAAGCACATCTTCTGTAGGCAGAGCATCAATGATGAGAGTATCTCCAGAGAAATACTCATCATAATTGTCAAGGTCATCCTCTTCCACTGGAATGACAGCATCGATGCCTACAAGTTCGTAAACATAGTCCTTGGCCATATCGATGGTAGAGAGAAGTATACCCTTATCATATAGATAGTATGCAGTTATTGAAACCATCAAAATCAGTAGAATAAATTCTCGGAGGGGATTTCTGTTGCCGGATGGTTTCTTTTTTCGCTTCTTAGACGTTGATTTACTCTCAGTTACTGAAGGTTCTGCTTCAGGTGTTTCATCAGCATGAGATTCAGGTTTTTGACCTGAATGTCGCCGGCGCAGAGTTTCAGCAATGAGTTCATCTTCAGACAACTCAGGCGTTGAGGATTCATCTGCCAAAAACTTCTTAGGACTAAGAATCCCTTTGTCTTTTCTCAGATCAATCTTCACTGAAACGCTCCTGTATCTCTACATTTAAGGCACCGAGAACAACAGCATATTCATCAATATTAACAGAATCCGGATCTCTAAAATTAAAATGGTTTCCCAATTTCAATGGTTGGCAACTGACTTCATACTGTTCCAGATTGGTCATTAATGATGGATCACCAGTAGAGGAAAAGTAAAACAGGTTTGTAATAACATTATCTGGATCGCGTTTTCCCTTAATCGCTCTCTCAATGGAATCTTTTACAAGTTTAATGAGATTTTCATCTCCCCTGACATGATCCAATGTAATTTTGTAATCCCAATTAAGAGAACCATGGAAGAGACCTGAGAATTCTTGATTCTGGAACATGTGACAGTTGATCGTATTCTCACGATTTTCAAGTACAACCTGTATACCGCCCTCGTAATCAAGAAGTTTGGTTGCAGTCAACACATTGCCAATAGCTTCCATCTCAGTGATAACTTTTTTCAAATCCAGTTCGGATGGTGAAATGATTCGCTCTAACCATGAGTCATAAGATTGTGGTATAGCAATGGATAGGTATTGAGCAGATTTGCCTGAGGATCGATTGAGTTCCTGGTGCACCATGGTGTATTGAGATAAAGCGCTTTCCAGCATCTCTTTCATATACCATTTGAGATATTTGTTCAAATCCTTGCCAGACAGAGCGCTATCTACGGGATGAATTCCCATGGGGAACCAGTCACTATCAATAACCAGATGCGTTGAATTATCTGGAAATTCTGCAGAATTGCGAATGGTTGAAATTTGCTCAGCCAGAGACATGATCACATTGGTGTTGGTCATATCCGTACTTTGGAAGTGCTCTTCCAAACTGACTTTACCCAGACTTTCAATAAATGGCATACCTTTAAAATTCACAAGTTGAGCGAATTTAATGGTTTTCCGAGATATATGGATTGCCAGCATATAAATTTAGCCTGTTACTTGGCCCAGCTTTCTTCTCCATCTACAAGACTACCATGGGTTGAATCGACCTGAGTGAATAACAGATATCTTCTGGATTCGATTGGATGCTCAATGGGAGATTCAATTGCCAGGTTAACATTGTTTCTCACGGTGATTCGGTAAGGCAGATCTGTCACAGTACATCGTGTCAGTTCTGGATCAAATTGATAGTGTGAGAAAAGTTGTATTTTGACATATTTTTTATTCACTGTCGTATCCAGCCAACCACCAAAAGAATCTTTTTCCATAAAGAGAACTTTCTCTTTCTCACCAGCCACAAATTCGTCCGATACAACACTTAGACTATCGATCTGGATGGAGTCAAATTCAGCAAATTCATTTGTCAGGCGGAATAGATTCTCAAGGAGACTATCTCCAGCGAAAATCATCACATATTGGTCCATGCCGTAAAAGACTTTTTCCACACGAGCTGTATCGCTTTTTTCCAGAATATTCAAAGCCAACACGCTATCGGTACCATTAAAATCATATCGATACACAGAATTTGGCAGGGGCACCAGAAAGGGCAGGGAATCAATTGAGAAATCCTGGGCTGCACCCACTTTTCCTCTATACCAAACACCATTAAAGGTACTATCATTAAGCTGCACAACTGTATCACGGGCTATGGTGAAGGTGGTATCATACTCTGAAAGATAGGTTGGAAAAACATCTATGAGCAAGGTGTCAGCAGGAAAAAAGATTTCTTGTGTCCCACTCCAATCCAGGGAATCAACACTGGCTGAATCTTCAGCCATACCAATTAGATTGCGGGCAAAATCGTGTATGTTGACGAATTCACCAGTCAGCTTTTCAGCCAGCTTCAAATTCATATCATCATACTTACGCAGAAAATCTTCATAAATATTTACATTAAAAGTATCAGATTCAACTTCAACAATTTGCCATCTTAAGAAATCAGATTTTTTAATAAGTCTTGCACCAACAAACTCGACCACTTCAATCGCTGCTTTTTCCCAGTCTAGATCACTGAGGTTAAACCCGGTTTTGTAATAAGCTTGTTCAAGACTGACTTTATGAAAATATTCAGAAATATTATTATGAACATTGATATTGAAAGTGGCATTTGTTAAATCGATATCCAGATGAATTGAATCCAGTCCAACATTGGGACTATCCATTGAATCGATAGCCACAGCGATAACGTGTTCGGCAATGAATGGACTTGGCTCTGAATACCCAGTTAGGCGCTTGTACAAGTTGTTCCGGCGTTTTGCCAGGGCAGCTTCCATATCACCAACTTTAATATCAACAGGGATTTCAATATCAATACCACTGGTATCCATATACATGAGGGTCATAACCTCCGGCATGGATTCCAGAGTATCATTTACGATAAGAAATTCGGCCAGGGCCATATCATAGAGTGTGTCACCATAGGTAGCGGAATCATATGAATCAAAGAAAAATTGTTTTTTAAGCGCTTGTAGCGTTTTATCAAGGTTGTCTTCAAAGGTAGTGGGAATGATGAAATCCACTCTTACAGAGCCATCGTATATGCCGCTAAATTCAGTACGCCCTGAGAGTTCAGGATTTTTTGCAATACTGTCCATAACTGCATCTACAAGTGGATTAGAGAAGGAAGGATACTTCGTATAGCTTGTGGTAAGCGCATTGAACATGGATGTTTTGATGTTCTGATAAAGAATGTCAAATTTTTCTGAAACAGTAAAGCTCAAAGCCACACTATCAATTTCCATGCTCTGTTCACCGACATAGTTACCGGCTTCAAACAAGGATCGGATACTATCCAATACAGTAATAATGGAATTTGGTTCCATGTTATGATTTGGTTCTAGAGTTTTGAAAAGCTTGAGGTGCAGTTTGTTATATAGTTTTTTGTACTCTTCTGAATAATTCACGGAGATTGATTTTGCGGCTAAGGGAATTCTCTGAGGACCATAGTAGCTGTAGTTGGTATCCATAGAAGCAGCCAGCAGGCTGTCTTTTACACTATTAACAACCATTAATAATTGCTCAGAATCAGTAGTATAGGTCTTGGCTAGCTGGTAGTGGAGCTTCTCAGCAAGGCTAACAGCATTCATCCGAAATCGAGCATCATCACGAAGTTGGGCCTCATAATCCCAGATAGTCTTTGGAAGGTATATAACGCTAATAAACAGCGCGATCAGAACGATAATAATTATTGCATTGGTTCTGTGATTGGCGAAAACATCTTTACTCACGAGTCCTCCTCGACTACTCTGTCGTAACTAAACCCTCAATGCGGGTATATATTTTTTCTCCGATCCCCTTTACGAGGATGATATCTTTTTTATTCTTAAATGGACCATTTTGATCCGTATAAGCTCTTATTCGTTTAGCTATTGCCGGACCTATGCCGGGCAGTTCAGCTAGTTCACTAATCCCAGCAGTATTCAGGTTGACAATTTTGTTTGCCCCATCTACTTCTTCAGTGAACACTTCCAGCTCGGTAGAATCCTGTGCTGAATCGGCATTGTCAACAAACTGAATAGAGTCAGAATTAATCTGCGCTGCTATCTTTTTAAATTGCTCCTGCTCGGTATAAAAGCGTTTGGGAATCACCTGATTTTCAAGACGCTGGTTTCTTACAAGCCTTAGAACTGTTCCTACTCCCAGTGTGATGACTAGAAAGTAGATTACGATTCGTTCCTGGCGGGTAAAATTTAGCAAGTTTCCTGCCTCATCATAGTAAGGATTTTATTTTTCTAAATATACTATGCTTGGTTTTTTGACTACCATAATAGTCTGCGAGCTGTTTATATAGCTCCTTCTCTTGCTTGCTGGGCTTGACCGGGGTTTCAATCTGAATCTTGACCAATTGATCCCCAATCATATGGCTATTTATACGTGGAATTCCTTTACCTCTCAATCGCAAGAGTTTCCCCGATTGTGAACCGGCAGGAATCTTCAGGTTGACATTACCTGTAAGGGTCGGGATTTCCAGTTCCGCTCCTGTAACAGCCTGGGCCATGTTAATGATAAGCTCGAGATAGATATTATCTTCATCACGAATAAATAAATCATGTTCTTTTTCATCAATGAGAACAATGAGATCGCCATGTTGTCCACCTCGTCTTGCTGAATTCCCCTCGCCCTTGAGGGTCATGTAATTTCCAGCGTGAACACCGGCGGGAATCTTGGCTGATACGACAGATTCTTTGCGCACCCTCCCATCGCCATGACATGTTTTACAAGGATGTGCTATTACCTCGCCTGTACCATCGCAATTCGTGCAGGGTTGAATATTTACAAATTGTCCAAACATGGATCTGGAGACTTGTTGCACTTCTCCGCGACCATGACAGACAGAACATGTCGTTTTGTCAGTCTTATCGCGAGCACCTGAGCCACCACAATCAGAGCAGGACTCAAAGCGTTTTACTTTCATCTTCTTGGTAACTCCAGTAGCGATTTCTTCCAGAGTAAGGGGTAACTTAATTTTTAGATCTGATCCTCTGGCTCGTCCACGTGAACGGGATCCACCCCCGCCACCACCAAAGATGTCGCCAAAACCGCCGCCTCCGCCACCACCGAATCCATCCATGAAGATTCGCAGCGCATCAGAAAGATCGACGCCAAAACCGCCGCCTCCGCCACCAAAGCCATCAAAGGGGCTCCCACCCATTCCACCTTCTGGCGGGTGTCCAAATTGATCGTAGTGAGACTTCTTTTTTTCGTCGTTTAGAACGGAGTAAGCTTCTGCGGCTTCTTTAAATTTTGATTCTGCTTCCTTATCACCAGGATTTTTGTCTGGATGATATTTCATAGCAATCTGGCGATAGGATTTTTTTATGTCTGCTTTATTGGCTCCTTTGGAGAGTCCAAGTATTTCATAGTAATCACGTTTGGCCATAATTATTGACTAACCACTACTTTTGCAGCTCTTAATACACGATCACCAGATTTATAGCCCTTTTCAAAAACCTCCATGATGTTACCAGATTCATGCTCATCTGAGGGCTGCATGGCCATGGCTTCATGAAACTCTGGATCAAAGGGTTCTCCTGTTGGGTCATAGGACTCTACATCATCAGTATCCTTCAAATATTTTTGGATCTGATCCAATACCAGAGTGATGCCTTTGGATGAACTTTCGGCATCAGCGTCATCCTTTTCATACTGGGCGGAGCGTTCGAGATTATCAATAATTGGAAAGAGTCCTAAAAGTACGCGATCCTTGGCAAAAGTTAAGGACCTTTCTTTTTCTCTCTCCACCCGCTTTTTGCCATTCTCATATTCAGCTACCACACGGAGCATTTTTTCTTCAGCTGCCTGTACGCGTAATTGCTGATCAACAAGTTCATCGGTGAGCTTATCTACTTGTTCTTGAAGCTTCTCGTTTTTTTTGGTGAGTGCTTTTTCTTTGGTAGTCAGTTTAGGCTTGGCAGCCTTTTTCGGTTTAACCGTCTTTTTTGTCGTTTTATCAGTCATATCACTTTGTGTATTTTGTATTAATTAATGTTTCAATTTTATCTGCAGTAAATTCTGCTAATCCGATGATCCGTTCATATTCCATACGAGTTGGACCCAAAATGTGAATCTCACCATTACAATTCCTGCCATGATAAGCAATAGAAATAATCGACATATTCTTGAAGCATGCCTGTCCTAATTCGCCACCAATAAAGACACTGGGTTTCCCACTATACAGGGGCGCTGGCAAATATCGTTGGAGGGTATCCGTTTCAACGGCTTCCAATAGGAATTCTAAATTAGCTGGATCAGACATTTCAGGATAATGCAAGAGCTGGTGCGTACCATAAGTTCGGTAGTCATTCGCAGAATTAGATTCCAGAACGCTATTAAAACTTTTTAAAATCTGATCGATAATCGGGTTTTTCCGTGCAACTTCATCAGTGCCCTGCTCAACCTGCTGTTGGACATCATCAATATTCCTACCAGCAAAAAGATCATTGAGAATATTTTCAGCTTCTTGCATCATGACTCTAGAAAGTTGACTTTCTAATTCGAAAGCTACTGTCTTGACTTGTTCCAGGGACATATGGACAATGAGAAGTACAGAATCCTTATCCAGTTCATGGAGTGCAATTGATCGTATCCGGGTGGCCCTCTCCTGGGGACGTGACATCATTACCAATGCGTGGGACATATCTCCCAGAAATTGTGCCGTATTCTTGATCAACTGGTCAAGATCCCGGCTGAGATTATCCAACCCGGACTCATAATCTCTGGTGATATTCTGTTGAGGCATTTCCAACTCCATAAGTCTGTCCACAAAGTAACGATACCCTTTTTCAGTGGGTATCCGTCCCGCTGAAGTATGGGGCTGCAATAAATAACCTCCCATCTCAAGATCACTGAGAACATGACGTAGTGTTGCTGAACCCACCTTAAAATAATCCATGGCAACCAGTCGTGAAGAACCTACGGGACTCCCATTAATGGCGTAGTCTCTGACCAACCATTTGAGGACTTTTTCCTCACGATCTTTGAGTTCCTGGAGCGCTTGTCTGGTCATTCGATTCATAACCAAACATAATAATTTTGGGTCCTAATTAATACAAGATTTTAAATAGGCAATGAGTTGGTATATAAGGCTTCACATGATGTAGTGATCCGCTTAAAACCGTTCAAATATTCAAGAACTAATTTGATCAGAATATTTGAATGTCGAGGTAGATATTTTATGTGGATGTAAAGAAATAATCAGGCGACAAAGCGAAGCATTTTTCGAACCGCCTTGAGAACACCCAACGAGGAAAGACTTACTCCAAACAGGATTAACCCTAAAATTACCTCTGGATGATCCAGTATTTTGACAGGAAGATCAATATGTACATAATATTTTATAGCATATTCTGCAGCTGCGATCAAGAGTACCGATAAACTGGCGCCTAGAAAACCCAGGATGCCACCTTCCAGAAAGAAGGGAGCTTTAACCATAAAATCGCTGGCACCTAATAGTCGCACGGTTTCAATGAATTCATATCTGGCCAGTATCATGAGGCGTAGATTATTGGCAGTAAGAAATACTGTGGCTAAAATAATGATAAATAAAGTGACCGTGGCGAAAGTATAAACGAACTGCATGATTCCCTGCACTCGATTAAATAGATCCTTCTTAAAGATGACCTCATCCACCCCGCCTAATGCATTCATATTTTGCATAAATTTTTGAATATAGGCTGCAGTTCGATAATCCTCTTCGAATGTGATGCGGAAGGAACTGGGCAATGGATTGTCATCCAATAGGGAGAGCACATCCTCTCCGAACTCAGCATTGTATAGTGCTGCTGCATCTTCCTTGGAGAGATAATCCATCCTGATAATTCCAGGATAATCTTTGATGATGGCAGCCAGATTGTGTTTCTGGTTAGAGGTGGCTTCATTTCCCACAAAGATTTCCAGATCATAATCCGCCTGGAATTCCCCTATAAACTGTAAGCCATTGTCAACTGCCATAACACCCAGACCAACAACCAGCAAGGCAATGGTCACTGAGAATACGGAAATCATAAAAGGCATGCGAGATCGTTTGATTCCGATAATACCTTCACGAATGATATAGCTCAATTTCATACTGCTCTATCCTTGACCACTTCACCAGAAACAATTGATAGGGTTCTGGCAGGATCATTTTTCAATAGCTTTTCATTGTGCGTGGCAAATATGACAGTGGTTCCTGACTCGTTGATTTTCCATAGGTATTTCACGACCTCTGCAGCAGCGGTTAGATCGAGATGAGCGATAGGTTCGTCTGCCAATAAGATCTCTGGGGAATCAACGACAGATCTAGCCAGTGCAACTCTTTGCTGTTCTCCCGCTGACAATTCATGGGGAAAATGAGATAACCTTGAGCGAATACCCAATTCATCAGCCTTCAAGGTAACCCTTCTTCGAACTTCATCGGCTTTTATGCCCTTAAGCTCTAGTGGCAGCGCAATATTTGAGAATATATCCCGGTCAGATAGCAAATAAAAATTCTGGAATACCATTCCTATCTTTTGTCTTATTTTTGCGATATCACCTCTTTTAATGTGGCTCGAATCGAAGTCTAAGACATTGACAGAACCTGCATTTGGAAAGAGGTCCATATAAATCATTTTAAGTATGGAGGATTTTCCACTCCCAGAATCACCGTAGAGATAAAGAAATTCACCCCTCTCGATACTAAAATTCAGATTTCGAAGTGATATACCAGTATCATATCTCAGAAATACCTTCTCGAATCGTATCATGCAGTTTTCCTCAACATGACGATAAATCTCTCTGATTTTTGTGTAGGTTCTTCCAGAGATTCATCATCCAGAATCTGCCACCACTCAAACTTGGAATTCTCACAGAATTTTTCCACATCGCTTTGTTCATACGCCCTTTGAATATGGGATTCAACCTCCACGGTATCAGCACTATCTGTTTTTAAGGTAAATACAGACTCTGCTAATTGAGAATTGGGATCATAATTTGTATATCTCTCATAGCCACCCCTCTCATCAGTGAATATCTCACGATATCCCCGAAAATGGGTTTGACACAGCAAGGGAGTCACTACATCGAAGAGTAAAATACCATCTGGTTCAAGCAGTGCATATGTATTTTTCAAGAATGAATCAATATCTTTTACATCGAGCAGATAGTTCAAGCCATCGTGAAGATTGATGATAACATCAAAGACCCTGGATGAGGAATAATTCACCATATCCCCTACAGCAAAATCAATTTTAAGGTTGTCCTGAAGCGCTTTGCCACGGGCGATATCAACCATATGCTCACTGAGGTCCACGGCAGTCATATTGATACCGCGCTGAGCCAATCTGAGGGCCATTGAACCCGTTCCACATGAGATATCCAACCAAGCTTTTCCAACATCAAATGGTTTGACCAGCTCTTCAATATCATCAACCCAGATATCATAATCGATGTAATCCATGAGAAGATCATAGTAGGCAGCGAGACGCTGGTAAGGCTGAATCTTATGAATATTCTGGTTGTGGAGCATGGGACTCAGTTTCCGATCAGGATCGTCCGAAAAAGAGAAAAATATAGAACCCAACATATCCGGCCACAAGTATAGAGCCAGTGAGACGACCAATTTTATGTCTTAGCCCGAGTGGGATAAGAACGAGTCCAAACATCATCATGATGAGGTACTGTGCATGTGGAAAGATATTTACTACTTCACCTGCAATTGTACGACTTTCCAGAACATCAAGTGGCTTTATAAATCCGACTCCACCCATAATAAAGAGGATGTTAAAGATATTGCTGCCAATGATATTTCCCACTGATATTTCACCCTGCTTCCTGAAGGCAGCGACCAAAGAGGTTGCTAATTCTGGTAAGCTGGTTCCAACGGCCACAATGGTAAGACCAATAACCATTTTAGGAATATCAAACTCTTCGGCAATCCACACGGCACTCTTGACAAAAAGCCAGGCACCCAGTGAAAGGGCGATGCTACCGGCCAGGACCAGAGAGAGATTTTTTAGTCTGCTGCCAAACTCACCTTCAAATTCTTCAAGTGGTACTTCGCCGGGATGTCTATATAGATACAGGATGTAGCCAATGAGAATGATGACCATGATCAACCCATCTATACGAGAAACGGACCCATCCAGAGATAAGCCATAAAGCAAAAGACTGACGAGGAATAAAAATATGAGACCCTTATAAGTCTGCTTGAAATGGATGGTGATGGGGAATATCAAGCCACTTATACCCAGGATTAACCCAATATTAGTGACATTACTACCAATGATGTTCCCAATGGCAATGGTGGATGAATCCTCAAATACATTGGCAATGAGACTCACCACAAATTCGGGCATTGAGGTTCCAAATGCAACAATTGAAAGACCCACAATGAGTGGTTTAACACCCATTTGCTTGGCCAGGAGGCTACCCCCTTTTACCAGCCATTCTGCTCCAAAAAAGAGCAATGTAGCACTGATAGCAATAATGAAGCTATTCCCACCCATACCAATTGAAGCAATCAAACTATCCATCATTTAGATCCGTAAAGTTTATTGATTTGAATATACTCGGAAACAACGGGAGGAACATAAAAACGAGTCATGCGGTCAGCGTTAAATCGGTCACGAATCTCGGTACTGCTTATCTCCATACGGGGTAGATTTAAAAATATCACCCTTTTCAGGATATCAGGATCTATATCAGATTTCTCAAATCTTGGACGACGGGCTACAATAACCTGACTCTCATCAAGAATATTCTCCCAGTTTTTCCACGATTTGAACTCAGCCAGGCTATCACTACCAATCAAGAAGTGTAAATCTTGGGTAGAGATGCCTTTCTCTCTTTTCATTTCCCGAATGGTATCGATGGTATATGACACGCCTCCTCGCACAATTTCAATATCAGAATATTCGAATTGTGGAATGTCATCAATACAAAGTTTTAGCATAGCTATTCTATGTTCGACGGGTGTGACCGATTTGATTTCAAACTTATGGGGTGGTCGGTAGGCTGGAATGAATACTATTTTATTCAGATCCAGAGATTCACGGATCGCCTCAGCAATGATGAAGTGTGCATTATGCGGTGGATCGAAAGTTCCACCAAAGAGACAGACCTTCAAATGTGTTATCTCAATTCTTTGGAGATGCTGTTTCTGCAATCACTTGTTCACCCAAGGTGCGCATTTTTATCAATTCCTTTGGAGTAAGATCATCTTTGCCATCAATGGCTACAGAATTCATGAGTTCTCTGGCCTCTGACCAGCGCTCCAGGGCAGCCATATCGCCTGCTTTCCCGAGACGAGCAGAAGCATATAAAGCGGTATCTCCATATTCGTTGATGATACTGTCATAGTAGTATATTGCTGATTCATACTCTCTGAGTGTATCATACAGCCTGGCTGCTTCCAGTTGTTTCCTGGCCAGTTTCTCACGCATCTCCAGAATGCGGAGCTGGGCTTCATCAGAATATCGGCTTTTCGGATATATATCTACAAAATCGTAGAGATATCTGAGTGCCTTGTCAGTCATATCCCTTTCCAGACGAAAATTAGGCGATAATTCACAATAGGCTTCTGTTTTTCTCCAAAAAGCATCTTCAACAAAGCTGGAATTTTTCATCCGGCGGATGAGTCGATCATATTCGCTAATGGCCAGGAGGTATTCTTCGCGTTCAAAATAGGTTTCAGCAAGTTGGAACTGCGCATCATCAGCATAGGCACCACCTGGATCATTATAAATGATGAAGGTAAAGACTTCTTCCGCTTTGAGGTAATTATCCTTCTCAAAATAAGCAAGCCCTCGCTGGTAGGTATCAGCAATATTTGAAGCTTCCATATCTTCCTTCTGGTTGGCGCATTGTTGAAGGGACAATCCCACAAGGATAGTCGAAACGATTAGATAGCGAGTTCGGGTAGAGCGTTTGATCAAAATGTAACCTCCATACTGATGCCTCTCGCGACATTCAGCGGATTAATATATAATTTTCCAGAGTAACTACTTGTTTCAAATGATGTCAAATCCGTCCCTAAGGCAGCATCAAATGCACTAATCAAATGATTCACCATGATCAATGTTCCTGCAAGTTGCGCATTGCGGAATAATTCGTTGGAGTGTGTACGCATCTCAACATAGGTCGTCTTATTCGGGGTTAGATCCTTATCATCCAGTTGTGCAATATCATCCCAGCCACAGACAAATTCAGGATACTTGCTTATGTTCTCGTAAAAATGGTGATCTTTGATAGGTCTTTCAATATTGCCATCCATGTAAGTCGGCATTTGATGGGTCCGTAGGTTACCGCCACATGCTGTTTCACCATTGTCGCTATAGGACCAGGTTGTGTAGTCCCAGTGCTCATCACCAAAAACTTTAAATTCCAGCTCCTTGTCGTGTCCGGCAGTGTAATTCGACTGATAACCATAGATACCGGCTACCTCAGCTGTAACATAAAGAATGCTGCGTATTTTATTGCCATTCTCCCACTGTCCCCAGCCTGGAATAATCAATGATTTCACAAAGTTCGTTAGCATGTGTTTGTCAACATTTAGTTTTGCTGGTGCTTCCTGAGGTTCATTAGCATAAACCACTGATAACATCAACAAACCCGTAAGCAATAAGATCAAATATTTCTTCATATTATTCAAATCCAAATAAGACCTTCCAGTAGTATCTCCACTCACCACCATAGTTAAATACATCACCAGCATTGGTGGTAACAACCACATCATCTAATCCATAGTAAGCACCAAACTCGAAAGCTGTCGGAAAGGCGTAATATGAGTTGAGTGCCAATCTTAAATCTACACCAACATCCCGAACCAGATCAATCTGATCCTTTTCGTGATTCATCCAGGCAGAAATATCATCTGGAGTAACTGAATTGGGATTAGACCAAACAGCACCAAATTGCCCGTGAAATCCAAGATAAAGATCACGCACTGTAAGGTGAGCGATACGACTATAATTATCACGAAAGATGGGAAATCTTATTGTTGAAGTGGATACCATCCTACGGGTACCTTTCATAGAATAAAATGGATACCCTTTCAATCCTGGCATGCCACCACAAAACTCCCAGAAGAAGTCATCGATAGCATTGTTATCAATAAGATCGAGCTCCGTTGTATTTGAAATGACAAGATTACCTGGCAGGGGTAGCAAATAGCCATAAAAAGCTGAGGCATTCAACTTCGTATAGCGATAATTACCAAAGATATTCCCCCAACGCTCTGTTGATTCATCATAACCATAATGATCCAGAAAATTGTGATGGTTATCCCTGACAGAAATACTGGCTTTATAACCCGAGGGATTAATTCCCCGTTCCTGTCTGATTTTGATCCGAGACATATCCCATTTTAGACCCCAATCCCAACCTTTGAAATAGTCATAGCTAATCCCACCAGCGGGGAGATTTCCAGGTCCAACCGTATGCAAACCAATAGCGGTACGATAATTGGATGCAGAAATATCGAGTTTTAAGGCATGCATTGGTGGCACACGAATATCCGCTGACAACATACCCTGTGTTAGACTAAAAGTCAGATCGCTCTCTGCAGGATATACACCATCATAGTAAAGCAATTCTTCATTGGTATGACGAACCATCTGGTAAAATTCAAATGTTAATGTGGGTAAGAAGCCTTTGTATTGTGCAGATAAGAACAAATCCATATCAAGATTGGGTGCCAATCCAAAGCCACCAATCATGGAGTAATTACTGATGATTTCGTCTGAGAAGAAGTAGAATCCAGGTTTTATGAGAACATCATTCTTTGATTGGTCCATCTCGATTTGCAGACGTGGCAGCAGGAATAGCGGGCCTGCCCGAAAAGTATATTCAGTGGAGGGTAAACTTTTCTCGTGTCGCGTCCAGGTAGGTGCGATGATACGATCCAAAGAAGCACTTACTGGCTGCGTATCTACATGCATAAGTTCTGACTCATTTAACACGGCTATATTGAAACCTAGACTATCGTAAAGGGAGTAATAGAGGTCGTCATCTTGCCATTCAGCCTGAAAGGCACCGCCAACCACATTGGTCAAACGTTTACTGGTCTCACGCGTTAAATCATATTCATAAATATTAAATATACCTGTACGATCATCGCTATAGTAGATGATTGAATCGCCTCTGAAGACAGGATTCCGCTCATCCCATTTTTCTGACAGAAGCGGTTCCACAGTTTGGGTGGCCAGATGGTAAATGGCTATATCGCGATTGCTGCCAGAGGTATAGTCAAAAATGATTTTCTCACCATCAGGTGACCATCTGGGTCCATATACCTGGGTGCCTGGCTCAAAATAGGTGACTTGCTGAATACTATCAGGCATATCTGGGATTGCCACACAGATATTATTGGTACCATCTCTTAGATTAACGAAGGCAATTTTATCTCCCACTGGTGACCAAGCTGGATTCTTGACCCTTTCACCAAAGGTGAGTTGGCGTTCTTCCTTGAGGCTATCAGGATGTACAATAAATAGATCTGAATAGCGTGATCCACTCATGACCAATTGACAGCGTTCACAGGTGGAGACATTATTGGCATCTAGCATATGATCAAAGCGATGACTGCTATGTTGTAATGTACGGGCTGCTGGGGTTCCCCCATCGTAAAATTCTTTGCGCGCATATACGAGGTGTTCTCCATCCGGGCTCCAATCAAATCCTTCAGCACCAGGGATAAGTTTCTCAGCCTTATCTGTGCTATCCTTCAAAAAAAGAGAGGTCCTGGATAGATAGGTTTCACCAGCGCTAGAGATAAACCCCAATTTTTTCCCTGTCACATTAAATCTTGGATAGTGATTGGAACCTCCCTTACGTTGGACAAAGTGAATGGGACTAATAGCCTCATCCTTTTGAAATGACAATGCCTGGCGTCTTGATATTGATGCTATCCATTCTGCCCATAGTCTGTTTGGAGGCATCCCCGTCTCTGCTTCCAGTGCCTTATAGAAATTATAGTTTAAGGGACCACTAAGACGATCTGTGATGCGCTGCAGGACATGCTGCCCATATTCCTGGGCAATATATCGAACAAAGGCAAAGCCGTGGTCATAGACACTTTCATTACCAATACCGACTTTACCAAATGCGTCCATCTCACTGAGTGTCAGCACTTTATCATAACTGATTCGATCTCGTACTATCATATCCCGGACGCTATCCCACCAATCCCAGCGCATGGTGTCACTCTGGAATTGTGCGAGGCCTTCAGCCCACCACATAGGTACAACCACAGAAGGCAGCGGATAAGAAGCGATACCATTGGGATAGCCATATAGAACATCTTCGCGGCGCTCTGGCTCATAGGAAATAACTTGCAAATAGGCTGCTGGAACATTGCCAGGCATCTTTCTTGATGCACGTAAACTAATGATATGCGTGAACTCGTGGGTGATGACATCTCTGAGCCAATAGTGTGAACCTCTCAAATTATAATCCAGCGGCATGGCCCAGATTTCGATTTTATTGTCGAAATAATAAGCACCGCCATTGGCATAATCATCTGTATCGCGAATGATAAGTTGAGTTTTCTCTTCAGGCTCGTATTGATATAGTGAGGTGATCCCATCATAGATATCATCAGCGACGTGGAGAGCCTCATTGGCCGTCCACTCAGTACCCTGATGATAGTGAACAATAAAATGTTTACCTTCGATCGTCTTCCAAACCAGTTCTGGATGATTAAAGCTCTGACCTAAGAGCAAGCTGCTTACCCCGAGGATTACAAGTAGGGTTTTAAAGAATTTCATCGAATAACGGCAATCTTGATAATCTCAGAGGCGTTCCCTGCCACAATTTTTGCAAGATAAACACCATTGGATACATTTGAAGCATCCCAGATCCACTCATTGTAGGTATTTGGCTGAAGTATGTCTTGTTTACTGTATACAACTTGAGCGCCGCTCATGGAGAAGATTTCTATGCTCCAACTATCTACATCCCCCAGCCAAGCTCTAACCGTGGTGGTGTTGCCCTTAATAGGGTTGGGATAATTGTAAACAGAACTGGATTTTATCGCAGGAGTTGTCCCGGTAGAAACAACTGGCGTGACGACAACCCGGTCACCTGCACGACTTCCTTGAGGATCTGCCCAAAAGGCAATTCCATCAATATTCTCATCGTATTGAAAGTAAAGAATTTCCTGATCACTGCGAATCAGGCTTAATCCCAGAGTTGCACTGAGATAATTATCAATTGTACCAGACACCTCTGGTAATACACCACGATCCAATAGACTTCCTTCGTAGTCAATTATGGAATATCCCCTGGCGTGCCGTAGAAAAATGCTTGGTTGACCATCAATGGTCGAGCCTACAATTGGATTCCCGAAATAAGATTCAATGGTAAACGGGTTGCCATTATAGACAATTCCTGCCTGATTGATGATTCTTACGGAATTTTCATAGAACAGGGCAATTTCGTAATACCCATCCCAATCTGCATCCAGTGGAATGATATGGAGTGGTTTGTCTACAGGTATGAACTCGATTGACTCCGTAGGAAGATGTGAAATCTTCAAGGCATTATCACCAGTTGACCATGAGAGTACATCTACTTCCTCAGGAAGTCCCGTGAAGGGGCCATTGGGGTCACGGTAAGGGGTTACACCAGCCGGTATTGGATTATCGGTGAATGATGAATAGAAAGGACTAATACCTGAAGTGGTCTGAAATCTAGCCACAGGCCGACCCGGTAGGGGTCCTTCATTGATCGTCTGATTTAGGTGATCAAACCTTTTTACAAGAAAATAGCCTCCATCCTTTTCACCAAAATAGGAAAGTGTGAGCATGGGATTATTGCCAGAAATAATTTCGAAAGGATTGTCCACAGTTGGGTTTGCATGATATAAACCCGTCTCTATGTTGATAAATCTGGAGCCACTCTCCATATTTGGGAAAACCCATGGATACCTGTATTGAAAAGTGCTGTCACTATTGGCCAAAAGGATATCTGATGGCAGCAGATTCGAATTAGAGGTATGAATGAATTTCCCATCAGAGAATACAGAATGAACAATCCTAGATGAATCTGTATTGAAAGCCCACAACGAATTTGGCGCTGCTCCCCATCCAATAGCGGTGGAGATAGAATCTTTGACAGCCAATCGATCTGATGAAATTGAGAAGCTCATGGTGGGACCATTGCGAGAGATATTACCGATTCTCAAGTGCGTTGGAGTACCGGAATTTGAGGTCGTGGCAGGAAAAGTTGAGGAACTGAAATTGAGCAGACTATCCCCCACTATATCAGCATAACGATTGAGATGAAACCAACCTGCATTACCAGCAAACCATGGATCAAACCACCATCCTGTTTCAAGATAGTCAGCAAAAAGTAACTGGGTGCTATGCCCCATGTCCTGAGCGCCATCTGCTTCCACGAAATCAACCATTTGGAGAGGACCACCATTAGGGTTGTCATCATCGAAGCGGGCACTTTCATCAATATGCCAGATATTGAGTCCATTTCCTGGCAAACCTGCATGTTGTTCATCTACTTGCAGCACGACGCCACTTGTACCAAGAACAACTGAAACTGTATCAAATCCTGCTTCATCAATCCAGAGAGGCATATTACTTGGATGAAGCCTATTTCTCTGTCGATTCTCAACAAGGTAGTATTCCGTTTCACTGATAGAAATTTTAACAGGCGCATCATCAACATGGATGGAGACGCTATCCCCTATTTGTTTGTCCATTGGGGCTACCCACCCCTTTTCAATCCTGGTGAAAGGATCTGGGTAAGCTGGAACAATACCGTGAAAATTATTTGATCCCTGATCCATAAGTGCGAATCCGCCAACCAGGGATACACCAGTCTCAGTGTTGTATAACGGAGGTAGTCCCAGATGAAAACCAAACATCAGTGCCAGGGTACCATTTAAAGCAACCTGATAAAAACAGGGATCTTCAGCATCTTCAAATAGACTTCGTGTCTCTTTGAACTGAAGAAAGTTTTGGGATTCGGGAATAATAATAAGATCCGTTAGATCACCCTCTTGAGTGGTGAGGTTACCATAATCTACAAAATCTGATTGGGAAAGATATGCTGATGGGATGTTTCCGGGAGTGGGATCCAATGCAAACGCGAAATCACCACCCATGCCGGCATGTGCCAGAATGATTGTGGTATATTCATCAAAATTGATGTCCGGATCGGCCAGAGCAATGACATCGCGACTCAGATCAAAGAGTTTCTGAGTTTCATCAAAACTTTCCAGATAGGGATGATAATACAGCATATCGTGGGGTAATTCATAGACATCATCCTCGTTGAGCGGATAAACATCAGGGCTGGCATAATTAACATATACAGCACCGTTACTCACGCGTTGCCAATAGTTATCTACAGCAGAGAGGTGATCCTGAAAATAGGCTCGCCCATGGGGCGGTGGATCCAGTGACCAATCATCACATTCAAGATCAAACGTATCTTCTAAAACGAAGCTTCCATCACCTGTAGTAGCCGGTGAAGAATCTGGCTGAAAAGCTACGCGGAGTATGGCAACCTTCAGCTCTTGCCCTGATAGGGATAACACTGACAGGATTGTCAGCAATATACTTACTGCGAATTTATTGATAATGTCCCCGCTAGCCTTTAAAGATTAAAATTAAAGATCGATGATCAGAATATTCCGATCATGCCTAAAATTTTAACATAAGCGAGAAACGCATGGTATTGTTAAGGGGGTGGGTTTCCTCTGCTACGGTGTAACCAAAATCAAACCCATAATTCCCGTAGCGGAGTCCAGCACCAACCGTTGGTGTCGTAATCTTACCCTCAGAATCGTAGTAGTAACCACCACGAATGGCGAACATGTCATTGTACCAATATTCGAGACCAACACTATGAATCAGAGATTTAAACTCATCAGCAGGGCTTCTGTCTTCACTGTTTCCAACTTCAAGAAGTCCGTTCTTTCCGTAAAGACCACCAGCCACCTCCAAAGTATCAGGGCCATAACCGCCAATTTCGCGATCATCATCCATATTGCGGTCACCACCTAAATACCAGTCATCCAGAAAGGAGGTAAAAATACCCTGCCACCACGAGTCGGTATGGGCCATTTCGTTCTGACCATCAGCATTAAAATTACCAGACTGATCAGAAACACCATCCTCGTTATAGCCACCAATAAGCATATCGCCATCCCAATCCATGGAGGCATATTCACCGACAAGCAGTTTGTTCACATCGTATACTAAATTCAGGCTGTTAAATTTTGAGTCATACACCCGCATATTGAAACCGAGTTTTAAATTGGTTGGCATGGGATCCGCTTGTTCTTCATCATTGAAAATGACCTTGGGTCCCAAGTTGGCGATCATAGCACCAATATCAAGCCTACCGCCTAAATATCCTTTGCTCAAATAACCTACATCAAAACCAAAATTCGTTGCTGTACCCTTCGTATCTTCAGTACCAACTTTAATTTTTGAATCGGTAAGATGTTGATATAAGATTTTAAAGTTAAAGCCAACACTTGAATTCTCAGAGACCATGGTAGCGTAACTAATTGCTCCAGAGGTGAAGTAGGTCAGGAAGGTTCCCAGGGAAACACCATTGGCATCGGTATACTGCTGTTCACCTGCATTAAGGTAAATGAGATGCCCACCAAATACGCCAAGGCCCTCTACTGGTGCGCGACCTGCGATAAAATCATAGTACATGTCATCTACGAGTCCAGGAAGCCAGTTCACATGCATTCCAGAAACTTCATAGCCACTCTGAAACCCCAGTCCAGCAGGATTCCAATATGTTGCATAGGAGTCATCTGCCAGGGCAACTTGTGCCTCGCCCATACCACCTGCACGTGCACCAGGTGCAATCAGAAGAAATAAGGCACTCTGTGAGAAGGCGACTGATAAAAACATCAGACTCCCGATGGTGATATTAATAATTTTATTCATTTTCATTCTAACTAACTCCTCATTCATAAAAAAACCGAATATTATGAATAACATTCGGTATCAACTTTAAAAAAGATGAACGCCAGGTTCGTATTTTTATTTTTGGCGGATTCTCATCAAAAAATCCCAGTAACGTTTTCTCTCTTAAAGCTCTCCTCTATTAAAGCGGGCGAATATAGGTTTCCACCCTAGCCTAATCAACGGAATTCACTAAATTTAAGCCCTCAAGTGATATGGATAACGCCGGAATTAGTTGAGGGATATTGAGGCGAGTTCGATAGGCTGTATCTACACTTCCATTGACCAGTAAACTTGAAAACACGCCCTCCACTAGATCACCGCTCCTATCCAATACCTGTCCACTTTGAACCAGATTATTAAAGGCTTCCAGTTGACTAGCACTGGCTGGTGTGAGGGGTGTTTTTGAAATGGGACAATACAGAAGGTGTTGATTCAATTGATTACCTATATTTTATATCTGTTGTTTCTTTATAACCACTGATAAAATCCTGCACAGATTTCAATTCTGACTTTCTCATCTCTTCCACGTTACCAACAAAGGAAAAGTTCCCGTCATCCAGCAAAACAATTTTATCTGCCAGGAAAAAGCCTGTAGGAATGTCATGGGTTACAATAATACTGGTCACATTCAGATCATTTTGCATCTCTTTAACCATGATTGCTATCTGTGCACTGGTAACTGGATCCAGACCAGTTGTAGGTTCATCATATAAAATATATTTGGGCTTCATGGCCACGACACGCGCTAAACCTACTCGCTTACGCATTCCACCACTCAATTGTGCAGGATATTTCTCCCCTACATTAATTAGACCTACACGTTCAAGGCTATCCTGGGTGATACTTTGAATCTCTGTTTCTGAATAGCGGTTATAGGCTTTCAACCCGATGCCGACATTGTCGCAAATATTCAGGCTATCAAATAGGGCAGCCGATTGAAACAACATACCAAATTTCAGACGACATTCACCAAGCTGTTTTGCATTAAGGCTATTCAGATCCTCATCATCGATATAGATATTGCCAGAATCCGGATATAAAAGGCGGGTAATTAATTTGAGAAGAACACTCTTGCCCTGGCCACTCTTCCCCATCACAACAAGACTCTGGCCGTCTTCGACCTGCATACTTACCCCATTGAGAACGTTGAGGTCACCAAATGATTTGTGAAGATTTCTAATTTCGATCATGATAAGTGTATTTTCTGGATCAGATCGCTCACATCAATTTAGATATCGTCCAGTTCTGCTCTGAACTCTTTGACATCTTCGAATTTACGATATACACTGGCAAATCTGACATAGGCAATCTCATCAAGATCCTTAAGATGCTTCATCACAAGCTCACCCACATCTTTGGCGTGTACTTCGGAGGATCCGAACGTATTGACATCCTGGATAATCAGATCAACTGCCTGATTCATCTGAGCACTATTCACTGGCCGTTTACTACAGGCAATTGCGATACTTTTGAGAATCTTTTCCCTGTCGAAGGGCTCACGTCTCTGATTACTCTTGATGACCAGGAGAGGTTGTGTCTCAACATATTCGTAAGTGGTAAATCTGTATGAGCAGCTACCACATTCCCTACGACGTCGAATGGCTCGCCCATCCTGGGTATGTCGAGAATCAATAACCCGGGTGTCATTTTGCTGGCATTGAGGGCAATTCATACCGTTTACTCGACATCCTGATAATGGGGAAAATCTTTAACAAGTTCTTTGACTTTTCCACGAACGGACTCAATGACAGACACATTGTCAGGATCGGCAATAACCTGGTTGATAAATCCGGCGATAAGCTTCATCTCATTTTCCTTGAAACCACGGGTGGTCAAGGCAGCTGTTCCAATACGAATCCCACTGGTTATCAATGGACTGCGCTGGTCAAAGGGAACCATGTTTTTGTTGGTAGTCATCCCAGCTTCTTCAAGGAGACGTTCCGCCTTTTTACCGCTAATTTCATTGGCAGTTAAATCTATAAGAAGTAAATGGTTATCCGTGCCACCAGAGATGAGTTTAAAACCATATTCATTGAGACCCTCTCCAAGAGCTTTCGCGTTGGAGATGACCTGCCTGGCATAGGTCTTAAATGTTGGTTTCAAAGCTTCACCAAAAGCGACAGCTTTGGCAGCAATCACATGCATAAGTGGTCCACCCTGGATACCTGGCATCACCGTACTATCCAGTAGTTCACTCATCATTTTTACGCGCCCACTTTTGGGAGCGACGATGCCGAAAGTATTTTCAAAATCTTTTCCCATCATCACCAGACCACCGCGGGGACCTCGGAGGGTTTTATGCGTCGTAGAGGTAACAACATGACAGTGTGGCATGGGGCTTGGGTGTTCACCTGCGGCAATCAATCCAGCGGGATGTGCAACATCAGCCATGAGAAAGGCACCAACTTCATCGGCAATCTCTCTAAATAATTTGAAATCATAGTGTCTTGGATAGGCAGAACCACCAGCTATAATCATCTTGGGATGATGCTTTTTGGCCTGGTCTCGAACCATATCATAGTCGATGTAACCCGTCTCAGCGCTAACACCATAGGCCACAATATTATAAAATTTGCCAGAAAAATTGACATGTGAACCATGGGTTAAATGACCACCATGGGATAAATCCATACCCAGCACGGTATCACCTGGTTTTACCAGTGTGAAGTAAACAGACATATTTGCCTGACTTCCAGAGTGGGGCTGAACATTTGCATATTCTGCACCGAAGAGTTCTTTTACCCGATCTCTGGCTAGATTTTCAGCTATGTCAACAGCCTCACAGCCACCGTAATAGCGTTTCCCTGGATATCCCTCAGCGTATTTATTGGTCATGACACTGCCAGCAGCTTGTAAAACAGCCTTGCTGACAAAGTTTTCAGAGGCGATAAGTTCTAAAGTATCATTTTCACGATCTCTTTCTGCCATAATTGCAGCATAGATCGCCTGATCAGACGTTTTAAGCTCATTCAGCATGTTGACCTCTAGAATTGGATTCGATTTTATTGAGTCTTCTGCTATGTCGTTCACCATCCCATTCCGTGGTTAACCAAAGTGAGATGATGCTTTTCATGGATTCGATTGATTGAGTTCGAGCACCAAGACAAAGCACGTTGGCATCATTATGCTGTCGGCTGAGCTTGGCTAGCTCTTCAGTAAAACAGAGAGCGGCTCTCACGCCAGTAAAACGATTGGCTGCCATGGACATTCCGAGGCCAGTACCGCATATAAGTACACCCCGTTTAGCTGTTCCTGATTGAACTTTGCGGCTCACAGCTGCTGCATAATCCGGATAATCACATGAGTCTAAACTGTGGGTACCCTCATCCAATATGACATGACCCAATGACTTGAGAAATTCAATAATCTCAGTCTTTGCCTCTAACGCTGCATGGTCACACCCGATGGAGATTTGCATAAACTACCTCAATTAGGGCTTAGGAGCTGTGACGCTACGCTTTAACCAGATATAACATTCCTTTTTAGGCTTGGCTTTACCTGCTTTTACGTATTCGTCTCTATTAAAGAACCAGTCCCCACTTTGAGGGATGCGGGCTTCTTTTAGAAAATCTATTTTGTTAGTAGCTTTATAATAGCCTTTGGCTTTGGCTGTTTTATAGTCTTCATAGGCCATCATGAAAACAAGCTTATCATCAAAATCTGGAACTGAACCGGTACAACCCACACCTACAGCTTCGTATACTGAAGCACGGTTGGCGTATGTCTGTCCGTTCTGTCGATCCATATTGATGGCCTTGCCGGCCCACGACATGGCTGATTTGAGCTGTCCATCTTCAATGTAAGCCTGTGTCATATCAAAATAGATACGTACATCTTCAGGATTGGCTGTATTCAATTTCTTTAACCAACTAATGACGGTTTTGGTTTTTCCGAGTTCGCGATAGGCTTCGACCAAATCCTTCATGATACTGGTCATACCTGGAGCTTTAACGAGGATTCCCTCAAGAACTTTTATGGCTCTGTCATTTTCACCGTCATCACGAAGCAGACGAACAAAATCCTGAGCATTTGAAATATTGTCAGGGTTATCCAGATACTCTTTTTCAACAAAGCCGCGCACATCACCACCCTGTGCTTCAATAGCTTCACGAACAATGTTCCTGAGATTCTTGCTGTCAGGATTAGTTGTTAGGAGGTGCTCAGCCATCACTTTGGCTTCCTTATACATTGAAAAAGAAATGTAATCTTCGGCGATTTCTTCACCTAAAACTGAATCTTGAGGAAAGGCAGCATACATATCTACCTTAGCCTGCAGCACGGCATCTTCATCATCCATCATTTTCAATGTAAATAACTTGTTTTCCCATAGATATTTATTCTGTGGGATGACAGCGAGACCCTCATCATAATATATGAGTGCTGTATCCAAATTGTCTAGCTCACGATAGGAGTTACCCATATATACATAAACATTCTGGGCCATTTGCTCATCAACACATTCATATTCAAAGAGCTTTTTATAGTTGAATAGGGCATCTGGATAAGCTTTATTTTTATAGTATTCTGTTGCAAAACTTAAATGTTTCATACAGTAGCGAGAATTGGCTTTGCGGACAGAATCCTTGCGTGCTTTTTCCATGGCAACAAGTTCTTCAGCAGTAGCCTGAGGTGGCATGCAGGCTGATATGACCATTGTAAATAGCATGATGCCCATGGCAAATATTGATATCGATCTAAACTTCATGAGTTAACCCTCATCTTCTTTTAACTTTCCTGAACCACATATCATTGATTTGAATGCCCAACTTCATACGGGCAAATAATTCGCTGGGTAGACTTTCTTCTCCCTCACGAGATCCGAACTCTCCAGAAATTTCAAACAGACTTCTTCCATTTCTTAGTTCGAGATTGGCGCCAGATATCAAAGAATATTCATATATCATATTCCCACTTGCTGGCATCAAGTAATAGTTCTTAACTGAAAATCCCGTTTGCCATCCAGTTCGTTTGGTCCAATAGCGAGAGGTTCTGTCGGTAGGCACTTTCTGCATAGCAAGTTGAAAGGAGGCCACTGGCGTTGTACTCCAGCCATCAGGCAGACTGAATACTCTGGCAGCATCAAAACCTGTTTCAGAGAAAAGCTGCTGGCCTATTCCAGCCATAAAATTCATCGTTTCAGAGTGGTGATAAATAACACCAAACTTAATTGTTGTTGGCCAGGCATCCATATCCTCTTCAATGTCCGAGTAAACCCCTGAACCTGCCAGACTATCACGACCTGATAAGGTAGGCTTATCGTAGGGAATATTCACCGTCAATCCGAGAGATACTTTTTCTCTTACATTTGAGATAACACCTGCTTCAAGACTTCTTCCAGAAATATTACCCTTAACAACATAAAGCTCTTGGTTTTCATCAGCGACAATACTGGTTTCGCGTCTTAAGAGTCCCTGAAACAAATGCAGTTTAACACCCAGTTTCAAGCTTGATGAAAGGTCATATCCCAGACCAAGATGATAGTCCCAGATTCCGCCTTGTGACTGTTCAGAGAAGGCTCCCACATCAAGTGTAGAGGCATAATCAGAGGCAAAATCGGCAATGGCTCGGGTACCCAGACTCATCCCATATTTTTCACCCACTGGGAAACTTACGTAAAGCTGTTCAAGTCGGGTATTATTTGAGATAGCACTATTGATAGATCTGAATTCAGACCCAAGTGAAACACTAAAGTGTACCTGGTTTGAACTACTCAGAGATGCAGGGTTGTGTGAGGTAATTCTACTAGAATCCCCCAGTGCTACCACACCATGCCCCAGACTACTACTTAGCTGATCAGTGGTTGGAAAGATGTCACCATAACCCAGTCGATAATAGGCGGACTGACCCATGAGGGAATAAGTAAGCACTAGAAGAAGAATGATTCTCATTTTCATGGTTTCACCGCCAGAGAAGAACTCACATAGAGCGCAGATTGCGTCACATCTTTAGAAATAGCTATAAACCCAGGATTGTATCCAGCATTTGTGGAGCGAAGAATTAAGTCCAATTCCGTTTGCTTGTCATCTATGGCAGATTGGACAAGATATTTTATCTCATTCGTATTGTAATCGTCACCGTCATATTCAATCGTCGTTGAATATCCCGAAATAGGTTCTTCGACCATCATACTAAATCTGAACAGGCTGTCAGGTTTATAGAGTGCTGAAGCCAAATTATCGATACCAGGGAAAATACTTGAATTGATGATGTGTTGCAGGGTGTCCCCTTCAACATCAAAATCTTGTAGACTCAGTGTCATTTGTATAGAATCAGTCTTTAATTGACTGATATAGTCAAATTGCACTCGATCAAAGGCAGCTGCCTTTTCAGTAAAATGCATAATTAGAGTATCGGCCAGATAAGTTATAAATGTAGCGCTGTCATCTCCTGCCGTATCAGGCAGATGATAATAGAAGCTCAGAGAAGGTCTTGAAACTGACCCTCCTCCATATATGGATGAAAAGTAATCTGTGGTCGCTGGAAATACACCCAGGCTGACAATTGCATCACCTTCTTCTATCACACCAATAGGTAAAGTATAATTCCAAAAATTATTACCACCTGCAATATTCATTGAATCGGTGCCGAGGAAACTGCCGTACGTTGAATTCTCAATATTAATATTTTGATCCATGGTTTTTTCATAATAGCCAAAAATGGAATGAGTGGCTTCCAGTGTATCAGACCCATCCTCAGGGTAGGTTTTAACATGTTGAATTTTGAACAGGATACTATCTACGCCAGCGATATCCAGGGATGTATCTGGGAAATTAAATTCAACTATAAAACCTGATTTATAGTAGTCAGTATCACCCACCCAAGCTCTAAAATGCGAGCTCCACTCAATATCAGCATCACCTGCTGTTATTGAGGTAACATTATTCAATGTGTCCTGGGTAAAGGAAAATGGGTTATAAGTAAAGCTGTCATTATCGTAGGCGATGGGTTCATCGCATGACCATAAAAATAGTGCGATTAAAGCAACTGCAAAAGGAATCCGGATTTTCATAAGCCCCTTTAAAAAAGAGTTAAGCGGTCAAACACTTAACTCAGATGGTTTAGAGTCAACATTGTCAATATCCAGAGTTTTAATACTCAACTCCAAAGAATGTTTCCAAATCCATATTGAGCTGTTGCCATTCCTCATCACTTTCATCAGAGATTGTGAAATACGTAACCTTTTTATCGGCAGCCTTTAAAGCTGCTTGAATATTGGCGTTCTTTTCAATTTCTTCTTTATTGCTTTTTCCATTAATTGAAATACTGATGATCTGATCAGCATGTTTAATGGCGAGCCCCAATAAGTTGTCTTCATATCCAGCATAATCTTCAGGTTCCAGACCTACCATCTCATACTGCTTGGCAGCTACCTTCCCCATCTCTTCAATGTTCACCAGATTAAGGACGGTTTTCATATCAGCAAAGAACTCTTCTTCCGCATAAACAGTCTTAAACAAGATTGGGACCATAGCGGTTGTCCAATCATTGCAAAAAATGTAGTCGGGTTGCCAGTACAGATAAGTCAGGTTCTCAATAGCAATTTTAGAAAAATAGAAATATTTTTCAGCATTTCGCTGGTTGTAGCGACCTTCTGCAACCTTATACAAGGTTTTGTTTTTACCACCAAAATAAGGCTGATATTCCATAAAGTAGACCTGAACTCGGGTCGATGGAACGAAAGCTGATTTAGCAGCTCCAAATCCAACTTCACCTTTAAATTCTACTTCGATTTCTTTGAGGCGGATAACTTCACGAACCACATATCGACGTTCGCTGACAAATCCATAACGAGGGGTAAAGATCCTGAGATCCTGCTTTTTCTCTTGAAAATGAGTAGGGACCTTGTTCGAAATTTTGGCAAGGTCAGTTGCCTCAGAGAATGGAGCTACTTCTGAGGATAGATAGTAAATTTTTGTTGGCATAAATTTCTTTTTTTTATATAACCTATTATCTGGAGGCGAGGATTTGCTTGACTTTTTCCCGTAAGGAACTTTCAGGGAACATATCCAGAAGCCGTTCTAATTCATCATAACCGCGGGCTTTATCCCCGCTATTTAGGTAGGAATATCCAATCTTGAATTGAGCAGCATCGGCTTTATTGGAATCACTGAATTGCATCACTTTTCTAAATGCTTCGATTGCCTTTGAATAATCATCTAAGGCATAGTATGACTCACCGATCCAATACTGAGCATTGTCAGCATACTCATTTTGTGAGTCATTGCGAATCAACATCTCAAAAGCATCTATGGCACCCATGAAATCACCATTTTGATAGGAGCTTAAGGCATCTATATAGTGTTGCTTATACGTCTCATAATCCATTTTCGCAGCTTGCGATGATGGAGTATAGTTCATTGGTGGCTGTGTTACAGGTGTTCTTACAATATTTGGAGTAGTTGACGGCATGGCCATAAGCTCGTTGAATGAATTCGTCAATGAGATGATCTTATTTTCAAGAAACACCAATTGGGATAAAATGTCATAGTTTGAGCTATCTTGTACCTTGGCATTCAGTTCTAGAGTACCAAGCTGATCCTCAGAACCCATCATATGGTCTGCTACATTCAACTGAAATTCGGAAAATGAAGAGTCTAAAAGAGAAAACTGGCTGACAATACTAAGTAGGTTTTCTTCTAGGATGGCAATTTTAGCAGGATCCATGGTGGCATAAATACTATCCACCTGGAATTGAGTGCTTTGAATTGATGACCCCAAACCAGCAATTGATTCCCTGATTCCTGTCTGTTCGGCTTTGAGGCCTTCTATTTGCGCACTATTGGATTGTTTAGTAACACTATGTACCGAGTCAGTGCGAGTTCGCTCACTGACCAACTTGCTATCTAGCTCAGAGGACAACTCATCGATAGAATGCTTAGAATCTGCATTGAGTTTATAAAGATTCTCAAGACTAATGTGATTCTCATTGTATGTTTCGCGCATGGCTTTCACTTCTTGTGAGAACTCTTTCAGGCGCGCGTCAAGAACAACCAAAGTACTGTCAGTACCTTGTGTATCCTGTTTTACTTCGCTAAGCTCCTGCTTCAGTTCCTTGGAACCACCGCAACCAACGATGACTGCTAATATCAAAATGAGAGCAAACGTTCTTTTGTACATTGCTTAAGCCACTTTCTGCTGGGAGTTAAGACAAGAAATCATACGGGCGTCAATTTAACCTTGCCACAGGGACTCGCAACGCTAAATGTAGTGGTTTCAGGGGGCTTGAGACACTACCCAACGGCTCGACGCACTGAGGACATATTTGCAGAAAGACCCGCCAATATCATTGAGGTAAGCATAAAAGACCCGCCATAGCTGATAAATGGCAAGGGAATGCCAGTCACGGGCATTATACCTACTATCATTCCAAGGTTGACAAAGATGTGAAAGATAAAAATTGTGGCAACTCCGATGAGAATGACACTATCAAATCTGAATTTGCTGTTGTATGCCTGGGTGACTAATCTAGCTATGAGTAAATAGAACAGAATAATAACGACCATAACGCCAACAAATCCAAACTCCTCACCTATCACAGTCATGATAAAATCTGTATGCTGCTCTGGCAGGAATTTCAGATGGGTTTGCGTACCCTCACCAAATCCTTTTCCAAAAGGACCTCCAGAACCAAAAGCTGTTAAAGACTGGGAGACCTGATATCCAGCACCGAGTGGATCGGAATCTGAATCAAACATGGAAATGATTCTCTGCTGTTGATATGGTTTCAGTAGGGCCCATAACAGATTGGTTATTCCACCCAATCCAACATTTATGACAAAATTCAATATTTTCGTCCAGAATGGAAGATGGTTGAAATACAGTATGACAAGGATAACTCCCATCCATATAAAAAAGGAAATCGTCTGAAAAGCTGCCAGCATAGAGATGATCGGTGCAAGCAACAGGAAGAAATGCAGTGGTTTTATTCCGGCCCAGAAGATGATAACAATCAATATTCCAAAATACACCAGGGCTGTACCGAGATCTGGCTGAGCTAAGACAAGAATTGTTGGTCCCAGGGTCATGGCAACAGGGGTCATTAACTCTTTTATGGTTGAGAGCCGTTTTTTGTGATCTGCAAAGTACTTAGCCAGAGCCAGAAGCAGGAATATTTTCATAATTTCAGATGGTTGTATGCCTATGCTACCAATAACAATCCACCTGCTCACGGCCCCGCTACTTTTCATCATAATGGGAATAAACAGGATCACAATCCCCAGTCCATAGACTGGATATGTCAAATTATGAATCACTTTCCTGGGTATGAAATAGGCTGTTAGAAACAGGATGACGCCCATGACCGTCCAGATACTTTGACGTAGAAAATAATCTGCACTCGTCTCGTGTTGAAATTCGATGCTATAAATTGCCAGAAGACCACTTGCTGAAAGGAGCAGCACCAATATGAGCGTACTCCACTCCAGTTCTTTTAATCTTAGTATGATATAACTTCTGATATTCATGAAGGTCTTTTCGCAATGCTTCGTAAAATTTTCCCAATCAAAGGCGCAGCTTTGCCACCACCACCACCACCATTTTCCAGCAGGACAGCCCACGAATAAGGATATCGTTCATCCAGACTAAATCCAATAAACCAGGCATGGTCTTCACCGTGTGGATTTTGAGCTGTACCTGTTTTACCATAGATATCCCAATCCCTTTGACGGGCAGCCCTGGCTGTTCCTTTTTTACTATTAACAACATCCCACATTGCCTGGTGGATAAAATCCCAGGAATCTTTTGAGGCAGTCACCCTGTCCATGGATGGAGAGATATTTTCCAAAATGATATCACCACTTTTGGAAACGACCTGAGTGACGAAATGGGGTTGGAATTGAGTTCCCCGTTGGGCTATCATGCCAGAAAATTGAGCCATTTGAAGTGGAGTGACCAAAACATCACCCTGACCGACAACAATATTCAATAGATTTCCCCGAGTCCACTTATTCTGCCCATATTTGCGGTTCATATATTTTGTATCGGGGACTAAACCCTTATTTTCACCCGGGATATCGATATTCGCGTGTTGGCCAAAACCAAATTCGCGGGCCAGATGAGCCCAATCTTCAAGCCCAATATCCTGGATGAGATTATAAAAATAGACATTACAGGACTGTTGAAGGGCATCGTGTAGATTCATCTTCCCATGTCCAGCTTTTTTCCAACAACCGAATGAACGATTCCCCAGGCGGTAGCTTCCACGACATATGTATGTACGTTCTTTCGCATTTGAGTGATTTTCGAGTGAATAAAGTGCAGCCAGTGGTTTTAAGGTTGAACCAGCAGGATATAGACCTTGAATTCCTCTATCATAAAGTGGTTTGCGAGGATCCTGCATCAGAGCATTCCAATCCTTTGAGGATATTCTTCCTGAAAGCATTTCAAGATCATAACCGGGACGACTTGCATAAGCCAGAATTTCACCTGTTTTATGATTCAGTATTATCACAGATCCAGAGGAATCAGCCAGCGCTTTTTCAACGGCGAACTGAATGTAGGAATCGATACTTAAAATGAGATCATGACCAGGAATGGGATTGATGGGAGCTCTATTTTCCACTTCACCAATTTCCTGGCCGAGGGCATTCACTTCGATATATCTAAATCCCCTCCGTCCGTGCAAGTCGGATTCATAATACTTCTCCAGACCTTTCCAACCTACCTGATCGCCAGGTTGATAGTCAGACTCCTTTTTGAATCTATTCAAATCATCGCGATTGATTTCTCTTGTATACCCCAGAGCATGGGACAGGTCCAAGTCAGAAACATAATTTCTAATGGGCTCAATACTATAAGTCACACCAATGAGCTCAAGACGATGCTCTTGTAAGTGGGATATCTTCTCAAAAGGGACTCGACTGAATACTTTAGCAGGAGCAAACTTACCTCGTCGGTTTTTGGCAATCCGACGATTGATTTCTTCAACAGATATCTCCATGACGCTAGATAGACGTTCCAAAGATTCAGGCTTGTCTTTCACTTCAATGGGGATAACAGAAATAGTATAACTCGGTGCATTGTCCACAATGAGGTTTCCTGCACGATCATAAATAACGCCTCTGGAAGCAAGTACGGGGACAGCTCGGATATGGTTTGCAGTGGCTTTTTCAGCGTATTTCTCATGAAATACAATCATGAGGTAGTAGTAACGACCGATGAGTATCAGAAAAAGAAGTGCCAGAAGACCGTGGACCAGAAGCGATCTCCAGCCTTCAACGATATTCCTGCCCTGAAGCATTATTCTGCTCCGACTCGAACAACTATAAAGATACCACTGAGTAGAGCCAGTGTGTAAAGCGTCTTGGGTAATAAGATGAGAAACACAATGTTACCTGTGGCAAACTGTGAATCCTGGAGAGATATCATGACAGTAAGTATGAAAAATACGAGCAGGAAACCGGTGTACAGAAGGTATTGAACAAGCACGGGTATTCTCACGATACGCCCATGGAATATTCCAGCTAAATATCCAACAGCAGATAAGGCCAAAGCCGTTATGCCCATCATATCTGTGCCTGTTAGGGCATCAATAATAAAACCCAGAAAGAAACCCAACCAGATGGCATTTAATTGGCTATGAGTTAATCCAACGTAAATGATGAAGATGACCAGAAAGCTTGGCGTTATAGTGGAGATGCTGAATATGTCACCCAACATCCACTGGAAGATGAGAACCAGAATACCGAGGATACTATATTTTATGGTATCAAACATATTATTTGAGAATAAATACTTCCTCAATACGGTTAAAGTTTGATGCGAGATCAACACGCACTGATTTTACATAATCTTCTACTACTGGAGTAATAACAGAAACCCATCCCACGAAGATGTGCTCGGGGAAAATATCACTAAAACCAGATGTGACTACTGAGTCGCCCGCTATAACCGCAGCGTTCTTTGGAACATCCTGGATTACATAACCAGTTTTTAGAGAGTAACTGAGAATTCCGACATCGCGGGAACGCATTTCTCGGACTGAAACACGAAAATTTTTATCGCTGACCAGTTGAACGAGCGCAGTGTGTGGTGCGATTGCAACAACCTTGCCTACAAGTTGAGCCTGAGCATCGATGACGCCGGACAGGAGTATCACACCGTCTTCTGAGCCCTGGTCAACAGTGAGGCTGTTCATAGTATGACTTCCAACATCTGACAGAACATTTGCTGGAATGACATTAAAACTTTTGTCGCCCTTAAAACCAAGCATTCCTCGGAGTCGTTGATTTTCCTTAACAAGCGTCCGTGTTTTATTGAGTTCGATTTGGGCTTTAATGTGACGCTGCTGTAACTCGCGGTAATCCTTTTCAATAGTGAAAATAGTTTCAACCCGTTTAATGGGGACATATAGATATGCAGATGATTCCAGAATCAGACCACGGGTGCGATCCATGAATGGACTACCATTTGAAGCAATAATCAGAAGTGACAAACCTACTGCAGCTGCCAGATTTATCAGAGATTTATAACGGGAGATGGTTGGTGCTGTTGATGCCAAAATTTAACCTATACCGAGGGTGAAAGGCTCAATAAAGAACATCCTCAAATCGTTCAATACTATCAAGGACTTTACCGGTACCCTGAACGATGGAAAGGAGTGGATATTCTGCAACATTTACTGGAAGATCAACTTCAAGACGCATTCTTTTGTCAAAACCCTGTAGCAGGGCTCCTCCTCCAGTCAGAATGATACCGCGATCAAGGAGATCTGAGCTTAATTCTGGAGGTGTTCTTTCCAGGCACATTTTCACTGCATCTACGATGAGATCAATGGTATCCCGCAGAGCATCACGGATTTCAGAAGAGGAAACCTCAATGGTTTTGGGAATGCCGGCGATCATGTTGCGACCCTTGACAGAAAGCTTGTAATCAGTGCCCTGTAGGGCGGAACCCACATTCATTTTAATGCTCTCTGCAGTTCTCTCACCAATGAGCAAATTGTGATCACGTTTGAAATGTTGAATAACTGCTTCATCCATTTCATCACCAGCAACGCGGAGTGATTCTTTAGTCACAATACCGTTGAGTGCAATAATTGCAATCTCAGTGGTTCCACCACCAATATCCACAATCATATTGCCTACAGGTTCGCTAATGTCAATGCCAATACCAATAGCAGCTGCCACAGGCTCCTCAATGAGAAATACTTCACGGGCGTTGCGACGTTCAGCGGATTCTTTGACTGCTCGTTTTTCAACTTCTGTGATACCTGAAGGGACACAAATAATCATACGAGGGCGGGCTAATTTGGAGATGGGCAATTTGTTCAGGAAACCCTGCAACATACTATCAGCCATTTCGAAGTCAGCTATAACACCATCCCGAAGGGGACGAATTGTTTCTATTTCCTGGTGAACCTTGCCAACCATGCGCTTGGCTTCATTGCCAACAGCGATGACTTTGGAAGTTGACTTAGATCTGGCAACTATTGATGGTTCATTTAGAACAATGCCCTGACCACGAACGTAGATGAGTGTATTTGCTGTTCCAAGGTCAACTGCGATGTCTACGCCCATCCAGTTTCGGAAGTTTGAAAATTTTGTGGCCATCTACCCTTTCGTGCCTGAAAAGTGCTCTCAGGTCTTTGAAAACAATACTTTATCTACAGCCCGAAAAACACTTTTTTGGGGGCGATGCAAAATCTATAAATTTTTGAGCCAATAGCACTCATTAATTGGCGCTTTAGGGCTTTATTTTAGGGGCTTAGAACCGACGAGCTAAAGTACTCCTTCTCGCCTATTCGGATTAACGTGTTGTTGTTATAGTCGTTTTAGTAGCGGAATCGCCAGTCACCCTGATCCAGATAAGATTGATCCAACCTGAAATCTCCAAAACCTGTTTCATCTATGAAAACAAATTGTTTACCAATATGGTAGTATTCCCAGATCTGATATGGCTTGCGATCAAGTTCGAAGGGACCACGCTGAATCTCATCTGGCGGTCCAAAAAGAATGTAGATCATCCCCCTATCCGTTTTCCAACCCTCCTGCACCACAGTAAATGCCTCCAGCGAAAAAGCAATCCGGCGATAATATTCTTCCATGATCTCATTTTCCAGAGTTCCAGGGGTTGGATCAAGAGCTTCCCAAAATTGCTTGAATTTCTCTGTTTTCTCATTCTCGGTACCTGCCATCATCTCTTTTATCTGACGATCACTGGCCAGGTAGATCAATTGTTTCACGGCTTCATCCATATTTTCAACATCGAAATTGACTCCGCGAATTCTTACTCTAAAGTTTGCTTTAGTAGTCGCTTTATTGCCCTTTGAATCTTCAGCTGTGAGAAAAAGTGAATAATTTGAATAGTGCATATCGGTGAGAGGTACTACAAAGCTTAGCAGCGAATCGATGGAAGACGAATGATCCAATAGTTGGGATTCATTTACCTTACTTTCGTCTTTTACTCTCAGCTCATAATTAATCTTGAAAGGATAATTTTCCCCGAGTAAATGGACTTTGAATCTCAAGGTATCTATTATTTCATAAAATGATTCATTCATGAGAAGTTTGGAGTTACCCGCTTTACCATTGTCCATGATGATGATATTCCCCAGCGAAAGCGCACCTGAGTACATTTTGGATTGATCCATAGCATCACTGAGGACATGAGATTTTTTGGTGTAGAGATCTGTTACCCGGACATTGATGGTCAGCTCTGAGGCGGGAACCTTGAATGTCCTGACCGACCGGATGGTGTTCGTGCTATTACGTGATTCTTTATAATCTGATAAGCGCAAAGAATCAGACCATATTTGTCCGGCAATTCGTTCATTATCCTTATCAGCAAGGTTGACTGCAATTTCATATCTGGCAAGATAATCCTCTCCAGACCGAATAAACTGAAGCTCCGTATAGGGGATTTTCACATGGACTGAAACTTGGATATTTTCTTTATCTGCCAGGGGATCTGAAAGGCCAATAAATGAAAAATGAGGAATTGTCAGGTCATCCGCCCGATTCACCTTTTGCTCAGCACACCCCAGGAATAAAATGGTTATGGTCAGTGACAGTAATGCTTTTCTCAATATAGATTTTTCCATTTTATCCTCGTTAATCCCTGATTTGTGCCAACCCAAATATAGTCGTCAATATTAATTAAATCAGTGACAAAGTCACTAATTAAACCATCACTCCTTGTGAAATGCCGCCACGATGATGCCTTTGAATCATAGCTATATAATCCAATATCAGTTCCAATCCACACTGTTTTGCCAACAACTGCGAGTCCCCTGGGTTTGAAGGGAAAATCAGGTGATAGATGGAAGGCACCCTCGTTTGTGAGGAGATCATGTGCCACGATTCCTCTATGGGTGCTCGCCCATAGTCTGTTGCCCTGTATAGCGCTTTTATATATGGGGTCTACTGCTGCACCCTGGGAAGCTGAAAGAAAATCACCAGATGAGTTTACCCTTCCAATAAAGCTTAAAGAGGCCTCGTCAAAAATGTACAATCCATATAAGCTTGAGATGTAAAACCGGCCATCCTGGTAATTTATATCAAAAACTGGCCAATCCAGACCTGTTGGGAAAAGTGTACGAAGTTGTAAACCGGATTCATGAAAAAGGTATGCATTGCGTTCTGTTGCAACCATAAGATTGCCATCATTCCCAACTCCAATCGAGTATATACGCTCACTTGTTAAATCCTTCAGGGAAATGATTCTATCCCAACCAACCGTACCTTTACTCTGTCGAAATACTCCCCCTCTACCGGCAATTAAAAGGTCGTTTCCTGATATGTCGATATCGGTAATAAATGAATAGTCTTGGGCATATGCTTTTATGGCTTCATCATACTCAAATGCAGAACTATCCATATAGGTGAGTCCTGCCCTCCCCCCCACAACGATTTGATTCTTGAAGACATTCATACTCATGACGTCTGGTGAGAGTAGACCATATGGCAAACTGGTGAATTCGCCGCCCAGGATACTCTGGTGAAATATGCCCATCCCGTATGTACTCAAGAAGGATTCACCCGCTGTTCTTTCTCCAGCAAGAGATGAAACCACTCCCAGAGAGTTTCTAGGATGACCATCCAGATGAAGTTTACCCTCTGAATCAAAAGATCCATTGGCAACGGTCTGAATTGGAAGTGTTTCATAGATATCGGTTAATTCCGTAGAAATCGAATGAATCCATTCCACATTTTCCCACGCAATATCCAGGGCTGTATTGGCCCCCCATATTTCAAAGGTCCCTGATGTTTTTGAGAAAAGAGCTGAATATTTCCCTTCATTTTCAGGCGAGGCCGCAGTGACGATAATGTAGTTATCTATCACTCCAAGTTCATAGGTTCCGGAGAATTGTGGATCTGCGGGTAAGGGGACGCGGGACATCCAGTCGGCAAGCTCGTCATAAACAAAGACATAATCTGGAGTAACTATCCAGAGATCCTGCGTACCTGCATTCTGCCATACGAGGAGAATAGGATATTGGCTTAGACCGTTACTGGCTGTGATGGGTTCAAGCCACTGACGTTTATGGTGATCGTAAACAAGAACGCCATCTTCAACAGCAAAATAGACATTCCAGGTACTATAAAAGCTGTGATTGATATGTTTGCCAGCTGGGATGCTGACAAAAGTGCCCTTTTCATAAACATGCTGGGCACGAGCAACAACCATGAGACTGCAAATCAGAAGTACGCGAAAGAGGAGAGATCGAGAACGATGCATATTGTTTCCCTGGGAATGAATTGTGAGGTGGTAAATGTCAGCGAAGCAAATTAATCAGATTCGCGCAGATAGATAGCCAGAGCTGCATATGCCAATACACCAAGACCAAAAGAACCTAAGGTAGCCACTGCCCAGAATATGCGAATGATGTTGGAATCAATATCAAAGTATTGACCTATTCCACCACACACACCAGAAATTTTTCTATCTGTCCGAGATTTGTAAAGGGTTTTGTCTGGTGGAAAGATGCCATCTAGAGAAGCCTTGCTGTCATCTCCATCCGTTTTATTAAAATAGAGATACAGTCCCAAACCAATAATCAATACTGGCCAGAGAACGTGACCCATGGCCAGGGCTATCCCTGCAAAAATACCTGCAATTGGGCCGACAACGCCAAATAATAAAAGGATTCCAGCGATGACAAGAATAATACCCCAAAACCTGTTCGAATAGGTCTCAGGCTTTATTGTGGATTGAGGTGAATTTTCTTCATCTACGTTTTCATGTCTTTTGGGTATGATCAACATGGCAATGAGGTAAGCTATGACCCCAGTCCCACCGAACACTACCAGGACGACCCACAAGAGGCGGATAATCACTGGATCTACATTTAAATATTCTCCGATTCCACCGCAAACCCCTTCAAAAACTTTATCTTTATCTGACTTATATAGTCTATTCATTTTAACCTCGCATATTTCTATCTATTTCGTGAACAGATCCTTGTACTAGGGGAACAAACCTCACTGGATCTCTTCTTCTTTTTGTAATTTCGCCATCTTTCTTTTTACAAATCCATACATATTGTTCTGATTTGCCCTCTGGCGCAACCAGAAGGCCCCCTTCATTCAAATTATCAAAGATATGCTCTGGAATCCTGGGTGGGCTGGCCCATAGAATGATACGATCATAAACAATTCGCTTGTCAAATTGTTCCCAGGCACTGCTATGCTGAAAATCGACATTAGTTATTTCTAATTGATTGATCACTTCAAGTGAATCATCGATCAGCTCCTGGTAGACTTCTATGGCACTGACATGTCTACATAGCTTAGACATCAAGGCAGTGGCATAGCCGCTCCCACTACCAATCTCAAGAATTGCATGTGTGGGATGAATTTCAAGATAGCTTAACATCAAAGCAACGATATACGGCTGGCTAATAGTTTGTCCTGCTTTTATGGGAAGCGGTCGATCAGAATAAGCCTCCAGGGGCGAAACCTTGGAGACAAACAAATGTCTGGGAATTTCCCTAAAGACATCAAGTATTGCTGAATGGTGAATCCCTCTGCTCTTGAGCTGATTATTGACCATTTCCAGACGTAGATCGAGTGAGTTACCAATTTCCATATTCTTCATTGTCGCTCAATTTAATCCTTTTCCCCTACCAAGCATTAACTTATCGAAAAACATTAATTTCTGAGTCTGGTAAAGTTATATTTTGCCATATTTCTAAGGCCAGGGGCAAAACGAGTCAGTTCCATTTAATATGGGGAGATTTTAGACATGAATATAGGAAAACAACTGAGACTTGTACGTGATGGTCATCAGATTCTTCAAAAAGATCTTGCTGTTAGTGCTGGTCTTGATAAGAGCTATATCAGCAAACTAGAGCGAGGTCTCGCAGATCCAACTTTCTCAACTCTGTCAAAAATAGCAAAAGCCTATAATCTTTCTGTAGCACATATGCTTAACTATGGAGCTGAAGAAACATTCAGCCTGGATATTGATGCAGCAATGGATGCACTAAAAACACTCAAGTACAACATGATCAATGTAGAGATCAATATTAAACCGCTATAAGCAAAACAGGCAGATTACTAAAGTAACCTGCCTGTTCCATATTTAGGGGATCAACTGTCAAATAACGGTGTACTTGTCACCACGAGCGATATTCAAAAGGCAATTCGAAGGTAACTGCTACGGGATTTCCGTTTTGCATTGCAGGTGTCCACCGTGTCTTCATCACCGCCATAATAGCTGATTTGTCAAACATGCTGCCACCACTACTGGCAACACGAACATTGGAAATATTTCCGTCCTTATCCACATTAAAATTCAAGATAACATCGGAATTATTTCCGTGTACACGGTCAAACAGTGGATAGATGGTATTTCGCTCTAAGGATTCCATCCCTCCGATGGGTAGGGGCTGGCAGCAACTCTTATTAGAATTTGGGTCAGCCATTAATTGTGTAGCTCCTAGCAAAAGAACCAATGCAGTTAATGTTAGTTTCGTTTTGATCATGATAGCCTCCCTGTTGTCTTTTGTTTTTCTCTTAAACATGGTTACTCCTTTCACAAACCATATGCCAAGTTCATTTAATCTTATCTATAATACTATGTATTATGAACTTACAGAATCGACATACATTCAATATTAATCAAATAGAAGTTAGTTTATGATATATACTCATATCTTAATGATATGGATACAGAGAGATTTATACATCAGATATGATGATTTATACCTATGATCAATTTAAAGGGAAATATTGTTTGCCCCGCCATTGACAAGATTTATATTCACGCCGCTTTAAAGCCATCTCTGATGGCATACAGCTTATGCGAGAGTAGCTCAGTTGGTAGAGCTCCACGTTGCCAACGTGGTTGTCGCCGGTTCGAGCCCGGTCTCTCGCCCCATTAAAAAAAAGAGGCTGATTGTATCAGCCTCTTTTTTTATTCAATCATTTTAAAGAATAATCTATTTGTCCTTAACCTGCTTCTTCGTTGGCTTAGGCATATATTCTTTTACAATTTCTGCAACTTCGGGAGTATCCTCAACCTTTTCATTCAGTGGAATAGGTTCCAGATAATAGCTATTCTTCAGTTTTTTGATGAGATCTACGTTGGTTTTACGCTCTGCTCGGAGTCGTGTCACCAGCTTTAATCTGTTTTCATCATTGGCAAAGCGCTCTTCTAGAGTTTGTCCCTCTTTAAGGTCTTTAGCCATGGCGTTTAGGCGATTATCTGCAAACTTGATGCGTGTGTATTGCGAACTCACATTTTTCATCTGGCTCACATTATCAACATTTCTAATTTTTAATACACCAGCATATTTGCCCTGTTTACCTATACGAATGACTGTGGTACCATCCTGCTGCCGAGGAACTCTTTGCAGGGAACCTGTCTTCGATCGGAGGAGAAAATCAATGCCCTTAACCTCAGCAGTTAAAGCTCGCTCGGTTTTTTCATCCACATTGGCCATTAAGAAAACCAGATCAACTTTATCTTTAATCTCATCTATGGCTTTTTGAGCAGCCTCAACAGGATCAGAAAAGCTGAAAGATCTTAGTCTCTTGTCCCCTTTAGTTACGCCCACAAATCCCAAGGTTTGATCTGATGTATGGATGATGGTGTATGGATCAAACAGGAATTCATCAGTAGCAACATCTTTTGTATTTGCTGAAATGAAGGGAAAATCAGCACTTTTCTGCATTTCCATGATAAATTCAAGATCACCAGCAAGATCATTGGTCCCCACATTCAGGACTAGACATTCCATCACGTTGTAGGAGGCAATGATGGCGCGGGCTACCTCTTTTAAGTGTTCACGCTGATCATCCCTGACGTAGGGATATTTAAACAATGCATCTCCGGCATCAACAAAGTAGGTTGCTTCAGTTTCCACCAACCCTTTTAAAATCGTATGCTTCCTGGCAAGACCGCCAAGTGGATTGGACTTTCAGCCACAGGGGCCGACTTCACCGTCATTACTGGCAGCGACTAACAGGGTGAACTCATTTGGATTGTATGCTGGATTTACAGTTTCACTCTTACACCCCATTGTCACCAGAACAATGAGAAGGAGGATTAATCCAGATTGTTTAAGAAGAATTTTCATTTTAATTCCTGATTTATTCTGATTCCATCAGTGCTTCAATTTCAGAGATCTCTTTTGGAACTGCAGCAGTGAGGTTTTTGTTTCCATTTTCTGTGATGAGTATATCATCTTCAATTCGAATTCCAATACCGCGAAATTTTGCGGGGGCTTTGGATTTAGAATTAACATAAATACCTGGTTCAACAGTGAAAACCATGCCCGGTTTAAGAGTAATAGATTCACCTTCAGCCATATAGTTGCCCATATCGTGGACATCCAGCCCTAACCAATGCCCCGTTTTGTGCATGAAATATTCCTGATAGCTCCCATCCTGAATGACTTCATCGGCAGTACCATCCAGTAAACCGATTTCAATCATTCCTTCCACCAGCAATCTTAGATCTAAATCATGGAGTTCCTGGAAGGTAACACCCGGCTTGGAAGCTTCAATCACAGCCTTCTGGGCTGCGAGGATTACATCATAGATGGCTCTCTGAGCTTCAGAGAATTTCCCATTTGCAGGAAAAGTTCGGGTAATATCTGCAGCATACATCTCATACTCAGCTGCCGCATCAATGAGGATCATATCACCATCAACGATTTGGTCACGATTTTTTATATAGTGCAGTACGGTTGCATTGTCCCCGGCACCCACAATAGATGTGTAAGCGGGGCCAACACCTCCTTCGTGAACAAAATGGCTCTCCATAACAGCCTGTAACTGATATTCATACATACCAGGTTTACAAGCTTGCATGGCCTTTGAATGCGCATCAGCTGAAATATCAGCAGCTCGCTGCATGAGTGCTACTTCATGTTCATCTTTGATCAACCGCATGCCATGAGTGATGGCGCCAATGGATTCAAGACCCTCTGGACCACCACCTGTACGCTGAACTTCTTTCCGCACTTGTCCAACTTGATCAAGCATCTTGTGCTGATGATTTTTATCGTGGTTCAGGTTCGTATATACTTTTGATGATGTTTTCATGGCTGCCAGAGCAACTGTTTCAAATTCTGAGATATCCAGAGCCTGATTAGCACCATACTTTTTTACTGTCTCTTCAAAACTCAGTCTCCAACCCGTCCAAACTTCCATCTTGGGATCCTGGGGCAAGACAAACAGAGTAAATGGGTTTTCCTTGTTGTTGGGATCAATGATGCAGGCGGCACCCGGTTCAGTATACCCTGTCAGATAGTAAAAGTCAGAATCCTGGCGATAAGGGTATTCTGTATCATTGGTTCGGGTTTGTTCTGGGGCACCTTTGAGAATGGCCACACCCTTCCCCATGGACTTCATAAGATTTTGTCGGCGTTTATCGTAAATGTCACTACTCAACATATTATTTCATGGCTCCTTTTATAAGACGAAGAAAATAAATTGAGTGACCTGTCTTAACAAGGTACAACTTTAGAGATTATAGCCATTCATTCGGAGCAATTCAGACGGTCTGATATGGTATTCCAATTGGTTTCAAGCTTACTCCCCTTTAGATTGAACAGAAATAAACATGATGAACAAGGATATTTTAAATAAATGAGTACCCATTTTTCTGATTCACTTGCATCGCTAACACAGTATCAACGCTATAATAGTCGCGTAGTCAACATTGGTGAAATTCCCATGGGTGGTAACCACCCCATTCGGGTACAATCCATGACAAATACAAACACCATGGACACACAGGCTACTGTTGAGCAAACCATCCGTCTGGTAGATGCAGGTTGCGAGTACGTCAGAATTACTGCACCCAGCGTCAAAGAAGCTAGAAATCTTGCTGTTATTAAATCTGAATTAAAGAAGCGTGGTTATACTGTTCCCCTTATCGCAGATATTCATTTTGTTCCCCGGGCTGCTGAAGAGGCTGCCAGACACGTTGAAAAAGTAAGAGTGAATCCAGGCAATTATGTGGATCGCAAGAAATTTCAGGAACTGGAATATAATCAGCATGAATACCAGGCCGAACTGGATCGCATTGAAGAAAGATTTACCCCTCTGGTGAAATTGTGCCGAGAAGCAGGTACTGCCATGCGTATTGGTTCTAATCACGGCTCGCTTTCGGATAGAATTCTCAGTCATTATGGGGATACACCTCAAGGCATGGTGGAATCAGCCATGGAATTTGTGCGGATTTGCGCGGCTCATCAATACCATGATCTGGTCATTTCCATGAAAGCCAGCAACACTCGAGTCATGATACAGGCCTATCGTTTACTGGTTGATCAGATGAATCGTGAGGATTTCAATTATCCCCTTCATCTGGGTGTGACTGAAGCTGGTGACGGTGATGATGCCCGCATCAAATCTTCGCTGGGTATCGGGTCACTCCTCAGAGATGGTTTAGGTGATACCATCAGGGTTTCCTTGACTGAAGCCCCAGAAGCAGAGATTCCAGTGGCACTTTCAATTGTGAAATCCATCCAGCAGCTGTCCAAACATCATGAAATAAAACCGCTCGAAGCGCTTCCCATTAATTTATTTGAATATCAACGAAGAGAAACCAAGTCGAGTTCTATTGTCGGTGGTGACAAGGTCCCTGTTGTCATTGCTGATTTATCCCAAACGCATGAAATGCCTAAAAGCCAACTTGAGGAGGCTGGATATCATTTTGACCTGGTAAGCAATGCCTGGACAGCGGGTGATCAGGGTGCTGACATCTTGTATTTTGGCCAGAATATGACCGGTATCGAACTTTCAGGTAATGCTCTAAGGCTCTATGATTCAGCGATATGGACTGATTTTAAGACAAGCCCTAATAGTTTTCCTGTATTTAGTCTGGCTTCCTTCGGTTCTGCTGACCAAAAGCATCCTGAGACAAATTTTGTTCACATCAGTACGAAGGATCAGGTTATGGACCTCCCCAATGATTCGGGAATAGTTTGGTTACTTAGCTCAGAAAATGCACACCAAATGGCCGATATACGTCGCTTTATTCTTGAGCTTATGAATCAGGAAAAAAAGCAACCCGTTATTATTCTGAATAAAATGACCGACCTGCTTCGTGACGAATTTTTGCTTTCAGTATCTGCTGAAGTAGGTTCGATTCTGACTGATGGCCTGGCTGATGGTGTCTGGTTGCAATCAAAGCAGATTGGTACTAGAGATTTGAATGAGATTGCATTCGGTGTGCTTCAGGCAAGTCGCAGTCGTATGACCAAAACGGAATACATTGCTTGTCCTTCATGTGGAAGAACCTTGTTTGATTTGGAAGAAGTAACCGCCCAGATCCGTGAGCGGACCAGTCATTTGAAAGGCGTCAAAATCGGAATTATGGGTTGCATTGTAAATGGTCCAGGTGAAATGGCTGATGCAGATTTTGGCTATGTCGGTACGGGTCCTGGTAAAGTTTCTCTCTACCGTGGTCAAATGGTGGTACGCCCTCATCTTCCCCAAACCGAGGCAGTAGATTCATTGATCGATCTCATCAAAACCGAAGGATATTGGGTAGAACCCTAATATAGACCCAAAAAAGTTGTCATGCTTCTCAGCTATTTTTTTGTACCTGTATTTGAATCTGAGCTTAGATTTAGGGTACTATTAATAAACCAGTAGGAATTTCTATGAGGAACACTCTTTTTTGCATCGCAGTATTCACATTGTCTCTGTTCCAGCTCGCTTCTGCTCAGGAATCCATCGCTTTAGATACTGCTGAAGAGCATGTGGCATTTGCCCAGAGTATTTACTGGTCTGCTTTGACGCCCACTGAGAAACAAACCTTTTTATTCGCCTATATATCAAGCGCTTATGAAATACGGAAGCTCGCCAATGAAACTATTGCTACTTCTCCCCGCAATACACACCATTTTAATGAAGAAATAGATAATCTATTTATGGTCTGGCAAAATCTGCTGGTCATGGAAGACAATGGTGATGCGGCCATGGATGAATTTGTTGGCTGGATTGACCTGTATTTCGAAATCGATATGAACAAATCAAACCCTTTTATCAATGCCATTAAGTATGCTCATCAAAAGATTAAATCTGAGGATAAGTCAGTACTTGAATTGTTCTGGGGTAAGACAACGGCTCCCGAATCACGACTTCCAAAAGATGAGATTCTTGAACAAAAAGCCATTGAGAGAAAAATTGCAGCTTCGGAAGCCCGAAAGAGTGTTGATTCTGCAGCAGAAATGGATTCCCCTATGGCCTACAAACCCCTGGGTGCCTCTCCTACTACGGCGTTTGTCCTTACGGATGAAGAGCTGAGAATCATAGCCCTTGCGGTTGAAACTGAATGTCTCAATAAGAATCAGCCCAGTGCCCTACAGGATCCTGTCAGGCTTGAAGCGCTTGCCAGAAAACATGGATTTGAAAGTATGTCAGCTTTCAACCTGAAATTTTCTTATGCTCAGTCCAACGAAGCGCGTTGGAAATACATGAATAAACTTATTATCGAACAGGCATTTGATCAAAACTGTATGTAATTGCGTGTTCCTATCTTGATTTAGTGAAGAAGTCCAGCTAACCAGGATCATTCTCAACTGCTCCACCCCTAAATAGTTTCATCAAAGTGAAGGTCATTCTGACTTTCATTTATATCATTCTTGAAAAGGAGATTGCTATGCTAGCACGTGTAATAAGCAGTTCATTAATTGGAATTGATCCCTATCTGGTTGAGGTTGAAGTAAACGTTGAGGGTCATGCCTTTCGATATTCCACAGTGGGTTTACCTGAACTCGCTGTAAGAGAAAGCAAGGAAAGGGTTATCTCAGCCATCAAGAACAGCGGTTTCAGATTCCCACCGAAGGCTTACACCATCAATCTCGCCCCGGCTGATATCAAGAAGGAAGGTTCAGCTTTTGACCTGCCTATCGCTATTGGAATTCTAGCTGCGCTTGGTATTGTCATCCATGAAGATCTTGAGGATTATGTTCTTATAGGAGAATTATCCCTGGATGGGACCCTGCGAGCCGTAAAAGGGGCTCTGCCGTCAGCAGTGGGTGTTCATGAGCATGAGATGAAGGGACTCATTCTGCCCTCTCAGAATGCCCGGGAAGCAGCTGTGACCGGGAATATCGATGTTATTCCAGTAAACACTTTACTGGAAGCCATACGCTTTCTGAACGGTGAACAATTCATTGAGCCACTTGAAGTAAATGCGGAGCTCTTATTTTCAGAAGCACAAACCTATCCAGTGGATCTTGCTGATGTCCGTGGGCAAGCTCATGTTAAAAGAGCTCTTGAGGTAGCTGCTGCGGGCGGTCACAATGTACTCATGATAGGACCACCTGGTTCTGGGAAAACCATGCTGGCTAAGCGCTTCCCGAGCATTCTTCCTCAAATGACTCTGGATGAAGCCCTTGAAACGACTAAGATTCATTCTATTGCTGGAATGGTCAAGACTGAGGGATTGGTGGCCACAAGACCCTTTCGATCTCCTCACCACACCATTTCAGATGCTGCCCTGGTTGGTGGCGGTCGCATCCCGCGTCCCGGTGAGGTCAGTCTGGCCCATCATGGGGTTTTATTTCTAGATGAGCTGCCTGAGTTTCAGAAAAATGTCCTGGAAGTCTTACGTCAACCCCTGGAGAACACTGAAGTCACCATCAGTCGCGCAAGTATGAGTCTCACCTACCCAGCCAACTTTATCTTGCTCAGTGCCATGAATCCTTGTCCCTGCGGGTATAGCAGTGATCCGAGACATGAATGCACCTGCAGCAGCGTTGGCATCCAAAAGTATATGGCTAGAATATCAGGCCCCCTCCTGGATCGCATTGATCTACATATTGAAGTACCAGCTATTCCATTTGAAGAGTTAGCCAGCAAGCAGGACGGTGAATCTTCAGCCGAGGTACGAAAGCGGGTTCAACTTGCCAGAGATACTCAAATCAATCGCTTCATCAAAGAACCGCATATCCACTCAAATGCTGATATGCCTCCAAAAATGATTCGGGGTATTTGCAAGGTTGACAGCGATTCTGCGACCCTACTGAAGTCGGCAATTACAAATCTTGGTTTAAGTGCCCGTGCCTATGATCGCATTTTAAAGGTATCCAGAACCATCGCTGATCTCTCAGAGTGCTCTGAAATTCGAGCGGAGCATATATCGGAAGCAATACAGTACCGGACCCTTGATCGGCAATTGTGGATGGCGTAGAGGTTATGAGTTTAATGGGTTAATGGGTTTAATGAGTTATTGGGTTTAATGAGTTATTGGGTTTGATGAGTTATTGGGTTTGATGAGTTAATGGGTTTAATGAGTTATTAGGTTTGATGGGTTAATGGGTTTGATGGGTTAATGGGTTTAATGGGTTACGGAGTTCTATGAGGTGGTGGTGGTAGGGCTTTTGGGTTGGTCTGGGGTAACATTTTGGGCTGGGGACGACCAATGCGAGGGGATACTTTAACTTTATCAAGGAACTCTATATGCTTGACTGTCAACGAGATTGCTCCGAAGTCCTCTTCTACCAATCCTCGTAGCAGGTAAGGTCGTGCATTACTGAGCATACGGCAGAATTTCCGATAGACTTCAGGAAAAAAGACAGTTTCATAGATAGCAGTGGTGTCTTCAAAGCTGATGAACTCCATGGGTTCATCATTTTTTGTGTGAACCACTTTTCCAGTGATAAGCCAGCCAACCACGGGGACCTCCTTCCCGATGTACTTCCGTAGATCACAGCCTCTGACATAGGTTAGATGCTGAAGCAATCTGGCGTACAGGCTCAGCGGATGACGGGAAATGAGAAAGCCCAATACATCTGACTCATGAATGAGCATTGTCTTTTCTGAGTATGCTCCAGTGTCAGGGATGTAATAGCTGTCCCGCTCATTCAGATCCAGCAGGGATGCTGGTTTATCGCGTCGCTGCTGGCTTGCTCGGGCTTGATACAGTTGCCACATGAGACTGGGACGGGCTTCCATGCCCTCCACACCGTCAAAAGAACCTGCTTTGATGAGGATGCGTACATCGGACTGATCCAACTCAGGCATGCGTCTCAAGAAACTTTCAAATGACAAGAAGCGACCATTGGATTCCCGCTCAGCAATGATGTATTCCAGAGCTGTCCGCTTAATCCCTTTGAGCTGCATAAAGCCAATCTGTACCCAGTCATTCATACCCGTATGCCGAATCTCTGAATTATTGATACTGGGGAGTAAAACCTTCAGGCCCAGACGGCGTGCCTCTGAGTAATATCCGAAAGTGGAGTAGTATCCCCCCAGATTGGTCATGACTGACGCGATAAACTCGGCGGGATAGTGGGCTTTCAGGTAGGCTGACTTGAATGACACGAGAGCATATGAAGCAGAATGGGGCTTACAGAAGGAATATCCTGAAAAGGACATAATCATTTCCCAGAGGGTCTCGATAACACTGTCTTCCACACCATTCCTGCGGGCACCGCTGACAAATTTTTCGCAATAATCACGGAGTTTGGCCTCCTTGTGTTTCTTGGACATGACCTTGCGCAATTCATTGCCCTCATCAGCATTAAAACCGGCAAGTCGCATGGCAACTTTGGTGACATCTTCCTGGTAAACCATTATGCCATAGGTCTCTTTGAGAGTTTCATCAAGTAAGGGGTGAAGTGGATCGTAGTCACCACCATGAAGGCGGCGGACAAATTCCCTGATCCATTTATTGGCTGCCGGTCGAATAATACTGGAGGCAATTACGAGATTTTCATAATCACCAGTTTGCATCTTACTCAGCAACTGACGAGTAGCCGGGGATTCTACATAAAAACAGCCCATGGTGCGGGCAGTGCGGATAAGTTCCTGGGTTCTTAAATCTTCCAGAGGGTTCAATTTCCAATATGGGATATCTACACCGTAATGTTCATGGACATCGGCCAGAATGTCCCGAATGACGGCCAGAGAGCGATTCCCCAGGAGATCAATCTTAACCAGACCAAAGTCTTCGGCCTGATCCTTCTCCCATTGGATAATCTGAACCCCTTTTGGGGCATGCTGAATAGGTACATAGCTGCGAATTTCCTGGGGTGTCAGGACGACTCCTCCGGGATGGACACTCAGATAGCGCGGGAATCCAGCGAGATAGAAACCATTACGAATAATCTCCGGCCAGGGATCCTTTAGATCCAGATCACTGAGCAAGGGATTGTTGGCCAATTCCTCAAAGGGGTCACTGACATACCAGAGATGAGATAGCCGCTTGGTTACAATCCCTATCTCACTCTCGGTCAACCCATATACCTTGGCGACTTCTCTAATGGCAGCTCGTGCTTTGAAGGTCACATGATTGCAGATCATGGCTGAATGGGAATCACCGTAAGTATCAAAGGTGTATTGCAGAATATCGTCGCGGGTATCCCAGGGGAAGTCTACATCAATGTCAGGTGGATCTTTGCGTCCGGGAGACAGAAAACGTTCAAAGAAAAGATTGTGGCGGATGGGATCGACGTGGGTGATTTTTAGTGTATAGGCAACAATACTCGCTGCAGCGCTCCCCCGCCCACAGGTGATAGGTGATTGCTTGACAATATCCTGAACTGTGAGGAAGTAATTTGAAAAGCGTTTTTCTTTGACTGTCTTCAACTCATGTTCAATACGATCACGAATGCGGTCAGTCATATTGCCATAACGTTCCTGGGCACCCAGGTAGACACGATTTTTCAATTCTTGATAGTCCCTGTTATCATTGGAATCGGGAAAGATGAAGTTGTCCAGTTGAGGTCGCCACTGACATTTCGCAGCTATTTCCAGAGTACGATCCAGAGCTTCCTCGGCAAAAGGCAGCACATCAAGCGTTTCTGCTCGACTATGGAGATAATTATCAATGGGAATCAGTTCTTCTTCAGGCAGACGCGACAGTTTGGTATTCAGGTTGATAGCGCGCATGATACGATGGAGTTGATGTCCCCGTGGTGAACCCATGTAAGCTGGAAGGTTGGCTATAGTCGGGAAACCCCTCTCGCGAGCCCAATGGTAGAGGCTGTAACTACCGGACTCCAGGGAGACATACACATCTTTTGAGTGATAAGCCTCCAGCAGATCACGGTTCTGGGTCAGCATCACCAATCCCTCCAGACATCCTGTGAGTCCCTTAAGCAGGTCAAAGTTCTCTTCAGCATGGCGCTGACTGATAAGACGACAGAGATTCGAATAGCCTGTAATGTCTTTAACTAACAGGACAACCTTGCGCTTCTGTCCATCATCCAAGGTTGCTCCAACGATCATATCAAGGCCACGCTCCAGAGCGGTCTGATAGAGGAAGATCATGCCATAGAGATTATTGGTGTCAGCAATGGCAAATTGGGTATAGCCCTTCTTGATCATAAAATCGCAAAGGTGTTTGGGAGACAGGGTTCCCCTGAGCAAGGAGTAGTGACTGTGGACTTCCAGGGGGATCATTCAATTACGAATTACGAATTACGAGTTTGATTTTTCATGGTGCGTTGAATACTGCCAAGGATTTTCAATAGCTCACTACAATCTTCCAAAAGGGATTTAGACTGAGCTGGACTCAAATACCCGCTATCCTGCATAAGACGAAGCCAGTAATGTGTCTCGCGTGCTTCCTTATATGAAATTGATAGCTTAGCCTGGAAATCTTTTTGTGATTGACCACCAATCGCTTCTTCCACATTTGCCCCAATAGATGTACCACTTTTCACTAGCTGTTTCGAAAGTACATACTCTTGTTTTTCTTTCACCAGGTACTGGTAAAGCTTCACGATTCTCAATGCAAATGCGTAACTTTTTGTCTGGACAACATTATTTTGCTTCATAGCCATTCCTAATTCGTAATTCCTAATTCGTAATTTCTTCAAGGGGAATCATATCATTGGAGTCCGCTGTCAGGATGGGGTCGGATCGATCTCTGGTAAGCAATCAATTTTGGGCGCAAAGCATCGTAACCACGCTCAAAGCGTTTTACTTCAGCCTCCTGCAAATATTTGAGTTCCTTGGCAACCAAAAGCTGGGCATATATCTCATTGAGGGCTCCCAGGGCAATATCCACGGCGTGCTGACGGTCCTTGGTTGTGCGTCTGGAAGTTCCTTCAGCCAGGATAGCCGGAATACTTACTGCAGCTCGTTGAAGCTGGGCAGTCATCCCCTGGCGTTCTTTATCTGGAAATTGTGAGGTAATCGTGTAAATGTATTTAGCCATGAGTATTGCACGCTGGAAGACATCCAGACCCTTAAAGGTTGCCATTTTATTTTCTATTAAACCTGATCATTAGCAATCCTCGCCCGTTACTTCCATGGGAAACAGGGATTCAGGTTTGGAATGAGCCTATTCATGTACATTATCCCGAATGTATTGGCTGATTTTTTCAGCGGAATACGGATTTCTGACGATGTGATCGTAGAAACGTGCTTGCCAGGCAAATTTGGGATTTATCAGATGGGCGCGTTTGGTTACGGCGGATTTGTAACCACGTATTATGGCTGCCAAATTTTTAGATTGTGGGCCAAATTTATTTTTGTCGGATGGCGTAGGGTCGCAATGCATTGCGTCCCTACGATAATCACCGTGGCATTGATTGAATTGGTTTATACCAATTGTTATGACAGCATGCATATGATCGGGCATAACCACAAACGTGCCCAATTCCAGATTCATGTCGAGGCGAATATTGGGGGATTTCAACCATTCTGAATGGGCAATCGCCCCCATTTCTGATAAATGCATGATCCCATTTCTAATCTCGCCAAAATATGGATCTTTGTTTTTGGTGCAGATGGTTATGAAATACGTCGCATTTCTACCATAATCCCATCCCTGTAACCGAATCGGTTTTCTTTCTGGTAATTTCCTCATGCGCTAACTGTGTCCCTTGTTTCCAGTTGTACGGGGTTAGTCAATCCAAAGCGTATGACGGGGTAACCATGTCGGGCACGCAACTTGTCCATAGCCTGGTGCAAATCACCATGTTTGGCAGCATCTGGGTCAATCACCTTGGAAAAAAGACTGATCTGTTGGGCAGCCTGTATGAGATTTTCAAAGCCGATGGAGAGATAGCGCACCCGCGTGCGTCGCTCAAAGAGCTGTTCGAAGATTTTCAGGGTATGGTAGAACATGAGGTATTCTTTGTGGGTTGCTTCAGGCAGGCGAACAGTGCGAGTTGCAATTTTGCTGTCGGAGTAGCGGCAAAAAATACGAAAACTGTTGACCTTCTTGTTCTTCTGGCGCAGACGGGTACAACCACTTTCGATAAGATAGTAGACAACCCCCATGATCAATTGATCGTCATTGGTATCCTCACTGAAGGTATACTCCTCTTTTATCTCAAGACGCTGTTCAGGGGGCCTGACGGGGCTCAGATCAATACCCAGAGCCTTCTGATGCAAGGTCAAGGCATTCTTACCAATAACCAGAATCAACTTATTGATGGGAACGTCAGCCAGCATACCAATGGTGGTCAGATTCAACTCATCCAGGAGCACCTGATCGGTAGTGTGACCAATACCGGGCAGCATCTTGAGTTCCAGGGGATCCAGGAAGGTGCGCTCATTACCAGGCAACACATCAAAAAGCTCGGCATATTGACGGATGTAGCGCGCTGCCACCGATGAAACCAGTTTGTTTACAGAAATACCAATACTGGAAGTCAAACGAAATGATTCACGGATATCCTTGTGGATACGATAGGCACTGTCCTTGATGCGCCCCAATAAGCGTGTGGTGCCCGTCATATCGATGGCAACCTGACCATAGCGGATAGGCTCGACATAGGGTGAATAGTGAGAAACCTGGTCAGTGATGGCGCTCATTGCGCGTTGGTACAGCTCAGGGTTGGAATCCACCACGATAAGGCGATGTTCCAGTTTGAGCGCCTGCCCCAACAGCATGCCCCTGTGGATGCCTTCCTGACGGGCCTCACCAGAAGCTGACAGCACAATCGCTCGCCCTCCAGATCCAGATGCCACCACCACAGGTCGATCGCGATAGCTGCTATGGACAGCCTGCTCCACTGTAGCCGGGAATGATGGAACTTCTATGTGTAGAACATCTTTCATGGTGTAGAATCCAGTAGTTAGGAGCCAGAATACAGTGATCAGGAGTCAGGAAGAGAATGAGTACTTCCCGGAGTGTAAGTCTTAGCCTGCCAGGCGACTGACAGGGACTACATGATAGACAATATGTGCCGTATCAGAATGATCTATTAAATCGGGAACAGCAGGTACCTTTGCGGTGCTGTTTTGCTGAGGAGGCATAGGCTTACTTCTGGAAGTAAGTATCGATCGGTTTCTGCCACGAGATCCACGCAACATGGCTGCGCTGTTTTGATAAGCGGAAGCGTATCTCATGCCTGATACTGCCTGAGCAGCCCCACAACAACGCCCTTGAGGGCAAATTCATCGTCTTCTTCCACTTGGATGGGCTGATACTGCCCAGAACTGTTGCAGGGACGCAATGTGACACCGCCAGGATGGAGATCCAACTTTTTGACTGTAGCCTCTCCATTAATGGTAGCTACCACAATCTGGCCGCTTTCTGCCTTGGGCTGAGGTTTCACAATGATGACATCACCATCTTCAATATTGGCATCCATCATGGAATCTCCACGGACTCGCAACGCAAAATTATTGGTCCCCTTAAGGAGATAACTTGGTACTTCCACAGGTTCAGGGATTTCAATAGCCTCAATGGGGATACCGGCAGTGACCTGTCCCAGGATATCCAGAATAACTGTCTCTCCCACCAAGCCAGTCAACCGGATATTGCGAGCGGCATTGCTTTTATCAAAACCGATATAGCCTCTCTCACGTAGAATATTCAGTTTCTTCTGGATGGAAAAATTGGAGCTCAAACCAAAGTATTCCCGTATCTCAGAAATAGTCGGTGCCATCTGGTGGCTCTGAATGAACTGTGAGATATATTCGTAGAGTTCGCGTTGTTTTTTTGTCAGCATAATATTTCTCTTATGGGTTGCCAGCGACATGCGCATAAACATTTTCTATTTTTGCATATCGTGCAGCAGCAAGTAAGACATCAGATTGGAGAAATCGATGATCAACCACCTTACCTGCCATTGCAGCAGGAGTGATATCAACAAGATCAAAAATTTCTATTGTATGCTTAATCAATCGTTCTCTACGCCCAAATTCTCTATGGTTTTGATGCCGTTTTTCTTCAGTTTTCCATTCAGTCTTTTTCATGCATTCAATATAGGTGTACAAAAGGTGTATATCAAGCAAATGATGTAATAGGAACAAAAAAACCTGCACGAATGCAGGTTTTAATTAAATCTAGCAGAACAATTGTTAGTAGAGTCTTATCTCTCGACTCGAGTCTTCGCTCCAGAGGAGCTTCGCCTGCGCTGGCCGCTCGAGATGACAGCCAAGTATTCCTGATCCATTATGCTTATTTGAATTCGATTGATACAATCCGTCCATTCATATCAAACACGGCAACACCGTTGTCATAGAGCCAGACCTGGTTCGTTTCATCAACGATATATCTTTCAATGGGATCACCATACTGACGATAAATACGTTCTTGATCAGAGCCTTTGATCAATATGGGGGGTACCTGTTCATCAGTATCATTAGCAGTTGGGAGTCCATACTCTTTCACCAAAGCCAGTTCTTGTTCCATAGCTTCCAGATTGAGAACAATGGAATCCAGCTGAGCAACCATGCCTGGCGGCATACCTTTTCCACTTGCATCAACAGCTCTTTTCAGAATCTTGATTTGCTTCACGATGACAGGAATCTGTTTGCCAAGTTTACGCTGGTTTTTCTTAAGTGTGGCAACATCCTTTTCAAGCGATTTGATCTTCTTGATAGCCATTGCCTGAAACTTCTCATTCTTATCAAAAAGTGTTTTGAGCTTTTGATCCACTTCCGTATTGGCGGCATTGGATGAACAGTTCCATACAAACATCGAAATCATGGTAAGTACTACTATTGTTTTCAGAGATTTCATCATTTTTCCCATCTTAATGAATGCATTAACTCTTTTTGGCTAAACCAAAATACCTATAAATCCTGCAATGCCTCGATTTTTTTAATGAGCAAGGCTCTCCCCTCATTGGTGGAAACATCAGCAACAAAATCCTCATCCAGATCCTGCACCCATTCCAGAGCTGCAGTAAAATCTCCGGCAGCATAATTAGCAGCAGCCAGCATGAGGGTGATTTCAGCAAAATCAATACGCCAATTGTGGGTAAATTCAAATACAGGCCTAAACTGGATGAGTTCCTCACCCCTTGAAATAGCCCTGACATAATCACCAGTAACATGATAACTCAAGGCAATACCGGCTAACATTTCGAAGCGTACCTGACTACTATCAATCGCAATCAGATCCAGACCAGTGTTAAAGAATGTTATTGCAGTATCAGGGCTGTTAAACTCGATATAGCACCATCCCGCCCCATTATAGCCATCAATGTATTGGGCATCCATATCCAGACCTTCCTGAAAATGGGCGAGAGCACTTACGAACTCACGTTCGGCATATAGAGTCCAACCATATTCTACAAAATCGTCAACTTCAGGCTCAATTTTCTCGCGACAGCCAAAAAAGCTTACAAGCAGGATCAGCGCGAACAACCATTTCATTTTATTCATCTTCACACCTCCTACCTTAGAACCAGCATTTTGACAGTTTTCGCATAGCCCTTGCCCGTCATAAGTCGAGCAAAGTAAATACCGCTACTTACCTGTTGGCCCTGATCATCCAGACCATTCCAGGTAATTGAGTAACTGCCAGGCTGCATATGTGTTTGCATTAGATTGCGAACTTCTTGACCTCTGATGTTGTAGATACTGAACCTTATTTCCTGATTTAACCCATCCAGAAAACCAATATCGAAATCAATTGTGGTCGATGGATTAAATGGGTTTGGATAATTTTGCGACAACCTGCTCTTATCAGGCACGATGATGGTCCGGGGTCCCAATTTGAAGGCACCCAAAGTTACACTCCAGGCACTTGCCCTCTCACCATCTGATATGGAAGCCAGCTCAAAGTATTCACCAGATGCATCTCTCATGTAAATAGCCTGATCAGTTGTTGTCGCTGGCATACTCACCAATACAGGTTCTGCGAGGGCTACACCATCAGTGAGAACCTTATACCTCGCACCATCATTGGCACTCAGCATTGAATCCAGCACGGCAATCCGCGATGTCTTCGCTGCACTGTTGGAGCTTCCCTTGATTTCGAACAGGTCATCAGGACTGTGCGCCAGCCAGCCACTTCCACGCTTTATCAAGCTCACCGTCACATTAGCAGTGATGGTTGTATCACCTACCCAGTTGGACGCATAAACTTCAAAGGCATTGACTCCTTCCTCGGACACTTCAACTATTGCTACATAGCTAAAGGTATCTATGGTGGTCAGTTCAATTTCAAGACCTGAATGCGTCACTGATAAGGAATCAATCATACCAAGACTATCAACTATCATCATTTCATAATAGGCTGGATAAGCCATGTTTTTATAAAACGCGATGACAGGTGTTGGAACATCAAAAATATCCATGGTCACCTTGACAGTAATGGTATCCTGTAGTGGATCATTGGTTAGAATTTGGAATTGACCCCCATAGCCACCCACTGTATAGGCCGATGGATTGATATTGAAAGCAATGACTGCACTGGTGTCATATACGATGGTCCCCGTTTCAGCAGGCAAACTTATCCATGCCGGAGCACTTAGCAGCGACCAACGTAGATCAGTTAAACCTAGATTGCCCATAGTGAATGATGTATCAATGTCTGTCATGCGCTTCATATTGACCACAATGCTATCGGTATTTAATGATGCGAAAGCCGAGGATGTTGTCACATGGAATGTAGTGTCAATGGCAGAGGTATCAGCCTGATCCAGGGCATGGACAAACCATTCAATGGTACTGGATGGAAAATCCATTTCTGAGACATCTACCGTCATAAATGTATCAGGGGCAGCCAGAGTCGTATCGTAACCTTCTCCCTGCCAGGTAATAAGGTAGCTTACCGGATTTTCTTCAATATCAAAGGCAGATGTCCACTTAAAGGAAAGTGATAAACCATCCTCAGGAACCAGCTGAGTAGAATCTGCAGGTAGCAGCAGCACAACAGGTTCTGGGGCATCGTTCACTTCAAGTACGCGATGTGTAATATGGATGGTGTCAACTTCTCCATAATCATCCCTAACAAAGGCAGTAAATGGATGGTCACCAACTGCAGAATCAACAGGTGTCCAGGATATTTCACCTGTAAGCGAATCGATAGCCATACCTGCTGGCGCATTCACAGCTAGACTCCAAGTAAGTGTATCCCCACTAATAGATTCGAGATCAGGATCCTCTACAAGGAATATTCTGCTATATGCTGAGTCCTCATCCGATGAATCTGCATAGGTGCTGTCATCTACAAACATTGGAGCTGTATTGATCACAAATTCGAAAGTATCAAGGGTTGCCGTGATTGGATCACCTTCTATACTCTGAATATTTCCAGCCACGTCACTTCCAAATATGGATATGATGTATTCTTCACGGTTATGTAACAAGTCTGACAGCATTGGATAGCTCCAGTCTCCATCAGAAATAGCTGGGGCTAGATCAGTCGTATCTATTGATTGCCACAAAATGCCATTCCAATACAGCTCATCAGATATACGCTGTAGATTTATTGTGAGATCATCTAAACCTGATAAACCGTCAGAATAGGTTCCGCTCAACTCACCGGGCCAAGCATCGATGAAATAATAGGGATCCATTGAACTTATTGTTGTCGGTAAAACAAGATCTGCAACAATAACAGGCGAGCTCAAGGCATCTGATGTATTTCCAGCACTATCAGTTGCTGTCACGTTCAAATAATATTCATCGGCATGGGTGTAATTCATCAGCGTATCAACGTGTGTTACCAGTAGGGTATCCCAGGCTAGAAAATCATCCGTCCCTACTGAATGCCCGATAGAATAGTCGTAATATGCTATATCAGAGACATCGTCAGTAAAATCCTCCCAGTCAGCCTTAAGCGTGTCATCAAAGGTGATATAGGAGTCCGTCGTAGTACCATCCGAATTGAAGCCAGTAAAGGTAGGTGCTTCCTGGTCCATAATCATAATATCATCCATCCAGGCGCCTGTAGTATCATTTCCCCGACCATCAACCATGGTTATTCTTAGGTCAATGGGCTGGCCCTCACTACTTATGGACAATGCCTCAAGATCAACTGAATCGATACTCGCTACAATTTCTGTGATGTTTATTGAAAGGATTGGTATGGAATCTACGAGAATGCCTGGATCATCACCACCAATGCGACCCTCAATCTGGATGTAACCATCCAGGAGTGATGGATCAGCAACAACTGGAGTCAGTATAGTCAGATCGATTCCCTCATTCGAGGCATTCCAATAGCTCTCTACAATGGTACCTCCAACTGTGGTTGTGTCTGTTACAACAGGCAATTCAGGACCGGTAAAATCGATGTATAATGTATCAGGACTAGCCGCCCCCTCTGTCTGATTCCCAGCCACATCCAGCAAATCTGCACTTACTATAATTCCGAAATCTTCTCCAAAATCCGTAACAGCGCTCAGTGTTGCATGATCCAGAGTCATGGTCAGTGGTTCAATGATGGATGATATACTCACCGTATCGATATATTCCAGAGACACAGGCAGCGGTGGAAGTGTCAGGAGGTTGATCATACCAACGCGAATGATAGCACTGCCAAGCAACATGCTAGTCTCATTCTCAATGGGTATCTCCAATGAAATACCAGTATTGGTATTATTGTAAGCGTCATCAACTGAGACACCACCTGTTGCAATGAGAGGTCCGCATGTGAATGGTCCCGGACCATCAGTATCGATGACAATAACTTCTGTTTCAGTTGCTCCAATGGTTTCATTTCCAGCACGATCCTGGATGAGAATCCTGGTATAGAGATTCAGATCATTATAATCTGGGAGTGCTTCTAGATTTGCAAGTCCAATGCGAATCGTATCGTCAAATGTTGGAATAGAGAATGAATCTACGAGCACAGGATAATAGACATTTTCGGCAAAAGTCGTTCCCACAGACATCTGAACCTGGAAAAAACCGTCCACTAATGTCGGATCTGCAACTGTATTAATAGGGATGGTCAGCAAGAGACTATCCGATGTGGCATTCCACCTCAGGAGTGTAATATTATCACCCTTTATAGTGAAATCCGTGATGTCGGGAGTAGAAGGTGCACCTCGGTCAATTTCCAGTAATTGAGCGCTGGTTAGAGTGGTTGTACTATTGCCAGCCTCATCGGTAATGATGGCTCGAAACTCAATATCCTGACCATCAATAAACGCGGTTCCACCATCCAAGGCTTCAAGCTCAGCAGCCGGTACCAAAATTGAAAGTGTTCCAGTTGCAGCAAAGATGGTTTCTTGAACTGTAAAAGTTTCAAAGTCACCATCCCCAATAATATCTGCGGAAGCTGTCAAAGTACCTCCACCAATTATTGATTCATCACTTCCATCAACAGACACTATGATTTGAACACCGGTGTTGGCAGCATTCCAGTAGCCATCTCTTATGTTTCCACCCTCAGGAATATTACTGACGATGTCAAATGGATCAGGTACAAGTTCATCAATTAATAGTTCGTCAGCGCTGAAATTGAAATTAGTTGCATTACCAGCTACATCTGTAACAATGGCATCAAATGTTATTACCCGCTCATCCGCATAGAATCCAAGTGCTTTGAGAGACGCTGAATCCACCGACATAATCACATCATCTAGGTCCGTGATAACATGTGGCGTAATGATGTTCTCTTCTGTGAAAGCGTCTACCCTGGCTCTTAATTGAACCTGGCCACCAATGAGTGTCACATCAGCACCATCAATGGGGATGGTAACATCTGCCCCGGTATTTGTTGAGTTGAAATATCCTGCAACAACAGAGTTTTCAACTGCAATCACTGTCCCTACAAGATCAGATGCGGGAAAGCTATAGTCTACTGTAACTGTGTTCAAGCCTATTGTTCCAGTCGATTCGTTGCCAGCAATATCTGTTACTACAGCGCGAAATGTCATCACATCGCCGTCACCAGCTCCATGTGTAGCAATATCAGCAGCGCTTATTGCCATGACATGTATACCATCGTCTGATATGATGGTTGAATCAGCACCAATGTCCGCAAAGCTGCTTGCACTGTTCAGGTCAGACTCAAGCTGAATGGTTCCACCAACAAGTGTGATATCCTCATCAAGTGGTATATTTACATTAATATCAATGTTGGTATTATTCCAGTATCCAGGATATTCATTGCCACCCTGTACCAACAGAGTACCAGTAGTAGGTGCTGTGGGGACATCTTGATCAATTAGAATGCTTACAACATTATTCGATTCCGTACTATTTCCGGCAATATCAGTGAGTACACCTCTAATATCAATAATTCCACCAGCAAAATAACCAGCCAGTTCTGTTTCAAATTGAGATCGGGTTAAACTCAGGGTTACCGGGTTGGTACCCACTGCTTCTGTGCCGCCAATTACTGCAAAATCATTGACGTCAATGCGAATACGGGCCTCCAAATGGGCAGTTCCTCCATCAAGCGACAAGTCACCGCCTGTGACATCTAAAATCACTTCCACACCTGTGTTGCTAAGATTCCAATACCCCGTAACAACGGGTGCTCCCACCGTTAAAATATTTCCAGCAGCGAAATCATCAGGAACATTGCCATCAACAAGAATTTGATTATTGTCTTCAAGATTTGCACCTACAGGCAATGATGCTGGATTAAGATTATTTCCAGCATCATCTTTAATGGATCCCCCGTTTAGGGTTATCAAGGACACATTAAGATCAGTTGTGACTTCACCTGCAGCTACCGTATAGGTAGCGTAGACCGTTGAAGTACTGGTGAAGGCTGGGATGGGAAAGGTTTGCCCCGTGTCAAATAGGACATCAAGTGTACCGTTGGCCAATGTAAGCGCTTCGTTAAAAACTATTTCTACAGCGATGGTTTCATTTAAACCAAGGGTATCAATCTCAATGACTGCACTTATATTCGTTATACTTGGATATTCACCATCAATAATGATGTTGCTATTATCAGCAAGATTATCTGTTGGTGGAAGTGTAAAATCGACCTCATTACCTGCAATGTCGAGGAGTTGATTTGATGTAGCTGTTATCATTGTCACATCCAAGGGATTTGCAGTTTCACCTTCAAGAATATCATAAATAAATAATATGTCCTGGTCCTCAAATATAGGTAGATCCTCAGCAACATTGAGAACATGCGGTATTGATGTATTCAGAGTCACTGACATCTCACCACTCTCCAGAGTTACTGGTTCAGACATAGAGATTGTTACGTTGATAGATTGGTTCGCATTATAAGATTCATCGTTAGATGTAGATGTTATCGCATCAATTTTCGGTATTGTTTCATCGATGATAAGTGTTTTAAAGGGTGTATTTGCCACGGTAGTATTTCCAGCAACATCTGCGATCTGAGCTGAGATCGTGATGAGTTCACCTTCAAAATACCCAGCTAATCCTCTTATAAACGAATCGTCAATTAAAACATTCTTAGTTGTGCCTGTCCCCGAAATTGTACTTGGTGAACCAATGGCTACAGAATCATTACTTGCTATTTTACCAAACACCTGCACTTCACCAGTGCTCAGGGATGCATCAGCGGGAATATCTACTGTTACTGTAAGACCATCATTTAACGCATTCCAATAGCCTGCTTTAATATTGCCCCCTGTTGTTGCCGTTGTGGTTGCAGATAGCATATCAAACACTGGTGGAAGAATTCCATCAACAATAAAATCATAGCCGTCTGCAAGATTTGTCATTCCAGCCAGGGTTGCCATATTCGATACATCATTGCCAGCAGCATCCTGAAGCGAACCTCCTCCAAACAGGTATATACCATCAATACTCAAATCAGAATTTTCATCATTTGCGAGAACTTCATAATTAATTGTAGCTGTGAGAGACTCAGAAATATCTGATATCTCCAAATTAGTTGTACTTGAATTCATATTGAGAACGAGTTTTTCGTCTACCGAAAGACTCACTTCTTCACTAAAAGTGACAGTAAGATCAACGATACCACCTAATCCAATAGGATTCGAATCATCGGCATTGGACGTCACACTCACGATAGTGGGAATAACACCATCAACAACCACTTGATGGGCATCATCAAGATTTGAAACACCGGGAGCCGTAAGATCAAAGGTAACATCATTACCTCCTCGATCTCTGAAACTGCCATCCAACAGCAGGGCACTATTGACACTTAAGTCACTACTTTCATCATCCTCAACAACTGCATAAGTTTGATCAGTATTTGTGGCCCAGTCAAAAGCATCAAAGGTCACTGTTTGGTTTGTACCTTCCATTTCCAGTTCGATCTGGAAGTTGTCACCAACAAGTTTGACTTCCTCGGTAAAGGTCGCGATGATGTTTATATCATCTCCAGGAATAAAAGGCCCATCCCCTGAACCAGTAGTAAAGCTCTCTATTGTTGGAACTACGGTATCTATAGTGATCTGATTGGTGCTGGCGCTTCCAATAGGACTTTCATTACCGGCCTTATCGGTCACCACAGCAAAGATCTTCAAAACTTCACCCTCAACATAGCCAGGAAAGACCTCCAGAGTAGCCTCTGGTACTGCCAAAGTCATAGGTCCTGATGAACTGATGGATTGTGGAGTCCAGAAATCTTGAGGATCACCCATATCACCAATCCACTGAGCCTTCAACTGAACGGTTGCACCCCCATTTGTCAAACTGGCATCAGCAGGTATGGGAATGATCACATCCAGAAAGTCATTGGTTGAGTTCCAATAATTAGTTTCCACATTGCCCACCCGGGCTACAACCCCACCCACATTTACGGCGGCAGGAATGTTACCATCAATCACAATGGTTCGATCATTATCTATATTTGTAGCAATGGCTGTCAGATCAACTGCATTTCCAGCAACATCTTCAATATCTCCGGTCGATATCAATGGAGTCTCTGCAATCAGGGCAGAACTACTCTCACCTTCATCAATGGTGTAGGTACCGGTTGCAACAGATGCAGCCGTTGTGAAAAAGGCGATGGTGGCTGATCCGCCTCCATCCAGTGGTACTTCCAGACTCCCGCCCGTAAGGGTCACATCTTCGCTGAAGGTTACTGTCACATTGATCTCATCATCTATGGCATAATCACCGGCCAATGTTGTAGACGTCACGCTCACGATCGTTGGAATAACACCATCAACAACCACTTGATGGGCATCATCAAGATTTGAGACACCGGGAGCCGTAAGATCAAAGGTAACATCATTACCTCCTCGATCTCTGAAACTGCCACCTAACCGTTGCGCGCTATTGACACTTAAGTCACTACTTTCATCATCCTCAACAACTGCATAAGTTTGATCAGTATTTGTGGCCCAGTCAAAAGCATCAAAGGTCACTGTTTGGTTTGTACCTTCCATTTCCAGTTCGATCTGGAAGTTGTCACCAACAAGTTTGACTTCCTCGGTAAAGGTCGCGATGATGTTTATATCATCTCCAGGAATAAAAGGCCCATCCCCTGAACCAGTAGTAAAGCTCTCTATTGTTGGAACTACGGTATCTATAGTGATCTGATTGGTGCTGGCGCTTCCAATAGGACTTTCATTACCGGCCTTATCGGTCACCACAGCAAAGATCTTCAAAACTTCACCCTCAACATAGCCAGGAAAGACCTCCAGAGTAGCCTCTGGTACTGCCAAAGTCATAGGTCCTGATGAACTGATGGATTGTGGAGTCCAGAAATCTTGAGGATCACCCATATCACCAATCCACTGAGCCTTCAACTGAACGGTTGCACCCCCATTTGTCAAACTGGCATCAGCAGGTATGGGAATGATCACATCCAGAAAGTCATTGGTTGAGTTCCAATAATTAGTTTCCACATTGCCCACCCGGGCTACAACCCCACCCACATTTACGGCGGCAGGAATGTTACCATCAATCACAATGGTTCGATCATTATCTATATTTGTAGCAATGGCTGTCAGATCAACTGCATTTCCAGCAACATCTTCAATATCTCCGGTCGATATCAATGGAGTCTCTGCAATCAGGGCAGAACTACTCTCACCTTCATCAATGGTGTAGGTACCGGTTGCAACAGATGCAGCCGTTGTGAAAAAGGCGATGGTGGCTGATCCGCCTCCATCCAGTGGTACTTCCAGACTCCCGCCCGTAAGGGTCACATCTTCGCTGAAGGTTACTGTCACATTGATCTCATCATCTATGGCATAATCACCGGCCAATGTTGTAGACGTCACGCTCACGATCGTTGGATAGATTCCATCAACTTTAATATCCTTGTTATCATTCAAATTAGAATTGTCAGGTAAACCATATGTAGCATCGTTGCCGGCGTTGTCTCGGAGTGTTCCCCCCAGCCTGGAAAGACTCTTTACAGTTAAACGTCCCCCAACTTCATCTTCTGTTGTATTACCCTCAGCCACAGGATAAAACCCTGATACTGTGGCACTCGGTCCGAAGGCATCGATGATAAACTCTTCATTTGTATCCCCAGTCTCCATCTCAACCTGAAGATTGTTCCCTATGAGGGTGACCTGTTCTGAAAAGGTCAGATCAATGTCGATTATATCTGAGACACCATAGGTAGCATTTACAACGTCTGAAGTAATATTGTTTACGAACGGAGCAGTCTGGTCAATTGTGATTGCATCATCACTCTCAGACCCAATTATACTTGTATTTCCCGCTTTATCAGTCACTACAGCTACAATCCTCAATATACCTGTTTCCGTAAAGCCACCAAAAGATTCAGGAGATCCCACACTGAATTCAATATCATCACCTGTGGCCCCGATGGATTCGGCACTTCCTAAATCTTGGGCAGAGCTGGGATCTGCATCTCCCCAAAAGCCCTTGACCTGAACAGTCCCACCGATCAGACTATTGTCATCAGCTATTGGAATTAGGACATCAAGATCACTGTTCGTTAAATTCCAATAGTCTTCGACAACTGTGCCATCAGACGCTATAATTGTTCCTTCCCCACCCGCCAGATGTACTTGGGCAGGAACTTTTCCATCAACTACAATTGTTTTAGCGGCATTAATATTTGTGACAACATTAAGATCTACAGTATTACCTGCAAGATCAAGAAGGGTTCCAGCTAAACTCAAGGGGCTAACAGCACTTAAAGCTGAACTTTCGTCATTGGTCTCAACTGTGTAGGTTTCTGATGCTGTCGTGCTATAATTTATAGCAGATATGGTTACAGAACGGTTAACACCACCAGTTTCCAATTCAATTTCCAAATTCCCCCCATCTGAGAGAGTTACTACTTCTGAAAATGTGACGGTGATATCGATATTATCACCTATACCGTAATCTGCGCTTGATGAACTTGAAGTCACGTTCAGAGTAGGTGAACTCTGATTAACCGTTATTGCTGTGGTCGTCAATGTCCGGGTATCGACAGCAGTTAGGCCAAGGTAAAATATTGCTTTGATGTGGAATGTTTCATCATCTGAAAGCGTTCCTGCAAGCTCAATATCCGCGGCCAGGAGATCAATATTCGCACTACCCCCAAGTGATATATCAGTCTCATTCGTTCCAATTAATACATCACCCGACCCATCAACATTAATATATATTTTGACCTTGTTGCATAACTCATATGCTTCGACACTTGCTCTTCCACCAGTATTGGATGAATTCCAATAATTTGTGAAGACTTCTCCCCCAGTCACTGTGAACGTATTGCTAGCTAACACACTTGAAAGAAACAGGGCACTTAGAATAATTGTGTGAATTAGTTTACGAACGTTCATAAAAACTCCAATTTTGCGAAATATTTTTTGGGAGTTGCCATTGTAAGGTTGGTTTAACTTCATAATTCAAACCCCATAGAAAATCTCAATTCAGCCCACCAGGCCGAGCCGATTAATTCAATATCTGTAATTAATACACCGCGTGTTCCCACGCGAATAAATGTGTTATTTGTTGGTCTAAAACGGTATCCCAGCTCCAGCATACTGCCCATTTCTGAATCCCAGAAGCCAAAGCCCAAGGCTGCGCTGGATTGATCACCAATTGCAGAAGCCTGTAGAATGTATGAGAGGCCCGTAAATGTGCCACCCTGTGGGTAGGTGTTTTCAAAACTGAATGTTGATACTTCAAAAAGAAAGTAGAGTGGGATGCTTTCCACATAAACTTCATAAGGAAGTTTTATAGCCATACCGGCATCAATGTAGGAGTACCAGGATTCCAACTGACCAGAAACAGCATATGGAGATGCTGCATTAAATGAAAGAGAAGCGCCATTTAACCTGCTATTTTTAAATATACCGGGAGCAGGACCCTTCACTCGTGTACGCTTTTTATTTTTTTCCAATTTATCTGTATCCTTCGTAGGAGCGACAGCGACTTCTTCTTCACTTCCGTACAATTCTTTCACCAGTGCATCGTAATCATAATCCGCATTGCTGGTACCATTCTCCCCAGTGCTAAATACCACAAGTGTATCCTTGGTGGCTTCTTCATTTTGATCGGCTGCATCCTGAGCCCTGGCAGGAAATACAAACAACATTATCACTATGAGTGAAGCCGCTAGAGGGTTTATTTGCATCAATTTTGATATCATGGTTCTATTATTTGATCAATTTACCAGAATTTAATGCCTGTAGTGAATCTTGGCTCCAACCACCAGCTTGACCCAATGGGATCAATGTCATATGCCCAGTTCCAACGGTACCCTGCTGAGAAAAATAATGAATGGAACTGATAGGAATATCCAATACCAGCCATGGCTCCAAAAGTGGGTGTGTACATACCGAGACCCAGCTCTAGTTCGAGGCCATAAATTTCAGCTCTGGTCATTGGCATTATCGAGAAGCCCTTGAAATCGCCACCAACAGGATATGAATTCACAAAATTGAAACTCGAGATATCAACTGAAAAGGAAAGTTCCACGGGTTCAAAGGAAAAATGCCAGGGTAATTCGGTCGTAAGTGAAACATCCATATATGAGAACCAGGTATTTAATTCATCAGGCACTACTTGTGGTGAATAGAGTGAGAGTGTAAATCCTGTACCTTCTAGAAATGTACCTTTCACATACTTTCCCAGCTCGAGGGGATGGTCGATTTCCTCTGTTAAAACGTCTCCATCTGTAGTACGGGTAATTAGGCTTTCATAATCTTCATCAGTATCCATACCCCATTCATCCACTTCAGCCGTATCTACCGCAGTTTCATCAGTCTCTTCTTCATCACCAAAGTCTCCAAAGAAATCATCTTCACCAGAAGATTCCTCTTGAGCGCTTGTCTCATCATCTGTTTCAAAAGAAAAATCATCGCCCCCAAGATCAAACTCATCACCAAACAAGAGACTATCACCCTCAGAATCTCCAAATAGATCTTCTTCCTGGGCATACAAATCTGGCGCGAACACAGTGAGCAGAAATAAACCTGCTATGATCATCAAAAACTTTGAAGCCTGACATCTGAATTTACTGAAATACAAAAGCATAATACCCTGTATCCTTTTATTGGTCATTAGACCATTTTTTATTAATCATGAAATTTATGATAACTCATGTTTGAAACAAGTCTTTACGTGGAGTTGTGATCTAGGAAACATCTTGTCTATCAAGCGCTAATCTTGGATTGCTTCAAGGAAAATATTCCAAACACTCGAGTCATTATTGAGATATACATCTGGAGGAGATGATATTTACTTTTGTGAATGGTAGGTATGTAAATATATTGGCGGCCGCTTGAGGAATCAGGCAGTTGAAATTAACGGAGAGGTGGCCGAGTGGCTTAAGGCGCACGCTTGGAAAGCGTGTGTGCGGCAACGTACCGTGGGTTCGAATCCCACCTTCTCCGCAAACCTGCGTTAAAATACAGCCTGCATAGCCATTTCGGCGCAGCGGGCCTTCGGTTTACAGGCATTGTTTAATAGCTGTCTGTGCTAACTACCAATTCATGGTGGATACTATGTGGTATGTGTATTGTTTGGAAAACCATTCCAAGGGGTTTCTCTATTTTGGATATACTTCGGATCTAAAAAGAAGATTGGAAGAGCACAATAGTGGCGAATCTAAGTCAACGAGACCATACATACCACTCACCCTAGAAGCGTATATTGCTGTTCCAAGCAAGCAGAAAGGTCTGAGTCTGGAAAAATATTTAAAGTCAGGTTCAGGAAAAGTAATACTAAAAAAACGAATCCTGCAGTCCAAAGCTTCAGCGTAGGACTGCTCATTCTCTCCGCACAAATAAATATCTATTCCCAGAAATTCCTAAGCGAAAATTCGAATCCTCGCCTCGTTTATGTCAAAGCTGCGTTTTTTTTGGGATTGCTTATTGCGGTTTGAGCCAAGTTTCCAATAATTTCCCATCACCGGCCATATTGACGATTTGCTGTTGTAACACCTGCCAGAAGGTACGGGGCCTCACCTTGATTTTGGCCACAAAGCCTGGGAGCGTATCAGTAACATATACTCCTAATCGAGGCACAAATTCCCCAGACCATTTTGGTAAGCCAGACAATGGGAATGAGATGGCGATTTTGGTATAGCCTGCATCTTCAATCATGGCGATGAGATCACTATTCCAGGCATTAAAAGGCGGACAAAAGGTGAGCACTTCACTCCCCAACTGGTCCTCAATATGTTTTTTGGAACCTTCCAGCTCTTCTTGAATTTGTCTGGTATTCATAGCAATAAGACGACGATGGGATTTTCCGTGTGACCCTATCTCCCACCCCTTCTCTGACAGGGTTCGCAGTTCAAACCAATTCATATGGGTGACCTGTTTGTTTTCAGGAAAATAGTCCCAACTGTTTTTCTTCCCCACATAGTCTGTAATGGCGAAAACAGTTGCCACACCACCGACTTCATCGAGGATGGGTGCTGCGTATTCGTTTATACAGGAATATCCATCGTCAAATGTGACAAAGATCTGATTTAAGGTTGAATCGTAATCCTTGATATTTGAAAATGAAAAGCCCAAACGCCGGAGTTCCAGCATTTGGGCTCTAAATTGTTTCGGCGTAGTCGTTGTTACTCCCCACTCATATTGTTCAGAGACCTTGTGATATACAAGACCCCTGTTATAAACAGGGAGAGGCAAAATTAGCTCAATACCCGATCTAAAGGTGTGTACTCCAGACCAAAAGCTTCAGCAACTGCTTCACAAGTGACTTTACCATTGACCATATTCAAGCCAAGTGCAAAACCCTCATCAGACAACAATGCTGCTTCAACACCATGGTTGGCCAGTTTGATAACATATGGGAGGGTCGCATTTGTTAAGGCAATAGTAGAGGTATAAGGAACTGCACCTGGCATATTGGCTACACAATAATGCACAATACCATCCACAACAAAGGTTGGGTCTTCATGGGTTGTTGGCTTACTGGTCTCAACACAACCACCCTGATCAACAGCTACATCAACAATTACCGATCTCTTTTTCATGAGACTGAGCATATCGCGTGTAATAAGATTTGGAGCTTTGGCACCAGGAAGAAGCACAGCGCCAATAACCAGATCAACTTGTGGCAATAATTCACGAATGTTTGCTGGTGAGCTATAAAGAGTGGTGACATTTTTTGGCATGAAATCATCAAGATCACGGAGACGATCCAGATCAATATCCATGATATATACCTGTGCGCCCATACCCGCTGCAATTTTAGTTGCATGGGTACCAACGATTCCACCACCCAAAACGAGTACCGTACCAGGTTTTACACCGGGAACACCACCGAGTAAGACTCCACGTCCACCCATCTTGTGTTCCAGAAAGCGGGCACCTTCCTGTGTAGCCATGCGACCGGCAACTTCACTCATGGGCTCTAAAAGGGGTAATTTGTTGTTCTTGTTCTCAACAGTCTCATAGGCCACTGCCCAGGCTTTGGTTTGTAAAAAGCCTTTGGTAAGGGCTTCATCGGCAGCAAAGTGGAAATATGTAAATACAATTTGTCCTTTGCGTGTTCGGGCAATTTCAACGGCCTGTGGTTCTTTTACCTTCACGATCATTTCAGCGTCAGCCCAGATTTTATCAACATCTGGTTCTATGGTAGCTCCAGCTTTGATATACATTTCGTTGGTGAAACCACTATTGATACCACCATTGTCTTCAACGATGACTTTGTGACCGTTGGCTACCAACGATTCAACTCCACCTGGAGTCATTGCAATACGATTCTCATTTGTTTTGATCTCTTTGGGTACTCCGACGATCATATTCGCCTCCTATGATAATACTTGGTCGGTTGTGCAGATCCAGGCTCGAAAGCCTCTAACTCGAACTCCCCTTGGGACGGTCCTCTAGACTGCGCTAGCCGGTTCCAAAATACTAGTAAAAAACCTATTCGGATTGAACAATTCTCGTGCCAATATTTGAATTCTATCGACATCAATCGCTTCAATCTTTTTTAGAAATTTATCTAGACCAATATTCTCACCATAATAAATCTGCTGACGCCCCAAACGCATCATCCGTCTCTCCATGGATTCATCACCCATGACAATCCCTGATTTGTATTGAGCCTTCACCATTTCAAGTTCGGCAGCACTCACAGGGTCTTTGACCATTTTATCAAGCTCTGCAAGGGTTAGCTCGACTGCCAGATCACGTTTTGCAGGATCAGTAGCCAGATAGACACCGAAAGAACCGGTATCACGGTAGAGGTTAACGAAAGAGAATATTTGATAGGCAACCCCATGAGCTTCTCGAATATTCTGAAACAATCTGGAACTCATTCCCCCACTAAGGATGGAATTGAGCACAGCGATATCATAGCGACGCTCATCAAATACAGAAAATATAGATAGGCCAGTAATGAGATGACTCTGTTGAATATCCTTGGTTCTGATTTCTTTTCCAGGGACATAGGTCGATGCATCAATGGGATCAAAGGTGTTGGCAGCTGACCCAGGACGATCATATCTGTCCTCAATTAATTTTACCAAATCCTGGTGATCCACATACCCTGCAGCAACAATTATGGTGTTTTCAGGACTGTAGTTTTGAGTCAAATACTCATTCAATGCCTCAGGAGTGAAGCCATTGATAGTTGTCTCATTTCCCAGAATGGGTTTCCCAACGGGATTGTCGGGATAGAGAAATTGTTCGAAGGTGTCAAAGGCCAACTCCTCTGGAACATCTTTGCTATCTCGCAACTCATCCAGAACCACGGATTTTTCACGTTCAATTTCAGCCTGGGGAAATGTTGGATGAAGCAATAAATCAGAGAGTACATCAACTGCCTCTTCCAGGTATTCACTGAGAAATCTGGCATGATAGCAGGTATACTCTTTGGTGGTAAAGGCATTGAGGTGGCCACCTACACTCTCCAGGGAGGAAGCTATTTCAAAGGTAGACCGGTTTTTGGTCCCCTTAAAAACAGTATGCTCAAGGAAATGTGAAATGCCAGCCAGGGGTTCAGGTTCATAGCGACTGCCTGCCCTGACCCAGATGCCTAAAGCCACCGAACGGACTGTGTCCACCGTTTCAGTAACGATGGTCAGTCCGTTCGATAGTGTCGTTTGCTTACGAAGTGAGGTCACTTCAGCAATTTACCGACGATTGTTATCCCGACGAGGTCCGCGATCTCTACCGCCACGATCCCTGCCACCACTGCGATTGTTATCACGCTGTGGACGAGGTCTCTTAGGTGGTTCAACGTAACCTTCTGGCATTTCGAGAAGGGCTTTGCGACTCAAGTTGTAGCGTCCACTGTCGTCAACTTCCATCAATTTAACTCTGACGGTGTCACCGATGTTCAGAACATCTTCAACCTTTTCTACGCGGGCATATTCAAGATCACTGATGTGAATTAGTCCCTGCTTGCCTGGTAGAAATTCAACAAAAGCACCAAATGACATTAAGCGCACTACTTTGGCTTCAAACTCTTCACCGGCTACTGGTACCCGAACAATTCCATTGATACGTTCAGCAGCGGCTTCGGCGCCTTCAGCAGTTTCTGCAAAGACAAACACAATACCTTCCTGGTCAATCTCGACAGTTGCGCCGGTATCAGCCTGGATGGCCTTGATGATTTTACCCTGTGGTCCAATGACATCACCAATCTGATCAGGTTTGATTCTGATTGTGATAAATCTTGGAGCATGAGGAGACAGCTCTTCACGTGCAGCTGGCAGGGTAGCTTCCATGATGTCAATGATGTGCTCACGACCTTCTTTTGCCTGTAGCAAAGCTTCGGTCATAAGTTCAGCACTGATACCCTCAATTTTGAGGTCCATCTGGATAGCATTGATACCATCTTTGGTTCCAGTAACCTTGAAGTCCATATCACCATAGTGATCTTCATCTCCAAGGATATCGGAAAGCACAGAAAAACGCTTTCCATCACTGATAAGACCCATGGCGATTCCTGCTACGGTCTTCTTAATAGGAACACCAGCATCCATAAGAGCTAATGATCCACCACAGACACTTGCCATGGAGGATGAGCCGTTAGACTCAAGGATCTCAGATACCAGACGTACTGTATAAGGAAAATCTTCCTTACCAGGCAGGAATGGTCTGAGACTGCGCTCGGCCAGGTTTCCGTGACCAATTTCGCGGCGACCAGTAAAACCGATACGACCGGTCTCCCCCACACAATAGGGTGGGAAGTTATAATGCAGATAGAATGACTTTTTATAGTCCTGATCCACATTGTCGATGATTTGCTCATCTAACTTGGTACCCAGTGTTGTGACAACCAATGCCTGAGTCTCACCTCTGGTAAACAGAGCTGAACCGTGGACACGTGGCAACACACCAACTTCAGCGGTGATCTGGCGGATATCTTTCAATCCACGACCATCAACACGCTCTCCCTTGGCCATAATTCTTTCACGAATATTGGCTTTGAGACGCTTGTTAAAGACTTCTCCGACGACCTTGAGGTGATCTGGATAAGTTTCTTCATACTTGGCAACAAATTCGTCCTGAGCAGCACTACGAGCATCCTGACGTTCGGATTTTAGAATGATAGAATTCAATTGAGTAAGTACGTCTTCATCAATAGCTGCATCAACATCAACAGCGATCGCTTCTTTTGTTTCATCAACTTTAAGTTCGCGCTTTACTGGTTTGATCTCATCGATAATGCTCTGCTGGAAAGCAACAACTTCTGAAATTGCTTTCTGTGCAAAGATGAGAGCTTCTACCATGATTGCTTCAGAAACTTCATCAGCTTCACCTTCAACCATGACTACATCAGTGGCTGTACCAGTAATGGTGACATTCATTTCTGATTCTTCAGCCTGAGCATAGGTAGGATTGAGAATGAGTTCACCGTCAATGCGACCTACATGAACTGAGGCTACTGGGCCATTCCAAGGGATATCGGAGATTGACAGAGCAAATGAGGCACCAATCGTACCCAATGAATCAGCTGTGTTCTCACCGTCACTTGAAACAACAGTAATCATAACCTGAGTTTCATTATTAAAAGTATCAGGGAAAAGCGGACGAATAGGTCTATCCGTCATACGTGAACTGAGAATTTCTTTCTCAGAAGGTCTTGCTTCTCTTTTGAAAAAGCCACCGGGAATTTTACCACCGGCATAGGCTTTTTCTCTATATTCGACTTGTAAAGGAAAATAATCCTTGCCAAGGTCTTCATGTTTCGATGCGGTAGCTGCCACGAGTACAGTAGTCTCACCATACATGGCGAGCACGGAGCCACCAGCTTGTCTGGCCATACGACCTGTTTCAAGACTAAGCGTGCGTCCGCCCAGCATCATTTCTTTTTTAATCAAAATATCTCCAATTCCTATTTACGTATACCAAGCTTTGTAATTAAAGCTTTGTATTGAGCTACATCACTTTTCTGGATGTAGCGTAGCAGGCGGCGACGTTGCCCAACCATTTTGAGCAAGCCGCGGCGGCTGTGGTGGTCTTTCTTGTAGGCTTTCAAATGCTCAGTCAGATTTATAATCTGAGTCGTGAGAATGGCGACCTGAACACTTGTTGATCCAGTGTCGCTCTCATTTTCGCCATATTCTTTGACGAGAGCAGCCTTCTCTTCTTTTGTTATTGACATGTGTCCTCCTTCAGACATCTCGATAATTTTCGATTATCGCTATACACGTTTTTTTATCATTTTCTAATTGTATTATTAAATCATCCACGCTGGAAAATTTCTTTTCATCTCTCAATTTTTGTAAGAACTCAAGAATCACATCCTGTTCATACAAATTATCTTGCCCCTCTGGAATATGAAAGAGATTCACTTCAATGGTGATCTCCTTGCCATTCTTGAAGGTGGGACGAACTCCAATATTGCACATTCCAAAACTGGAAAATTCATCCGTTTTAACCCGGGCAAGATACACGCCCTTATTTGGTATCAACTTATTTTCCGCATGCGGATCAATATTCGCAGTTGGAAAATTCAAACTCTGTCCCCGCTCATCACCATGAACCACGGTGCCAAACATGGTATAAGCATGACCCAGCATGGCATTGGCAAGATCCAGTCGGTCTGATTGGATGTGATCTCTAATGAGAGTACTACTCACCGGCAGATTCTCATTGTTAATAGGACCGACAATACCAATGTCATATCCTTTTTTTTCACCACGCTGGCGCAGCCATTCAGCGTCTCCAGCACGATTATGACCAAATCGATGGTCATATCCTACCACAACATGCTTGACTTTCAAGGTATCCTCAAGGACGCTTTCAGCAAACTCATCTGCACTCATATCAGAAAACCCTCGATTGAAGTCAAGTACGAGAAGAAAATCAACAGGAGCATATTGCTCTATGAGCGCTGCCCTCTCCTCAATGCCCGTCAATAATCGTATGGGGCGAAGATCACTGTCCCTCAATAATTCTTGAGGATGTGGATGAAAGGTAATCACTACTGAAGGTAGACCGCGTTCATGTGCCTCAGAAATACAGCTTTCAATCAATGACTGATGACCACGATGAATACCATCAAAACTCCCGATGGTAGCCACGCAACCGTTCAGTTTAGGAAAGTCTTCTAAGCAGCGGACGATTTCCATTTTTCAATAAACTCTGGTATGCTCAAGGCATCCTCTACGCAATAGTCACCTATCGCCGTTCTTTTCAATTCTTTTACATGGGCCAGTGTACCCATCTTTTGGGCAATATCTTCTGCCAGAACCCTGATATAGGTTCCTCGCCCGCATCTCACACAAATATTTATCTGATCACAGCTCCAGGATGTAAGCTGTATATCATATATGGTCACTATGGATGGCTTACGCTCTATCACCTTGCCTTTACGGGCTAACTTGTAGAGTGTCTGACCATCAACTTTCTTAGCAGAATACATGGGTGGTATTTGTTCGATTTCACCGTTGAATTCAGCGAGAGCCTCAAGAATCATCGATTCGGACAACTCTGGTACGGGAGCAGTTTCAACGACAGTTCCCGTTCGGTCACCTGTATCTGTCTGATTTCCCAAGAGAATCTCAGCCTCATAAGTCTTGGGCATATCCATGAATTCATTTTGTCGTTTGGTATTTTTACCTGTTAAAACGATAAGCACACCTGTGGCAAATGGGTCCAAGGTGCCAGCATGTCCAACTTTCTTGATTCTGGTGCTATAGCGTATTTTACGAACGACATCAAAGCTCGTCCAATCCATGGGCTTGTCGATATTTATGATATGCTCATTTGATATCATAAATCTTTCATCACCCGATTCATCTTATCAGCATAACCGAGTGAATCATCAATAAAGAAGCGCAACTCAGGCACATATTTCAGCGGGACTTCCTTGCCCACATGAAAACGAACACGGCCATTATGCTGCTCTAAAGTCTTAAAGGTGAAGGCAACATCCTCTTCACTTCCATAAATGGAAAAATAAACGTACGAGATCTTTAAATCCGGGGTCATTTTAGCATTGGTGACAGAAATAAACCCTGGCGTAGCATTGGCCAGGTTCAATATCAGATATTCTGCTACTGCTGCCCTGATGGCTTCTGCAACCCGCTTTTGTCTTGCAACACCCATTTACTTCACTTTATCCGATGGATCATTTTTTCTTCGCAGAAGATTCCAGCTTACGCTTGATGATTTCTTCTGAATAGAATTCCAGGACATCACCAACTTTAATTTTACTAAAGTCCTTCAGTGAAATTCCACATTCATTGCCTTCCATGACCTCTTTGACTTCATCCTTGAAACGTTTGAGGGCATTCAACTCACCATTGAATAAGGTCTCACCTTCTCGTACAAGTCGAACCTTGGCATTCCGGCGTACAACGCCCTGAGTCACCATAGATCCAGCAATGATACCAATCTTTGGAATTTTGAAGAGCTCGTTTACTTCTGCTTTTCCAATTTCATTCTCAACCACATCTGGCTCAAGTAGGCCTTCAAGGGCCTGATAGACATCATCAACTGCAGCATAAATCACATCATAGAAACGGATTTCAACATCATCAGCCTTGGCCAGCAATTTGGCATTGCTGTCAGCCGTTACGTTGAAGCCAACAATAATGGCCTCCGAAGCGGCTGCCAGTAGTACATCGGACTCTTTAATCATTCCAATTCCACGATGAATGATGCGAACCGCAACTTCACTGGTGGACATTTTCATAAATGAATCAGCTAAAGCTTCAATAGAACCATCCACATCACCTTTAATCATGAGAGGAACTTCTTTCACCTTTCCTTCGGAGATCTGCAGAGAAATTTGATCCAAGGTCATATGGCGCATACGTTTGAAATCTTGTTCCCTACGTAAGGAATGACGCTGTTCACTCACCTCACGTGCTTCTTTGTCATTTTTCATGACAACCAGGTTATCACCTGCACGTGGGACATCGCTAAAACCGAGAATTTCTACTGGAGTAGAGGGGCCAGCGCTTTTAATTCTATTGCCATGATCGTCTTTTAAAGCACGAACACGACCAGAGGAGTCTCCACAAACAAAGGGATCTCCAATCTTTATGGTTCCCCTGCTAACCAGAACGGTTGCTAGAGCTCCAACACCCTTATCCAATTTGGATTCAACTACAATTCCTCGGGCTTTACCTGAAGGATTGGCCTTGAGATCAAGAACTTCAGCTTCAAGAGCAACGGTTTCGAGCAATTCATCAACGTTGGTTCCCAGCTTAGCAGAAATCTCAACATCCGGGTATTTACCACCCCAGCTCTCAACCAACATATCCCGTTCTGAGAGTTCACGACGGACACGCTCAGCGTCGGCTCCCTGTACATCCATTTTGTTAATGGCAAAAACAATGGGGACACCAGCTGCTTTGGCATGGTCAATGGCTTCAATGGTTTGTGGCATGACAGCATCATCGGCTGCAATAATAATAATAACGATATCAGTGACCTGTGCTCCACGGGCACGCATAGCTGTAAAAGCCTCGTGACCAGGTGTATCCAGGAATGTGATGAGCTTATCATCACCAACAGGCACGGAATAGGCACCAATATGCTGGGTAATACCACCTGCTTCACCGGAGATGACATTGGCTTCACGGATATAATCCAGGAGTGATGTTTTTCCATGATCAACATGACCCATGATAGTTACCACTGGAGGACGAGGTTTAAGATCTGCCTCATCAACTTCTTCATGGGCAATCTCTTCATCCATGGTGGTAACTGTATTGTCTTCGAATACAACAGTGACTTCAAATTCTTCAGCGAGAAGCTCAATGGTGTCTTTATCAATTCTCTGATTGATGGTCACCATCATGCCCATATCCATACATTTACTGATGATGTCAGCGACATCAATTTCTATGAGATCAGCAAAATCATGGACGGAAACGAACTCGGAGACCCGATAGGCTTCATCCGCAGCCATTTCTTCCTGTTTTCCGTCTCTACGATGTTTGCGTTTCTTACCAGTATCAAGCGAAGTCATGACCTTTTTAATGGAGGCATCAACTTCCTTCTGATCAAACGTACGACGCTTTTTACCAGGTTTGCCTCTACCCTTTGGTGGTGTGGCTTTGACAACATGTTTAATTTTACGCTCAATTTTTTTGGCGATAATTTTGTCTTTGGAGGATTCTACAGGTTTTTTGTCAGGGTCTTCACCGGGACGCAGAATTGTAGGTTTGGCAGCTTTCTTGGCGCTCTTCTGCCTATCCAGCTCCTCACGTTCCCTAGCAGCCTGAGCTTCAGCGAGCTTGCGATTTTCTTCTTCGGCAATTTCGCGCTTTGCTCTCTCTATGGCTTCTCTACGATCTTCTTCAACCTTGCGTTTGGCATCTTCGATTTCCTGACGACGCTGATCCTCAGCATCACGTCTTGAGCGGTCTTGCATTTCACGCGCTAATTTTTCTTCTTCAGATTTACGAATGCGCTCTTCTTCTTCTATACGACGTTGCTCTTCAAGGGCTCGGCGGTCAATTTCTTTCTGATTCTTCTCAATTTGATAGAGATCAGAAGCAAAGTTCTTGAGAATGAGATTGTGAGTTTCTTCATCTACAGGACTCATATGATTAGTGACATCAAGACCTTGGTCTTTTAGAAAGGTCACAATCTCACTATGAGAGATGTTTATCTGCTTCGCAATTTGATATATTCGTTTCGGTTTATCCAATCGTTCCTCTTTCCTCATCCCTCTTTAAGCAGAAACACCTTAGCCCTGCATAACCGGAGACATTGTAAAACTGTTTCCAGTGGCAGTTACTTAAGCCTTGTCCTCATCGTCGCCATCGTCGACCTCTACGACTTCTTCGATGACTTCAACTTTAACTTCTACTTTTTCCATCAGTGCTACCATAAACTCATCAAGGGATTTCTCGCCCAGACCTTTAAATGACAGCAAAGCTTCCCTGCTGGTATTCACAACTTCATTGACGGTATCAACACCATTTTCAGAAAGTATTGAGACCACTCGTTTGGGAAGTCCTTCTACCTCTTCGAGAAATACCTCAACCACAACTGGACCTTCAACCTCACTGCGAGATTTAGCATCAATCTCAAAACCAGTTACTTTGGAAGCCAAACGGACATTTTGGCCATTTTTTCCAATGGCGATGGAAATGTCTTCAGCTTCAAAAAGTGCCAGGGCTCTGTGCTTTTCATAATCAATGGTGACACGATATGGTTTAGCAGGAGACAATGCGCGGGTTACCAGCAACTGAGGTTCAGAGGTATAATTGATGATATCAATTTTCTCACCATTCAGTTCGCGAACAATAACCTGAATTCGACTTCCTTTCATACCGACGCAAGCACCAACAGCGTCAATACGCTTATCGTGGGACTCAACGATGATCTTGGTACGATCACCAGGTTCTCGTGAAAGTGTCCTGATGTCAATAATACCATCTTCGATCTCAGGTACTTCATTTTTAAATAGTTTATGCAGGAAGGTTGGATCCGCACGTGAAATGATAATCTCTGGTCCACGTTTATCAGAACGCACTTCTTTAATGATGGCACGCACACTGTCGCCGCGACGATATCGTTCACTATAAATCTGCTCTTCGCGTGGCATTTTCAACTCAGCTTTGTCAATATTTACAAAGAGAGCATCGCGACGAATCTGGTGAATCTCACCGATGATGATTTCACCTACGCGACTTGAATAGTCACGATAAATCTGATCGCGTTCAAATTCCTGAATTTTCTGAGCCATGACGTGACGGGCAAAAGTAATCAGACGACGACCGAAAGTAGCTGGATCCACAACATCAATAAAGGGATCGCCAATTTCAAGATCCGGAGCAATTTCCTGGGCGGTTTTGACATCTACTTCAAAATCGGGATCGTCAACGACTTCAACGACCTCTTTTTCCTGGTAGATCTCAATCTCACCCTTATCCATATTGACAATCACATCAAAGTTGTCAACATTGCCGTATTTTTTCTGAATCAAAGCCTCAAAGATTTCTTTAATGATGTCGGCCAGCTCCTTGCGGTCGATATCTTTATCTTTTGCCAGCTGGATAAACGATTCAATGATAATTTTACTGATCAAGGGGTCAATCCTCCTTCTACCATCGCATATTTACTTTGCCTTGAATAACATCAACCATATCCAGCTGCACTTCTTCACCATCTACTTTAACTGTAAGTGATTCATCAGTGGCTGATACGATCTCGCCATCCAGGGGGTTTTGCACCGCTTCAGAGCGATGTTCAATTTTCATAGAGTGCCCTGCCAATCTATTAAAATGACGGGCCATTTTTACGGAAAAGCTCGCACCGGGTGAGGTGACTTCTACAGAAACCTTCTCAATATCTAGTCCGGGGAGTATAAGATTATTATGAATGGATCGATTAATACGAGCCAATTGGTCGATGGTGATACCGGAATCACTGTCACACTTTGCGATGAGCTGGAATCCACCTCGCGATGCATTCATTGTTGCATCTACGAGGAAAATATCCTCAGCATCTTCAAAGCAATGCTCTATTCCGGCTTTTATTTCTTCATCGGTCCAATTCACTTCGCGTCTTCAATACCTTTACAAATAAACAAAGTGGGTCATTCAACCCACTTTGCGGGCGAAATATATTCGGGGAGAACCCTGTTTGCAAGTTCAATAATTGCAATTATTTCTCCAGAACTTTGCCTTCTAAATATTTCACCTGTTCCAGGAATTTTCCTGTAGGTTTTTCCTTTAAAAGATCAGCCACAATACTTTCGGCCTGAGCAACATTCCCAGCTGATACATAAGCGTATCCAGCCTGAAGTGATGCATATTTAGAGACAACACCTTCGCCCATAGCACCAATCTCGCTATAAATCGAAGCTGCGTCTTCATAGTTGGCTTCTTTTTCATCAATAAAAGCCAGTTTCAATTTTCCAGCAATGCTAAACTGTTTATCAGAGCCATTGGCCAGTGTAGAAAACAATTCTTTAGCCCCACTCAAGTCATCAGCCTGTAATCTAGCTACACCCAGTTGGTAGGTGGATTGAGCAATAACACTTTTTCCACTATATTCATCAACCACACGTTCTAATTCAGCCAGGACATTATCATCAATCCCACCCATTACAGCCAGAGTAGCTTTGGTGTCGGCCAGCATAGCTTCATTCTTGGTAGCTTCCATACTATTCATCCAGCCCCAGGCCAAAACAATAATAGCAAGAAACGCTACAAGCCCTGTCATGATCTGCTTGCTGTTTTCCTCGTAGAACGCTTTCCCCTTCTCAAGGGTATCCAACAACGGGTCGTGCTTTAATTCTTTCTTGGTTAGTTTCTTTGGCTTCAACATTGGAAATTAGATCCCTTCAAAATTACTATTCTCAATAACGAACCCTGGCTCATGCCTCGGGGTTATTTTCGTACCCCTGAGGTGATTCGAACACCTGACCTACGCTTTAGGAAAGCGTTGCTCTATCCTGCTGAGCTACAGGGGCATCATGGTTTAAAAAAGCAAGGCAATATAAACGGGCATACAAGGGCACAAAAGGGATTTACTGGTATAAATAAAACAGTTTTCTATAAAACAAAAGACCGGTAAAATACCGGCCTTTTGTAAAATTTTCAGATAGGCTAAGTTGATCAGGTCTTGATCTCTAAGCCTCCAAATGCAACCGTACAGTTCAGAGTAATATTCACAGCACCTTCAGCCCCACCTTTTGATTTGTCCTCTACTCCACCAAATATGGGAGTTCCTGTGACGATGACATTCCAATCTTCAGGTACCCTGATCTCTGCACCACCAAATAATGCAGTTACGTTTAACACACAGCCGGATTCAATGGCTTTGGCTTCAGTCAAATCGATCTCAACACCACCGAAGAGAGCCATAACATTGGCGCCCTTAAGGGATTGGGAATGGATTTTCTTCTCAACGCCCCCAAATATTGCAGTGGCATTTACAAAGTCATCATCAATGGATGAAACCGTTGAAAATGATAAACCCGGTTTGCCTTTTGATTTTAGCAACATGGAAACACCTACATAAAGAATTGCCAGTGGCCAGAGTTTGAAGATGCTGCCCCAGTTGATAAAATCCAGGGTCGCTGATAGGAGTATCAGTCCGGCAATAAATAAAATGGAGCCGTTGCGACGGTCATCACTTTTTAGTTTTAAGAAACCAGCAACAATCAAGATTAAAGGCCACCACTCACGGACAAAGTGGCCGAGGTGCATAATGTTTAAACTCTGCAGCAGGAAGATGGCGCCAATGGCAATGACAGCAATGGCAATCCATGATTGTTGGTTACTTTTTCCAGGTAACTTTTCAGTCATATCTATAAACTCCTATATTGGTCAAAATGATTGGTAATAATACGCTCAAAATCTGTTTTAGCCCAAAGGTATTTTAAGCGAAACGATAAAATTTGATCCTGCCCCCTGATATCTATGCAGGGTATTGGCCTCATCATCACCTTGTTCAAAGCGATTCAATTCAAAACTGGTTATGGACCAGGCCACCAGTGATCCCATCACCGCACCGGTGAGAATGTCCGTAAAGTAATGCATATCCCCAGCTACTCTCAAATAGGCTGTTAATCCCGCTGCACCAAGAAGCGTAGACCATATCGTAGATTTATGCTCGGGGTAGGTCCGGCTGAGAATCATAGCATTTGTAACGCCCTGGGAAAAGGCAACGCTACTGTGACCACTGTAAAAGGAAGTAAAATCGGTAGCACCCTCGGAATCACGGGTCCCATAGTGATGATAAGGACGTTCCCTGGCAGCGGTAATTTTTACAAGATTCGTTAAAAGACTATTGGCAGCAAAGACACGCGCATTGATATGCAAGGCTAACTTTGTATCTTCAGCCAGAACGGGTCCCCACACCAGACTTGACATGCTCACACCATAAAGCAGTCCATCGCTCCAGTTCCTGGCCCTATCCTGTTTATGGACACCCCTCCATATTTCATCACGCATAAATCGGTCTATAGAATTCGGATTGCTAAAACGCGGTTCATCAGGGACAAAGTGTGATTTTCCGTATAGTTCCAGACCCATGGCAAGCCCTATTCCTGTGCCTGTGGCAAGCCAGTCATTCCGAGAAATTGTCTGAGCATAGCCCGAGATAACCTGTAAAAGTAAGCAGGAGCTGATCAGTATATTTTTATATCGAGAATGAATGTTGAAACTCCAGTTTCTTAGATTTGATTTGCCTATTTTAGCAATACATCTACCATAATTTTGTGACCACCCACCAGTGCAGATGCATCAAACATCAAGGCACCATCCAGACTTGAATGACAGTCACATTTTTGCTTATGATCATGTCTTTCAATGGTGTGTTTTAGTAATTCCAGAGCACTCTCCAGACTATCACCATATCGCTTAAGCAACTGTGGTACAGTGACATGCTGACTGGGATCATCCATCCAGCAATCATAATCTGTTGGGATAGCAACCGTTGAATAGCACATCTGTGCCTCCCGAGCCAGAAAGGCTTCTGGAACATTGGTCATCCCCACCAAGTCACATCCCGCAGCATCACGTAAGAAAAAACTTTCTGCTCGGGTTCCCAACCTGGGACCATCCACACAGCCATAGGTCAAATCATTGTGAATGGGTAATCCCAGGGATTGAGCCGAATCAAATATTTGATTACGTAAGGTGCTGCAAACCGGTTCAGCTGTGCTGATATGAGCAACTAGACCATCACCAAAAAAACTCTTTGGTCGACCATCCTTCACAAAATCAAAATATTGAGATGGGAGTGCAAATTCTCCCGGTTTGATTGCTTCTCTTAAACTACCTGTGGCAGAGAATGATATGATTCGAGTGACTCCCACTGATTTAAGCGCCCAGATATTGGCTCGATAATTTATTTCTGACGGCAGGAACTCATGGGATTCACCGTGACGCGGCAAAAATACAATGTCTTCAGAGCCTACTTTGCCAAATGAAAGTTTGTCTGAAGGTTCCCCAAAGGGAGTGCCAACAATTTTTGTCTCCAGGACATCCAGCCAATCCAACTTGTACAAGCCTGTACCACCGATTATACCCAGCATCAATATCTCCCTTTTTTCACAATAAAAAGTCGATTGTCCTTCAATTCTTTAATCTAATCCTGAAATGCCTAGGGAGTATCATTTTCCCACGGGGTGGGTGTCTATCTAGCTTTTGTGGCCAGCCGTCCTCAATACGGATAGACGGGAATGAAAGATTTCTGAGGAAAAGGATCCGAGAAACCACAATTTATTGTTAACCCATATGGATGGGGTGATTCCGCCGATGGTTTGGCGATCATTTGCACTATCGGCGAAGTCTACCACAACCAGAGAAATCTCTGGAAATAAATCCCTACTTAACAATAGTGATTTGAGGGTTTTGTAGCTAAAGTTGCATCCATCATGAATGATGATTTCAACTTTGATTTTTTCTGGCTCGGCAGTGGTTTTTCCCATGCCTGAATCTAGACAGGCACTTCTCCGGCCACTGTCATATTGCCGACATGTGAAGGGAACGAAAGCAGAAACTAA
>Ga0307991_1000043_pt1 | contig 102841 bp, 103 predicted proteins | sample EllFjometagen131_FD_203146 | JGI IMG/M metagenome (GOLD analysis project Ga0307991, IMG submission 203146) | Marine microbial communities from Ellis Fjord, Antarctic Ocean - #131 | ecosystem: Environmental > Aquatic > Marine > Unclassified | place: Southern Ocean | collected 2014-10-08
GAAATACCTGGCTGTCTACCTTCCCTCATAACAGTTACAAGAGGATCTGTTGCAAGAGTTTTTCCTTTTACAGGAAGAAACTCGTGAGCTTCATCTATGACTAACCAAACTAGAGGAGTGTCTTTTTTCTCTTCGTCTTTAGAACCAAAAAAATTCATTTGTCTATCAATTTCATTAAACTCTTCAGTTTTTCTTGCAGTCATTCTCTGAATAAATAATTTTTCTGCAACCAGTCCTATAACTAAGTTCTTAATATTCCAAGAATTAGGAACAGTTGCATAACAAGAAACATCTAGAACAGTAATTTGCCCTGGTTTTACTAATTCTGATAACTTAGTTCCCTCTTCATTGAATAAACCCCAAGGTTTTGTGTTCAAAAAAAGATTTTTTGCATTACCCTTTGTGATATCTGCGTAATCACTCTCTTTAATTTTTTTAACAATATCTTCCATAGAATAATTATCAGTATCTTCTTTAAGATTATTAATAACATCACTTATTAGAACTCCAACATCACTTGTTTGTTTGACCCCTAAAGTCATACACCAGTTGTTTGCAGATAATTCAGATGGTTTAATTGAGAAAGGATAATCTGTCGGAATTCCTTGTTTTTTGAATTTATCATAGTGCCCTGTTGGAGTAAATATTTGAACATCAAGAGGTTTTGGTTCAAGATTCCATTGTCTTAATAGTTCTGCATCCTCTTTATTCGGATACTTCATGGTCCAATAAATTCCCATTGTATCTAATAATATTATAGAAAGATTTTGTTTTATTTCATGAGGAAGATCAGCCATTCCCTCTGCAATCACACCCATTGTGTAAGATTTTCCTCCGCCTCTTTTACCACAAATAAAAACAACATGCGCTCCTGCAATATCCATAAAAATCTTATTAGAAAGAGTCTGATCTCTACCCATTTTAATATAGTGTTTGCCTATAAGAACTGTTCCTTTCTCACCAAACTTTTTTCTATCTCTTTCGTTACGCCCAACAATAATATTTTGCATATCTAGTTATAGAGATTAATTGTTTAAAAAACTTGTTGATTTTTAATATAATTAAACCTTAAGATTTAAATACTCTTGACCTTTTCTTATTAATATGAGTCCTTTAGAATTAATAGAAGAAATAAAAGAAAGTTATTATGATTCTGTAAAGAAATATATTGCTGAAGGAGATATTGTAATGGCTGCTGGAGAGATGAACGTTTTTAATATGCAATATTTTCATTTGCATAAAAGCGAGCTATCACCTTATACAAATGGTTTAACGCTTATTGCTGAAGGTGCAAAATTACAAGATGTTCTTTCACAGGAAGGTCAAACAAAAAATGGTTGTGCTAAGGCAGTAAAAACTTTTGAAATGTATTTAAATCAATTAGAGCTTGCAATGAAATCTAATAACAAACATAGTCATAGAAAGAAAAGAAGTAAATCTTTCTAAATTTAATTATTTAAAGCTAATTAATCTGCATAACCTAGAAAATCTATCCTGTTGGTAACATCCAGGTATTCTTTTGCAGAAACACTGTTTCTTGCATACGCATAAATGCTTTTGCCTGAAAGTGGAGCTTCTTTTAATTTGCTGCAAACTCTGACTGGTTCTGTAAGGACTTCAGAATATTTTTTCTTTAGAAGTTTAAGTGAATCTTTACAAATTTTATTTCTTTTATCATACATTGTTGGAATAATTGCTGAAATTTTAAGATTATGTTCAAAATAGTTGTTAATACTAGCAACTGCCTTTTCCATTTTCTCAAGTGCATCTAGTCCTAAAAAATCTGTTGAAACAGGAATTATTGCCTCATTTGCAAAAAGAAGTGCATTTTGGTTTAGAAGACCCAATGATGGTGGACAATCAAGAATAATATAATCGTAATCTGAATCTTTTAGTTCTTTTAATTTTCTTATTAGTGTAGTTTCTCTTGAATCATACCCTGTCATTATAACTGCTGCTTTTTCAAGAGTTTCTTTGCTTGTAATTAGGTGAAGGTTTTCTGTTAATTCCATAATACAATCTTTGTATGTAATATCTTTATCTGTTAATAGATTAAACATATCTCTTTCAGAATATTTATTAAAATACGTGCCAATATTACCCTGTGCATCAAGATCAATGATAAGAACTTTTTTGCCCATTGACGCTAAACCTGCGCTAAGATTGACAGTGGTTGTTGTTTTGCCAACACCACCTTTTTGATTTATTACTGCGATTTTCCTCATTTCTGCATCACCTTCTGTTTGAGGTCTTTCTATGGGGTATTTAAACCTTTTGGAAATGATGTTGTTTTTGATTCTCAATAAATCTATCTTCAACCTTAAAGATTGAAGATAAAGCTTTATTGGATGACATCCTTCTAATTGAATACCTCAACCTTAAGGTTGAGGAGGGTGTCATACAGATAGGTTTTTATATCTCAAATGATTCTTCTCTTTATGGTGATTATAACTCTTGGGAGAATAATAGATTTTACTAAGGCTTCTGCAAAAATTAAGAAAAATCAATCTATGGAAGAGACGCTCAAGGATTTGATGAATTTTTCTGATGAAAGACTGAGAAGAACAATTCTAAAGAATATTCCATCGATAATTCATGATTCTTTATGGTCTTATTGGAGAGATCCAGGTTATAGGGATGATGCTATTAATTTTGTAACTGAAAATGGTATGAATTCATTTCCTTTAAGAAACGTATATGAACATTTACAAAGTTTAACTCCTGATGCAAATGAACCTTATGGTGTGCACATTAATTCTGTAAGACATCTTGCACATTTTATGATGGCTTATGTGGCTGAGAAAAAAAATCTTAGACTAGAGAAGATATATATTTAGAGATTAAAGTCATCAATGAATTCTAGAATTTGTTTGTATTTTTCAAGATATTTGAATCCCTGATCTGTAAGTGTGATGAATTTTTTACCTTTTTTGTCAGTAATTTCTTTAACAAAATTCTTTTCTTTTAATTCAGCAAAATAGTCACTGAAGCTTTGACTTGAAAGATTAGAAACTCTCAACAGAGGAGTAGGTTTAATAGAATTATGATTGTCTCTAATAATTCTTAATATATCATAAATTACTTCTAACCGATCTCTTTTTCTAGCCATCTCAAACTCACTTGGTAATCTTAATAATTTTGATAGTAATTAATATTAATAATAAAATTGATATAAGATAAATTATCCATCCTATGATTGTGGATACTGTTACTAAAACAAAAAGCGCAATGCCATTGATTATCCATGATGCAAAGAATAGTATGTATACAATGTGAAATTGTGATGTAGATTTCTTTTTTTTCTTTGATTTGTTGTGTCCTTTAATTATCAGTATCATTGCACTTATGAAAAATACAATTTGTGTTAATCCGAATAGTATGCTTCCTTCTCTTCCGAACATGAAACTTACAATTGCAATTGTTGCTGCAATTAAATGTAATCTTTTTGAAATCTTGTTAGGATTTTTGAATTTCTTCCATATCATACTGTGAATAAGGTATAACAATGCCATTGAACCTGCATACATTATTAATAATTGGGGAAGACCATGCAGTCCTAAATTTCTAAATTCCAACCTTCCAAAAATCATTTTTTGTATGGAAACAATTGATCTTAACAAATAAGTTATTGCAAAAAATAAGAAGCTTAATCTAAAATATTTAATTCCTTTATATTGACTTAATTTGTGAACTTCTTTTGTTCTAAAATAGATAATTAAACAGGTTGCAATCATTATTATCGCATAACCTATTTCAATCCACAATGTTGGTCTCATAAGTATTTCTGGTGGCGGCATAGTATTATTTACCTCTAGGTTTTTTATTAAGTTAACCCTTTTCCTTATAAAAAGAAGGTGGACTTTAAGTGTACATTTTTTCTTCTTCTTGCTTATAAAGAAGTTATTCCTTTCTACTCTGTATTAAACATTTAAGGTGATAAAATGAAAAATAAAGGAATAGCTGGAATGTTGGCCATATTTTTAATTGGACTAACATTGTTTATAGCACCTGTTTCTGCTTTTGCAGGAAGAGGTTTTGGTCAAAGCCAAGAAGTTCAAGATGCAACAGAATTAGACAATTTTGAAGTTTGGGTTGAAGCACATGAAACTATGCTAACAGAAGAAAGATTTAATGAAGCTGTTGAAAGACATCAAAATTGTGGGAAAGATCAAGAAGCAAGAGAATTAATGCGAGATGCAATTGAAAATAATGATTACTCTGCATGGAAAGAATCTACTGAATCATTGGATCATTATCCTTTGGATGTGGAGACATTAACTGAAGAGGATTTTACAACTCTTGTTGAAATGCATAATGCAAGATTATCTGGCGATTTTGAGACTGCTGATGAACTTGCTGATGATTTAGGATTTGAAAGACCTATGCAAAGATCAGGAGAAGGTAGAGGTTTTAGAGGTCAAGGTTCAGGAATGAGATCTGCTTTCAATTAATTTTTTTATTTTTTATTTCTAAATGTGGACTTAAAGTGTACATTTTCTCTTCTTCCTGTTTATAAAGGAAATATCTTATTTTGATTACTATGACAAAAGAAATGCTTGTGGAATTAAAAAATGTACATAAAATTTATCAGATGGGTGAAGTTGAAGTCCCAGCATTGGCAGGTGTGTCTTTAAAGATAAATAAAGGTGATTTTATTGCAATTATTGGTGCTTCTGGTTCAGGTAAGAGTACCATGATGAATCTTGTTGGTTGTTTAGATACTCCTACAAAGGGAACTATAACTTTAAAATCAAAAGACATTGCAACCTTATCTGAATCTGATCTTGCAGTATTAAGAGGTAAAACAATAGGGTTTATTTTTCAACAATATAATCTTATTCCTAATCTTTCTGCTTTTAGTAATGTAATTCTTCCCCTAGAATTACAAGAAGTTAATCAAACCCTTGCAGAAGAAAAAACATCCAAGGTGCTGGCACTTGTTGATCTAGCCGATAAGTCAAAGCATCTACCATCTCAATTATCTGGGGGTCAGCAGCAGAGGGTTTCCATCGCCAGATGTTTAGTTACTGATCCCGAGATAATTTTGGCTGATGAGCCAACTGGTGCTCTTGATTCTAAAACAGGTAAAGAATTATTGGAATTGTTAACTAAACTTTGGAAAAAAGAAGGTAAAACAATTATTATGGTAACACATGACTTAAATTTAGCCAAATATGCACAGACAATTGTTGAGTTGAAAGATGGTAAGGTTATTCGTTATGAAGAAAATAAATCATTCAATAAAATTAAACTTATTGATGACTAAAACTACAATGAAAAAAATAAGTTACGAGGATAATAAAATGAAAAAATATAATTTATTAATATTAAGTTTAATGATTTTTTTAGTTAGTATTAATGGTGTGTTTGCAGGTTCACAGACAGGAGTTGCTTTGGTTAGTCAAAGTCCGGATCCTGCAGTTGCAGGGGATTTAGTCGAATTGAGAATTAGTGTTTCTAATCGGGATGCAAGTTTTTCTGATAATTTGTTTATTGAATTAGGTTTAGCTTATCCTTTTAATTCAGTATTTGGTGAAGAATATATTGAAGAAATTGGTGTATTGACTGGGTATCAATCAGGTGATGAATCAACAATCGTAAAATATCGTGTAAAGGTAGATAACGATGTTGTTTCAGGTACTTATCCTTTGATTGTTAAGGCTTATAGTGATTCAGAAGAATATATTATTAATAAGGAAATTTATGTTGATATTGAGAGTAAGGATAGTGCTGAAATAATTTATATTAACACTGTTGAACTTGAACCTGGTAATACTACTCCTGTTGAATTTACTATTTATAATGTTGGTTCAAGCGTTTTAAGAGATTTAACTTTTTCTTGGGAAAATGAAGACGAAGCTATTTTACCTGTTGGTTCAGGTAATAGTAGATATATAAAATATTTAGGGGTTGGAGAATCTTATAAGCTTGTTTATAATGTTATTGCAGATTCAGAAGCAGATCCTGGATTATATAAACTTGATTTGTCTTTGTCTTATGATGATCCTTTAACAAATGAATTAAAAATAATTTCAACTAATGCAGGTATGTATATTGGTGGAGGAACAAATTTTGAAGTAGCATTTTCCGAGGTTGAGGGAACTGAGTATTCTTTTACTGTTGCAAATATTGGAACTAATAATGCAAATTCTGTGTCTGTTGTTGTTCCTGAACAAAATGGTTGGTCTTTCGTTGGATCAAATACAGAATTAGTTGGTAATCTTAACAAAGGAGACTATACTATTGCAAGCTTTGATTTGCAAAAATTTAGTTCAGATAATGAAATTATTATTGATGTGGTTTATACTGATACTAAAGGGATAAGAAAATCTATTGAAAAATCAATCAGTCTTGGTTCGATTGAGACAACTATAAATAATACTAATAGGTATATTAATCAAGCTCCTAATGGTCAATCAAAGAATGGAATGAGGGAAATGTCTGGAGGATTAGGGACAATAATGATCACAATGAAATGGGTTGGTATAGGTATAATAGTTTTAATTGCTGGAATTGTAGGTTTTAAGATTTACAAGAAAAAGAAAAAAAACAATAAGAAAAAATAATAATAACCTTCTTATTTTATTAAATTAAAAAATGAAACCACACAAATCATTCAGACACGCCTTGAATATGGTTATTCATAGCAAGCTTAGAAGTTGGTTAACCATAATTGGTATTGTTATAGGTGTTGCATCTGTTATTGCAATCATTGCCATAGGTGATGGCATGGAAGCAGAGATGAATAATCAAATGGGTGATTTGGGTGTTGATTTGGTTACTGTAACTCCAGGTGCATCTAGAGCAGGAAAATTTGGTCCTGGTGGAGGGGAAGATAGTGGAGGAACTGCTTCAAGTGATATTTTAGATAAAAAAGATCTTCAAATAATTAAAGGTTTTAGTGAAGTAGGATATGTTGACACTAGAATTTCTGGAAGCGTTGACGCTTATTATCTTGGTGAAGAAGGTAGTTTATCTTTAACTGGTGTTGACCAAAAAGTTTGGAAAGATATTAACACAGACGAGCTTGATTCGGGCAGACTTCTTGATTCTGCTGATTCAAATGTTATAGTTATAGGATATAAATTAGCCAATGAATATTTTGATGATAAGATTGGAATTAATAAAATTATTTATATTGAAGGAACTGCATTCAGAGTTGTAGGAATTTTAGAAGATGGAACAGGGAATAGTATTTATATACCTATAAATTCTGCATATAATGTTCTTGAAGATTCTGTTAAAGGTGAATATGATTCAATAGTTATAAAAATTAAATCTGATGTTGACCCAGATGTTTTTGTTGAAGAGCTTGAAGAAAAACTCATGATTTCAAGACATGTTAATAAAGATGATAAAGATTTTACTGTTTCTTCCAATGCTCAAATGGCTGAGATGAGAACTGAAATGATGGGAACAGTCACAACTTTTCTTACTGCTATTGCAGCAATTTCTTTAATTGTTGGTTCAGTAGGTGTTGCAAATACAATGTTTACTTCTGTGCTTGAAAAAACAAAACAAATAGGAATAATGAAGGCTATTGGTGCTAAAAATTCAGATATTATGAGCATCTTTCTTTTTAATGCTGCAATTATTGGTGTTATCGGTGGAATTTCAGGTTTGATAGTTGGAGTCCTAGTATCTAAATTAGCAGGTCTTGCATTAAGTATTGATGCAGTTATAAGTTTCGGAACCATTGCTCTTGCAATTGGAGTTTCTATATTTGTTGGTTTGCTTGCAGGTGCTATACCTGCTTATCAGGCTTCACAATTAAGTCCTGTAGAAGCTTTGCGAAGTGAGTAATTAGTGAATTTCAAAATTTTTTAATTTTTGTTACACTTAGAAGCGAATAATTTTTATATACTTATTTTCTAGTTATTTCTATGGGCATAATAACTCTAATAACTTTATTTGCAACTATGATCTTACAAGTTGTGATTCCACCAATACCTGCAGAGCTAATAGTTATTGCATCTGGAAAATTAAACGGGATTCTGTTGACAACTCTTTTTGCAGGAGCAGGGTTGTTTGTTGGGAGTATTTTTGTATATTATATTGGTTTTTACATTCACAATCGTTTTGACAAGTTTTTCAAGAAGAAAAAAGTAAAAAAGATTATAGATAATCTAAGAAAGCAAGAGACTTTACTTTTAATTATTAGAGTTCTTCCATACAATCCTTCAGATATAATATCTTATGTTTCAGGAATAATTAAAGTTAATAAAAAGAAGTTTTTGGTAATAACATTTTTCACTGCATTCATTAGAACGTTTCTTCTGGCAGTAATGGGTGCTTTTATCACGAATATAAAGACTACATTGATAGTTGTTAGTTTATTGATAATATGTGCAATAGTTGCATATGCAATTGCCTATAAAAAATGATGCGAAAAACTCATTTGTTATTTACTATATTGGTTTATTTATTGTTAATTAGGTTTAATGTGATTAATTTTTCTATTTTGGGGTTTGTTGTTATTTTAGCTGCAACACTGATTCCTGATATTGACGCTGAAACATCTAAACTTGGAAGGAAAATAAAACCGATTTCACAATCATTCAGACACAGAGGATTTTTTCATTCGATACTGTTTGGAGTTCTTATGACAGGGATATTTTATTATGCAAATAGCGGTTTGTATTTAGAATTTTTAATAGGTTATTTTTCTCATTTGTTGTTAGATTTGCTTAATTATAAGACTGTGCAGTTATTCTGGCCCTTCAGAACAAAGACAAAGGGATTTATTAAAACAAATGGTTTTGTTGAGAAGCTTTTGATGTTTATATTTTTGGTTGTGGATGTAGGTCTGGTATTGTTGATTTTACTATATTCCCTATTAACTTGAAATAGTTGTTGTAGCTTTTTTGCAAAATTCTTAGGTTTTCTGAAAGCGTAGTGTCATTGAGTAGAGAAAAAGGGTACATTAAGGATGAAGTTCTTAAATTGATAATTATTGGTCAAAAGTTTTATTCTTCAAGAATTTTTTCTGCTCCTGAATAAATCTCTTCAACATTAAGAATTACTCCTGATTTAGGAGAATTCATATCTGGTCTTTCTGTTTTAACCCATTCAACTATATCTTCATAAATCTTATCATTTTTATGAATCTCAATAGTTCCTTTTATTTGATATGCTTTTCTATTTTCTTCATCTAATACAACAAAAGACATTCTGGGATTTTCAGTTATATTTTTTTCTGTTTTAAAAAATTTATTATTTGCTATTATTATTTGTTTATTATTATACACTTTAAGAAATGTTAAATATATTATGTTAGGAATACCTTTTTTTGTTGATGTTGATAAAATGTGTAATTTTTGATTATTAATAACATTCTGAATATATTTTGGAATTTTCATAATAAGATAATAAATTTTTATAAGTATATAAAACTTTTGTCTTTTTTAATTATTAAAACTCTGATTTCATTTAACTTATACTAAATCTACTTCTAAAGTCTCTATTTATAAACAACACTGGACAATTTGATAAAAACTATATAAATAAAAGAGCTTTACTATCTATTGTTAGCTTCGAAGTGAAGTTAAACTCCGCTGAATCGAAAGGTTTAGTTGAAACAAGATGCGAAAGCAAGGAGGAATTAAAAAATGCAAGAAGTAATAGGTCCGAAAGGAGCACACGCACCAAGCGTGGATGATGTAATGGGTCAAAAACACCCAGAAAAAAAGTTTAAGGCAGGAGCAATAACTGCAACTGTTTGGAAAAATAAAGGAACTAGTTCTACTGGTGAGCCAACCGATTATTTTACAGTTTCTTTTGAAAGAACTTACAAAGATAAAACAACTGGCGAATGGAGAAAAACAAATAGCCTTAGGCAGATGGATCTTCCAAGAGCAGTTCTCGTGTTAAGTAAAGCATATGAGTTCTTAACTCTTAAAGAAGATGATCACGAAGGATTATTTTAATCTGAAAGGTTTGTTTTATTTTAAGTAAATAAATTTTTTATTTTTATTCCGGTTTTCCCGGTGCCAATAATCTTTGATTGTTGAGTATTCAAATTAGTGTTAACTATATCAAAATATAAAAATAATGAGGTACAAAATAAAATGACAGAAGCAAAATCAATGCAAGTGCAAGACCTTCCAGGTGTGGGTGCTGCAACAGCAGAAAAACTTTCTATGGGTGGATTCGACACTCTAATGGCAATAGCTGTTGCAACTCCAGGAGAATTGGTGAGTGCAACAGGAGTAACAGAAACCACTGCACGAAAGATGATTCAGGGTGCAAGATCTAATATGGATATGGGATTTAAATCTGGTACAGAAATTTTAGAACGAAGAGAACAAATTTTTAGAATTAAATCAGGTTCAACAAATGTGGATACACTTCTTGGTGGGGGATTTGAAAGTGGTTGTATAACTGAGTGTTTTGGACAATATGGTTCAAGTAAAACTCAAATAGCACATGTGCTTGCAATCAATGTTATTTTACAATACCCTGAAGCAATTGTTGTTTTTATTGATACAGAAAATACTTTTAGACCTGAAAGAATAATTCAGATGGCTAAGGGTGCAGATCTTGATCCAGAGATGGTTCTTTCACAAATAAGAGTTGCAAGAGCATTTAATTCTGATCACCAAATGTTGTTAGCAGAAAAAGTTGAAGAATTAATTAATGATGATGAAAATGTTAAATTAGTTATTGTTGATTCCCTAACTGCACATTTTAGAGCAGAATTTGTTGGAAGAGGAACGCTTGCAACTAGACAACAGAAACTTAACAAGCACATGCATGTTCTTGCAAAAGTTGCATCTGTTCACAATATTTGTGTATATGTTACTAATCAAGTTATGTCTAAGCCAGATCAGTTCTTTGGTGATCCAACAGAAGCAATTGGTGGACACATTGTTGCACATAACTCTACATTTAGACTTTATCTTAGAAAAGGAAAGCAAGGAAGCCGAGTTGCAAAGCTTGTTGATTCTCCAAACTTACCTGATGGTGAAGCAGCATATAAGGTAACACAAGAAGGTTTGATAGATGTATGATTAATTTAGTAATTATATTTAAATAAAAGTTTTTTCTTTTTTTATTATTTTTCTAATTTGGCCAATAAATACAGGCACCATTTTGCCATCTGCAACTTAAGCCGCATGCATCTCCTTTATTTTCACATGTCCCATAACCAACGCCTAATAAATCGTTGCAGTTAGAAGGGCAGTCTGTGCATTCAGAACTAGTGTGGTAACAGCGAAAGTTTAGTCCACATTCAGTATATGCATGATCGCATTCTTCTTCATAATAATTATATATTTGATTATTACATTCTGTTGGGCAGTCCCTACATATTCCTGCATCTTCGTTATAAAAACAATCTAGTGGAGTCCAGTGTATATTTTGTTCATATTTGCATAAAGTTGGATTATTATTATACATTCCATTTTCACAACTAAGTGGCACATCATAACAATAATCTTCATCCCAAGAGCAAACAAAATTTTCACTAATTCTATAATCGCAAGTAGTTTCAAGTCCACATATTGCTTCAGGTAATGTTCCTTCAAGATGATTTAGGTAATTATAAGTTTCACAAGATTCTTCTAAATCACAATCAAAGATTCTACAATGATTCTCTTGATCATTCCAATAACAAACACCTGCTGTGTCAATATTAGTAACATCAATAGGTTTGTTTGTAAAATCGCAAGGATCTTCTAAACAGATTTCGTGTGCAGTGTATCCTTGATAGACAAAAGTATAATCATTACAGGAGTATATATTATCACAATTTAGGTCACTTAAATCGGTTGCCATCATGGCCACACAACTATTACCATCCCAATAACATTCTTCTGTATCATCATATCTTGCGAAATTACAAGTATCACTTTCACACCAGTTTTGATTTGCTCCATATGCTAGGCATCCATCTGGATTACTACAATCTACTCCCTGTAAGGGTGATTGAATTACGCATTCTGTTTCTGACCAATAGCAATCTCCAAAATTACAATAATCTGGAGTTGTTGGTGCAGGTATTGGATCTTGTGGAGGATCACACATTGCACTAACATTTGCGACTCTGCTTAGTATTAATTGATTATAGTCAAAACAACTTGTTTGTTCATTGCATTCAAATTCTTTACAATGATTTTCATCTTCATCCCAATAGCAAGGATTTAATCCTGAGTTTTCAAGCCAAATACTACAAAGATCTGTAAGACATAATTCTTCTGCTGAAAAAATATTATTAGTAGTTTGATATTCAAATGTGTAATCTGTACATAAGTTTACTTCTTCACAATTTAGATTTTCTAAATCTGTAGTAAGCATTGAATCGCATTGATTGTCGTCTTCATTCCAATAGCAGAATTCTGTATTATCATATCTTGCGAAGTTACAAGTGTCTTCTAGGCACCAGTTTTGATTTGATCCATATGCTAAACAACCATCAGAATCACTACAATAAACACCTTGCATATTTGATTCTGCCACACACTCTGTTTCTGACCAATAGCAATTCTCCTCAAAACCACAGAAATCATCTGTTTGGGGTATTGGATTCATTTCAGGATCACACATTGCACTTGCGTTTACAACTCCACTCATAGTTAATAAACTGTAATCAAAACAAGATGTTCTTCCTTCGCAGTTAAATGGTTGACAAACATTAGTTTGATAATCCCAATAACAAAAGTCATCTATTTCTTGATCTGAAAACCACATGTTACAAGGATCTGCTAAACAAACTTGTGCCGCAGTTACATCTTCAAAACTAGAAGTATAACTTCCACAAGAACTTATTGTTGAACAATTCATATATATTTCTAAATAATTATGTAATGATTCAGGATGAAGACAACAGTAATCATTTGAAGAACCTTCACAAAAGTTTTGATCTGAGGAAACATAATCATCTGAATCCATAAAAGAAAGGAAATTTTCATCGCACATACAACTCATTCCTCGTCTAAAACCTGAGTTTGCTTGTTTACAAAAATCAATATCTTCATTCCAATCCATGTTACAAAATATACATTTGTTTCTAGTATAGAAATGATCAAACTCAAGAGAACAAACCATATTGTTTGAAAGAATCTGGCCATTGTATTGACAATTCTCCATATCTCCAATTGTTAATTCGTGTGAACTTGATTTGATTGGTGTTTCTGATGTTTCAGTTTCATATGCTGCAACCTGTAGTTCATAAATCTGACCAACCTCTGTTTCATTAAATAAGTAATTAAGAACATTTGAAGGATTGCTGCAAAGGTTTCTGTCAGTTGTAAATAATAATTCTGAACCTTGCCCACCATTATATTGTTTTAACATTCTGAATGAGCAGTAAGCATTTGAATTACTGTAGAATGGTTTAAACTTGTAATCTGTTAAAGGTGTTAGGGTTGCTTTCTTATTTTCACCAAGTTTTTTATATTCAGAGTAGCTTCCTTCATCACCATAAATATGGCTTTTAGATGAATAATAAATTCCAATTCCTCTTTCACCTTGATCACAGCATAATCCGAAGTCACAGGCTTCAATTATATATTTATTTGGTGGCATAAAATATCTATCATCTAAACTACATCCACAAGTATAATCAACACCTATTCCATTACACAGTTCAGGTAATTCCCCAGGATTCTTTGCACAATAAGAACATCTTGTTATGCATTGTTTCTCTGCGTCACAGACCATTGTATGATCATTGCTGCAATAACTTCCTTCGTTTAATCCTTCACAAGATTTGCTTGTAGCAAAGGATAATGGATCATATTCTTGTGTTCTTATAATATCAAACTCTTTTGTTATGCTTTGAAAATAATTAAATTCTATTTTTAGATTTAGTGGTGCAATAAAGTTTGTTGCACTTCCAAAATGAGAATCAACAGTGCATCTTGTTTCTCCTTCATCGTCAATAAGTTTTATTATTTCAGGATTACAAGTCAGGTTTAAATTTGAAACGATTCCTGAAATTTTAACTTTATTTAGATTATTTGTATCTAAAATTAGATTTCCACATAGTTTGTCTTCTTCTTCATCATAAAGGGGAATTCCTTTACCATAATTCTTAATTTCGATTATAAATTTTGGTTTTATATTACCTGTTGTTGAAGTCATTACTGGAGTAATTTTTGTAACAGCTATTGGGGATCCTTGACCTCCACTAAGAGTTAATTCTTCTGATCTACAAATTGCAGGTCTTCTATCTTGTTCATAAGGGTCAACATCAATACATATATTCTCGCTAAAAGTTGTTTCATAAGGATAACACAAGTTAAATTGTAATTCTGTTTCAGGTTTTTGTATTGCACCTGGAAGTAATTGCATTGAGAATTCTGGAAGATCAAAAATTATGAATTCCCCATTGGGGAACATAGTTGATTTTCCTTCAAGTGTAAAAGTTTTATTTCCTTGCCATTGATCTTGATTATATTGCATATAGAATTCGTCTGTAGTTATTGATGCAACCGCAGGATTACTTTGATTAATAGTGTAAGTGCCTTCATTAACTATAATAATTCTTGTACTAAAGGTTGAGTTTTCATATAAGTTATCTGGAATAGATTTACTAAAAGTTGTTTCAAGTGATTTATACCCTTTGTACACAGTTCTCTTGGAATAACTTTGATTTGTGCAAGAGGATAATAAAAATATTGCTATTAAAATTAATGCCGCTATTTTTATATAATTTGATTTTGATATCATTCTAATTAAATTCTAGGTTCAATAACTCTTACAAGTTCTTTACCTGATTCACTTTTATAAGTGTATACTGTACTAACAACAATTGTTTTTTCTAATTTTTGATTTAATTGTTTTTCTTGTTGATACATTTCTTTGTCAATATTCATAGAACAGGTGAAACTTTCAAGAGCTCCAGGTATTTTTTCAGGATTAGTAAAAATATAATAATGGAAATAATCGCTTTGCTGATCACTATCTGGAGGTGTATCACTTTCTTGAGGATTATAGTTTGCAGGAGTGCAATCTGTTAGGTTAATCATTTTAGGCATTTGAACAACTATTCTCTCAACGGAACTTATTTCTCCTTTTCTCCAATATCTATTAAGATAGATTCCGAATTTTGGTAAAGCATTATTGCCTTCTAAATCAACAATTATTGGTTGATTTGCAGCAATCATCATTACTTGAACTGGGCCATCAGTAAAAACAGGAGTATAATCTTTTTCAATGTCTAAATCTTTATTAATATCTCTGTCATCACGTATAAAATCTAATACTAACTCTTTATTAACAAAAGTGTATTCAAGATATGCCCAAGTTTCAAATTTAAAATTGCTTTCAAAATAAGCATTATATCTTCCTGCGGTCATTGCAGGAAGTTGACAGTCTAAAATTCTGCTATCTTGTCCAAGAACAAAGAATTCTGATTCTGTTTGAATACCTTGAACTTTAACATCAGAGTTAGTTGTGCTTTCTATAAAACAATTTGTTTTAATCTCGATTTGATCAAAAATCGTATTCACTTCCATAACCCCGATCATTTCAAATGGTTCACCTGCGATAACTGTACTAATCATTAATCTTAAATCTGTAATAAATACTCCTAATCTGGTTTCGCTATTTTTATCAATTTTTGATTTGGCATCTTCTGGGTTAAACCTTGCGTTAAGAGTTTGATTGATATATCGTTGAGTGCTACTTGCTTGTTCTTTTAGCATGTCTCCGAATTCTTTTAATGCATCTCCGGGTGTAACTGCAATACTTGTGCCAACAGCTATCCCTTCTGCACCTCTAAACATTGCAGGACCAATATAAATTAATGCAATTACGACTAAGATAATAAACCAAATAACTCTTATGGTTGCAATACTCTTAAAGTCAGGTGGATTAATAAATAAGAAATAAAGAAGCCAAGGAGCACACATTATTCCACCTATAAAGAATATTAATCCTGATAATGGCCCAAGAGAACCAACTACATATTCTAAAAGTAGATAAGGTATTGCTATTTGTAGTATGGATAATAAGATTGCGATTCCTGCTTGTCTTAAACTGGTTTTTAGTGTTCTTGTCTCAGTTCCTGCAAGTTCTATAATAAAGTAAACTGCACATAATAGAAAATACATTAAAAAAATAAAACCCAGATTGGCCGCATTATTTCTTTCAAAATGAAAAACAAAGTAATCTACTAAGAAAACAATTATTGCTGCGAGGAAACTTATCCAATTATACTTATTTCTTCTAGCTTCCATCACCATCTTAAATTCTCACCACTATTATACAAAGATTAAACTAATAATTATTCATTTTCAGCAAGTTCAACTCGAAGCTCAGTTATTGAAATATCTGCTGTATCTGGAACTAATTCAACAGAGTTAGATCCAGGGAAAACATACGTATCAATATTGAATTCATATAATGAATCTCTAGTTGAAACATGTTTTCTATATCCGTTAATCCAAACTGTTAATTCTTTATAGTCATTATTATTAAATCTCAGTCTTACATCAACATTATATTTTCCTTGTAATTCTGCTTCACCAAAATAATCGTTTCCAGTGTCTTCATCATATTCACATATTTCGTCTTTAACCATGCTTTCTAATTGGATAGAATTATATAATTCATAGTTGCCTTCACAAGTTTTTCCACTATTACAGTTCCAGCCTGTATCATCAACAATATCCTCTGTTTTAATAAGTATACTTCTATCATCTTCATCACAGAAATATTTAAATTCGTCATCATCAAGTTCTTCACATAAAGCGTTTCTTACAGTGCTATCTGTTTTAGGATTATAATATCTTCTGAAGTTTCCATTACAATCTTCGTCATTATCACAGTCTATTTCTGTATCAATACTTTCTCCTTCATGTTCAAGATAAATGCTCGCTTCATCAATTCCACAAAAATATTTGTAGTCTGCTTCGTCATTGTCTTCTTCTTCTTCATAGAAGTATTTATCTTCAAGATCAAAATAATAAACAGGGAATATTTGGTCTTTTAACTTGGTCTTCACTCTTGGCTGATCAATTAGGTACGTTCCTTTATCTGTTTTAAATCCTAATGTATTTTTTCCTGAGCTTATATCAAAAGTGTCTAGAATAACATAGTTTTGAACACCACAATCAGGAACTGCAGAGTAAATTTTTCTGTTATTAAGATAAACATTTAATTTTCCTACGTCATTTATTGTACAATCAGGTATAAAAAAGAATGTTGCTTGATCTATATTTACATATTCAACATCTGTAATTGCAAAATCTATGCTTGCAGAGTCTTTAGAAATATCTTCTATCTCACCGAGAATATTAACATCTACAAGTTGATATTCGTTAATTCTCCAAAATGCCCAAGTTGGTCTATAAAGATAGAATAATAGAGTATTATCTTCTTTTAGAGCTGAACTTGGAAGTTCAATTGCTGGAGGACTAGTATATTTCATTTCTCCTGCAAATATTTCTTGCCCATTAAGATAGAGCATAAGCACTCCTGAAGCCGTTTCAACATTAAAGCTAAGTTTTAAGTTGTTAGAATGATCTGGATCTATTTCAAATTCTATAGTTGGGAATTTTTTTGTGAAAATAGAATTTCTGATATATAATGAATTTTTGTTACTAATCACTTCTGCATTTATCTGTGTGCTAACTGTAACTGCAGACATTTCGTGGTTTTTTTCTGAAAATGGCATTTTCACGAGTCTACCAATATTTTCTTTTATCAACGTTTCAGTTTCAAATGTTGAACTTCCTGTTAACGTTCCTCCGTTGTCATCATCTATATCATCTCCATCAAGTAATCTTTGTCTTTCAACAGGTGGAACAGATAGCAAATAGAAAATTATTATTGCTGCAATTATAACCAACATTACAGCTGAACTTCCTGCAGCTGGTTCGTCTCCTTTTTTAGATTTTGAAATAATTTTTGAACGCATATTAGCACCTCAACATATTAAAATAGTATATTACTAAGTATATTGATTGATTTTTGGTTTGAATCTTTTTAAATATTCCTGTTTTTATAGAGAATTTCTTTATAAATTAACATATTTGTTTGAAATATGTGTCAGCTTGACTTAGATAGTCTAAAAGTATATCAGGGAATAGAACTGATTTCATAATTTTAACTTCTTCTGAAGTTACCCAAGTAAAATTTGAATGTTCTTTAGAAAGCATAACCTTATTAGATGTTGTTTTAATAAGAAAAACATGACATTTGCTTTCAAAATTTTCTTTTTTCATGTTTAATAGAGGTAATTCTTTAATAATTTGGCAATCTAATCCTGTTTCTTCTTTAATTTCTCTTAATATTGCTTGTTCTGGTGTTTCGTTTTCTTCTATCTTACCACCAGGAACTTCCCACTTACCTTTATTGTTATCACTAATGTCATCTTTGATTTTCTCTAGAAGTAAATATTTATTATTAAATTCTATAATTGCTTTAGTAATATATAATCTTATCATTTAACTCTAACTTTTTTTTCATCAAGCTTTGCTAAGTGTGTAAGTGTCTTCCCAAGCAAACCTTCTTTTGCGCCAAATTTCTGAATTGTGTGTTCAGCATTAATCATGCCCATTTTCATAGAGAAATCAATTGTGTGCTTCTTTATTATTCCTAAAATAAATCCTGATGCAAAGGCATCGCCTGCGCCTGTTGATTCTTTAACTTCAATATTATTTGCTTTTAAGAAATAGGTTTTACCATCATGGTAGGAATAAGCACCTTTTTTACCTGCGGTGATTACGACAATACCATCAAAAACTATTTTTTTCTTTAATAATCTAAGATTTTCAAGAATATTTGCGTTATTTGTTAGTAATTCTGCTTCTTCATTGTTTAATATTAAGCAGTAAGTGTTTTTTAGTATTGGTCTAAGGTATGTTAAACCTTTTTTAGTCATGTATGAACTTGGATTAAAGCAAATTTTTGCTTTTTTCTCTGCAATCTCTTTTGCGATACCAAACATTTTTTCTGTTACACTTGCAATGTAAAACCATTTGGCTTTTAACCTTTTGATTTGTTTTTTATCAATGGGAATTTTGTCGTTGCAGCCTTTATACACGAGTGCAGTTCTATCATTGTTAGCATCAAGAATTACTGAATAACCAGTTTTCCCATGAATCTTTCCTAAAAACTTTATTTTATGCTGTTTTAATTCTTTTAGGATCAATTCTCCGTTATGATCTTCGCCAATATTACCTAGGAACGCAGTTCTCAAGCTACTTTTTGCAAAAGTTACTGCGGTATTTGTTCCGCCACCACCTGTATGGTGATTTAATTCTTGAATTAATATTTTACTTCCTAATGGAAAAGAAATATATTCTTGTTGATCTTTTTTTGTTCGAACTTTTAATGTTTTGACATCTGTATTAACAAAAACATCCATTGTTGAAGAGCCTATTGTTATTATATCAAACATTTTATTAAATCCTCAAATAATAATCCTTTTATCTTTGCATCTTTTAAATTTATTGCAAAATTCTTACCTGTTTCATTTAAATCATGAATAGGAAAAAAATACCAAGGTTCTTTATCAAACTTAACTGCAACCCAAGGTTCAGAACCAAACTTATCACAAAAGTATTGTAGTTCTATAATTTCTTTTTGTGCAAAATATTTTGTGGTGCTGCTAGCAGTAAACTTTGCTTCAATCGCAATTTTTTTATTTGCATTACCAACAAGGATGTCAGGACAAGGATATTGTGTAGAACCAGAACCTGCAGCTCTCATTGCAGCCCAACCTGCTTGCCAGAACATGTTGATTAATTCTCTTTCTGCTTTGCTGCCCTTAGCTTTATTCTGTCGCATACTTGCCATGTTACTTATTTAATATTAAGAATTAATAAAGTTTGTTAAAAAAATAAGAAAAAAGAAAAATAACTTTTTTGGTCATCTAGCAAAGCTAGATATATCCGCCCTTCTGGATCTCCCAAAGTTTCTTATATATCCCTTTCTTAAGTTTAATAAGGTCATTATGTGTTCCCATTTGGGTTATTTTTCCTTTCTCAATAACTACGATTATATCTGCAGTCATGATTGTTGAAAGTCTATGGGCTATTATAATACTTGTTCTATCTTTCATCAACTTTTCAAGATCTTTTTGAATTTCGTGTTCTGTTTCAGAATCCAAAGACGATGTTGCTTCATCTAGCACAAGGATTTTCTTATCTGCAAGAATCGCTCTCGCTATCGAAACTCTTTGTTTTTCTCCACCTGAAAGCTTAACTCCCCTTTCACCAACAACAGTATTTTCTTTTCGCGGAAACAAATTTATTATTTTGTCAAGTTGTGCAAACTTAATAGCTTCCAGAACTTGTTTTCTTGTTGCGGTAGGATTTGAAAATTGAATATTGTTGTAAATAGTATCATCAAATAAAACACATTCTTGTGGTACAATACTTAATTCAGATCTCAGAGATTCTTGTTTGAAGTTTGTAATATTTTTCCCATCAATCAGAATTTCTCCTGTTTGTAAATCATACAGTCTGTAAAGTAGTTTAACTATTGTAGATTTTCCTGAACCTGAACTTCCAACTAATGCAATCTTTTTATTCTTTGGAATCTTTAAACTAAAATTTCTCAAAATCTTTCTTGTGTCGTATTGGAAAGTAATATTCTTGAATTCTATTGAAGGATTTTTTATTACTAACTTTTTTGCATTAGGCAAATCCTTAATTTCATTCTCTATCTTTGCATATTGAAATAGGGATTGAAAATCTGCCATTGACCTGTAATAATTTCTTATTCCATGAACAAAACTATATAGTGGATACATCAGGTTACCATAAATGGTGTATATGAAAACTAAACTTCCAATTGTCATCCCTCCATCTAGGAATTTCATTAGTGGAAAATAAAGTAATAGTAATAATGCAAATTCAGTAATTATGCCTTGTCCTGCATCAAGCCATCTAAAATAGTTCCATTGTTTCATCATATACTTTTTTGAGTTCTCAGCAAGTTTTGCATATCGTGCCTTTATGTTGCTCTCTTTTCCAAAGTGTTTGATTGAATCAATGTTGGTATAGACATCACTAACGTTTGCTTTTTCAAAGTCTTCAACTTCGTTTAGTTTAATACGAGACCACTGTTGATAATTGTTTATGTAGTATCCGTATGCAATAAAAATTACAACTGCAACTAACACAACTGTTGCAGATAGCAAATCAAAATATAATAATGTTCCTGTTGCAAGCACAACCTGTATTAACAATGGTGCAAAACTGAAAACAATAACATCAGTCATTCTTTCCATGGAACCACCACCTCTAATTAATCTAGAGATTAATGACCCTGTTTTATGAGTTGTGTGAAAATTATGAGACAAATGAACTATGTGATTGAAAAATTTCTTTTTCAAATCAAGTATTAATTTACCGTCTAACAGGTTAATAAAATGAATAAATAGCCATCTGATTACTGCTTTCAATAATAACAATACTATGAATGCTATTGCTAGGAATATTAATGTGTTCATAAAATCTGCTCTAAGAAGTGTCCCAAATGCAAATTCTGTTCCACCATCAATAAAAAGTTTAAAGATATATTTGTCAACTACTTTGAAACTTTCTTTTAGAAACACTAAAAATAATAGCGCTATAAATATCCAAATGTGTTCCTTTAGCATATTCCAGTAAAAATTAAGATTATACTTAAAGTCAATTTTCTTTTTGTAATCTTTCCTATTCTCTTTCTGGTTTTTTTTAGTTGACATTTTAATATACTACCCTCTATCTGCCAAAATGTTCTATGAGAATCCTCGTCTATTTTTAAATTTTATTGCAATTTAAGACTATTTCTGCAATTAAATTGCAATGACCAAAAAATTCATTTTTTTTATGGTTATTAGAATTTGAGGTTATTTGAAACTATTTTTCGAGAAAAAGATTGTTTTCTTAGAAATAAGATAAATCGTCAATGTAGAAATCACTAAATTTAGAAAGCTCATGATCTGTGTCAAGAGACTCCATTATTAGCTTTTCTTTGTCAAAATATTTTTGTTCTATCTTTAATACCTCAATAGATTAATATATATGTTGTAGGCAATAATGTCTTTTTAAATCTTATGAATTAGAAGATTTCCTGTTTTTAAAGCTTTAATTTCATAAAATCTTTTGCAGCTTCAACATTTTTGAAAACGTCTTTTGCATCTACAACAAGTTCTTTTACATTCTTATATCTTTGAGAGAAATGAGTTAGAATAAGTTTTTTTACTTTAGCTTTCTCTGCAATTTTTGCAGCATCGCGTGCAGTCATGTGTTTATATTGGGTTGCTAACTCCTGTAAATCATTTGCATAAACCGCCTCACTAATTAATAGGTCTGCATTCTTTGCAAGGTCAATTGCTTCTGTGCAGAAAACTGTATCAAGAATAAAGGTTATTTTCTTACCTTTTTCTGTGTAACTAATATGTTCTGGTTTTATTTCTTTACCGTTAACTTTAACAATTTTGTTTTGTTGAATTTTTTGTAACCACTTGCCTTCTTTTAGTTTTAGTGACTTAACTTTTTTCATATCAATTTTTATTTTATCTTTAATTATGAAATTGTATCCTATACAAGGAACAGAGTGTTTTAAAGTATTACACTCAATTTTGTAATCATCATTTTCATAAACCGTTTCAACTTTTTTTGGATTTAATTCATGAACTTTTATTCCAATTCTCAAATCATGAATGCAGGTTTTTAATAAATGATTCATTCTTTCCTTACTTTCTTTTGGACCAAAAATTTCTAGAGTAAAATCTTTTTCAAGTGTACCCATTGTTTGTATTAAACCTATTAAACCTGAAACATGATCCCCATGCCAATGGCTAATTAAAACTTTCTGAACTTTAAGCCTGTTTATTCCAGCTATGTTCATCTGTCTTTGGGTCCCCTCACCGCAATCAACAAGGATTCCTTCTCCTTTATGTTCGATGTGGATACTTTGCACATTCCTTTGCTTCGTAGGTACCATTGATCCAGTTCCTAGGAAAGTTAAATTTATCACCATTATTCTAGAAGAAAACAACTAAATTTATAAATATTTTTCATTTCTTACGTTTATGCCAAAAATAAAGGAAAAAAAGACTGTAAAGAAGAAAGTTGCTAAAAAGGCTACAACTAAGAAAAAAACTAAAATAGTAGCACAAGAAGGTGTAGCTATTAACGTTACTCTAGAGGAATCTATGCATCCTGGTGTTATACTTGAAGACGTAAAATCAAAAAAAGAAGTTTTAGATGCTCTTTTTGCAGGTGAAAGAATTTTGGTAGAAAAAAGTGATTCTGCAAATGATTTATATAACCAAAGTAGATTTGGTATTTGGTTAGAAGATGGGAAACTTCAATTATCTTTATTAGAAGCAATGTTCCTTTTTGAACGTGGTAGAATCAAAATCCTTGATGGAAGAAAAAAAGAAATTCCTCTTGAAAACTTCTTAAAAAAAGCTAAAAAGTTAGAACCAACTTTTTGGATAAGATACATTGTCTTCAAAGATATGAGAAACAGGGGTTATATTGTTAAAACTGCACTCAAATTTGGTGCTGACTTCAGAGTTTATGATAGAGGTGTAAAACCAGGAGATGATCATGCTCGATGGGTTGTGTATCCTGCACACGAAGGCTCAACTCTTACTTGGTACGAATTTGCAGCAAAAAATAGGGTTGCACACTCAACTAAAAAAAGACTCTTGATGGGAGTAGTTGATGATGAGAATGATGTAACTTACTACGAAATTCGTTGGATGCGACCATAATTTTTTAAATCCTAGTTATATTCTATATATTGCGCTGTGACTTAGTGAACACCAGATGATTCCTCGTAAAACCAGGAAGATGATTATAAAGAGTAACTGAGGAGCGCAATTTTTCTAATATTAACATTTCCCACACTCACTACGTAACATTTTTATATTTCTAAGGTAATAAACACTATAAGGGTGTTAAACATGGCTTTAACTGAAGATGATAAAAAACTCCTGCTTCATTTGGCAAGAGATGCGATGAACGCAGAACTTGATAGAAATGAGATTAATGATGAATTAATTAATGGAGTAAAAAAGTTTAATCTTAAGAAAGGAGTATTTGTAACTCTTACAAAGAACAATAGTTTAAGAGGGTGTATTGGTCAAATAATTCCTATTTTGCCAACATGGCAAGCAATAATTGAAGCAGCAAAGAGCGCAGCTTTTCATGATCCAAGATTTCCCCCTTTAGATCGTTCTGAACTTCCTTTTGTTAAAATTGAAATTTCTATGTTATCTACTTTAGAAAAATTAGAAGTTAATAAACCAGAAGAATATCTTGACAAAATAGAAATAGGAAGACATGGTTTATTCTTAGAGTCTGCTTCAGGAAATGCAGGTTTACTTCTTCCTCAAGTTTTTACTGAGCATAAAGTAGATTCTTTACACGCTCTGCAAATGACTTGTCAAAAAGCAGGTTTGCCTGTTAATGCTTGGAAAAATCCTGATGTAATTTTTAGAACATTTGAAGCTGAAATTTTTCGTGAGAATTAGATTAACAAAACCTTTTTATATCATAATTCTAAATATTAATATAAAGAGGTAAATATGGATTTAGTTACACAAATAATTATACTGGCTATTTTAGTATTTTTATCTGCAATTTTTTCTGGAACAGAAACAGCATTAATTTCTACTAATTTAGCAAAAGTTAAAGCATTGCTTAAACAAAAGAAGAAAGGTTCAAAAGCACTCTATAGATTAAAACAAAATCCGCAGAAATTAATAGTTACAATACTTATTTGTAATAATCTTGCTAATATTGGTGCAGCATCTTTTGCGGCTATTATTTTTACAGGGTTATTTGGTTCATCAGGTGTTGGTATTGCAACAGGAGTTATGACTTTTCTAATACTTGTTTTTGGCGAGATAACACCTAAGAGTATTGCTATTCATAATTCAGAAAAGGTTTCTTTGGGTGTTGCAAGGCCTTTGGAAATATTATCTTTTGTTTTGGCGCCACTAGTTTGGTTTTTTTGGATAATATCTAAATTTATTACTAATCTTTTTGGTGTTAAAAAAACTGATTCCCTTTCATCAGAAGAATTAAGAACAATAGTTTCCATGGGGAGGCAACAGGGGGTTCTAAAAAAAGAAGCTGCAGAAATGATGCATAAAGTTTTAACATTTAAGTTAACAAAAGTTACAGAGATTATGACTTCTCAGATTCGAATGGAAGTAATTGACGGAGATAAAAAGTTAAAAGACGTACTTACTTTTGTAACAAAGTCTCCTTATTCTAAATTTCCTGTTTATTTACATGATAAAGAAAATATTATTGGTGTATTAAGTGTTGATGATCTTTTAATTTATGTTAAGAATAAAAAGTTAAACACAAAAACGAGAACACTTGCAAAAAAAATAATGTTTATTCCTGAAACAAAACCTATTGACGAACTTTTAAGTGAATTTGAAGGTATATCCATTCCCATGGCTGTCGTGGTCAATGAATATTCAAAAGTAGAAGGGATTGTTACATTAGAAGATGTTCTTGAAGAGATTGTCGGAGATATTTTTGACAAGTCTAAAAGACATTCTGTTTTCATAAAAAAAGTTAAAAAAGATTTGGTTAGAGTTGATGCAAAAATAACTGTAGAAGAAATAAACAAGCTATTGCATTTGGGTTTGCATGAAGGTCATTTTAGCACTTTAGCAGGATTTATAGAGAATCACTTTAAAAGAATTCCAAGGAAAGGAGAAATAGTTAGACTAAAAAAGGTTTCTATAGTAATAGATAGGGCAACAAAAAAAGGAATTCAAAGAGTTATGATAAAAAGACATTAGAGAAGGTTAAATAATCCGCTGTTAAGTGAATTTTACAAATGTAAGTGCGGTAAAAACGCTTAATAGAGAGGTTATTTGGTCTTATCTTCCGGAGAACGCTTGAAAAATATTGTTTGATAATAGAACGGGGTTTTATTAGCACACAAAAAGTTTTACTTTTTTAGTGTTTCAAAGTTGTCGTTAACTTGTCCAGGGACCTAACTCTTTTTTTAATGTTCCAATAATTGAATCATCACTAGGGTTTCTTCTGTATCTCAATGCAAGATAATAACTTGCTAAATCTCCAATAAGAATTGCAGTATAGAATTTGGTGAAATCATTACTACCTTTAATATCTAGTTCAGTAACTTCACAAGCTTTGCTAATAAGCTTTTTAGTTATTTCTATTCTCTTTAGCATTCTTCGTGGTTCTTTATCAGTTTTTAGAATGATGACGTGATACTCGCTCATGTCTTCCATGTATTGGCATAACTCATTATGACATATTTCTGGAAAGTAATGCAGGTGTGCAGGCACTTTGCTGTTCTCATTAAATTGAGTTTTCCATCTGTATGCGACACCCTTAAGATTTTTAGTTGAGTAAATTATTATTTTCTTTTTGTAGAGTTTTTTTGCCAATTCAATTCCCAGGCTTTCAAAATTCTTTTGCCCCAGAACTTTAATAAGAGAATTAATAAGTTGTGAATGGTCCTCGATAAATTTAAGTTTCTCAAGAACTCTTATTGTTGTAAAGTAAAGATAAGGAAGTGCCTGCCTTGGGTGAATTTTCCCAGGAATCTTAACTAACGGAACTCGATAGTTACTTGCGATCTCTGCAAGTTTTGCACCAGAAGTAATAGCCATAACCCGAAGTTTTCTTCTTTGGGCATCTTTAAACATGCTAAGTGTTTCTTCTGTATTGCCAGAATAACTAACACAAATAACTAATGCGTTCTTGGAAATTAATCTAGGTAAATTGTAATCATTACCAATAATAATTCTTAGATTTGGATTTACTAATTCAAAATAATTTTTTATTACAATGCCTGCAATAACTGAACCTCCCATTCCTGCAATAACGATTTCATCTATTGGTTCAGAGAAATTTGGGAATGCGATAGGTATTAATTCAGGAATTTTATATGCTTCTTGTATTTTATTAGTAATTTGTTTATAGAACTGTCTTACATCTTCTTTGTCATAAGGATAAAAATCATCAGGAAACTCTTCTTCTATTTGATCTTTTGTTTTGTCAGTCATTTTAACACTTTTTAAACCCTTTATCTAGATACACAATAGCTATTTATATAGTTTGCTACTAATTAACTTTAAAAAGAAGCTAACAATACACTTATTATGGTTAAAAAAATAAAAGTTTACGTAAAGACATATGGTTGCACCCTGAATCAATCAGATTCAGAAAGAATTAAAGGAGTTTTGAACACAGATAAAAACATAGAAGTTGTAGAGTCATTAGATCAGTGTGATATTGAAATAATAAACAGTTGCACAGTGAAAAATACTGCAGAAGAAAAACTTTACAGAGAAATAAGAAATGCAGAATCAAAAGGAAAGAAAGTTGTGGTTGCAGGTTGTGTTCCTCAAGCAGAAAAATCTTTGATAGGAAATAAATTAAGTAAATATTCCATAATTGGACCTAATAATATAACAGATGTAACCAAAATTATTAAGAGAAAAGGAATTTTTCTACAAGATAAACACCCTATTAAAAAAATAAATCTTAAAACATTACCAAACAATAAATTTGTTGCAATCATTCCAATAAGTGAAGGTTGTATTGGTTTATGTTCCTATTGTAAAACAAAGCAGGCCCGAGGAGAACTGAGCTCTTATGCAGAAAAAGATATTCTTGCTGTAGCTAAAAATGCAGTTAAAAGTGGTGTAAAAGAATTGTGGTTAACCGCACAAGATACATCTTGTTATGGTGTCGATATTAAAACTAATTTGGCTAAATTAGTAAAAAAAATAATTAAAATTAAAGGCGATTTTAAAATCAGAGTTGGAATGGGAAATCCAAACTCTTTTTTGAAGATTATTGACGATTATTTGCCTTTATTTGAAAACAAAAAGTTATACAAATTCTTTCATGTGCCTGTTCAATCAGGATCAGATAAAGTTCTAAAAGATATGAATAGGTTTTATTCTATTAAGGATTTTAAAAAATTAATAACACTTATTAGAAAGAAAGTCAAAAACGCATTTATTGCAACAGATATAATTGTTGGATATCCTATTGAAGATGAAAAAGATTTTCAAAAGTCATTGAGTTTAATCAAGTGGTTGAAACCAGACATGCTAAACATTTCCAGAATGTGGTTACGACAAGGAACTCCTGCTCAAATTAAGCATAAGCAATTACCAACAAAACTTGTTAAAGAAAGATCTCAAAAAATGACAAAGTTATTTCATAAAATTTTAGATAAAAATAATACTAAATGGAAAAACTGGCAAGGAAAAGTTATTATTACAGAGAAAGGTAAAAATAATTCTTGGATTGGTAAAAACGAATTTTACAAACAAGTTGTAATTAAATCAGATAAGCTCAAGCTTGGGGATGTAGTTGAATGTAGAGCTGTTTCTTTAGGTAGATTTGATATAGTTGCAGAATTAAATTAATTCTTTTTTTCTTCCTTTTTTCTAAACTTGTCGAAAGTTTCCATTAGATCAATAACATACTTTCCTTCTTCAAGTTTGTAAATTAATGGATGGTCTTTTTTGAAAAGATTGATGAGGTCAAGTTCATACTTGCCTGGTTTAAGAATGTTAATTGATTCAATATCAAGAACAATAGGTATTTCTTTGTCTATATCAGAACCCATTATGTCATAGATATCGCTTTCTATTTGTTCTTTTTCTCTAGAAGTAAGTTCTTCAACAACTTTTCTTTTTTTCTCAAGAGCCTCTTTCTTGATATAGAAAAACATTTTTCCGCCACACTCAGTGCAACCTTTTAGAATAACTTTTGTTCCGTCATCGTACACTTTTCCGCATTTAACACATTGGTGTGGCATTTTAGATAATTATTTACGTCTTATTTTTTTCTTTGCACCCATAGCAAAAAGTTGTATTTTCCCTGGATCTTGTTTTATCTCTTTAATTATTGTTGCAGGACCAATTATTGTAAATCCACTCTCTTCTCTGAACAAAATTTTCATTAGTCCTTTTTTGAATTTATTAACTTTTTTTGGTGTGATTGTTCCTATCTCAATTCCCTTGAATTTTTTATCAATAGATTCCATTGTTCTTCGGATAAGTTCTGCTTCTTCTTTGCTTTTGAGACGGCCTTCAAGAAGAACAATATTCTCATTTTTTACAATTCTTAAAAGTTTTTTAACTCTCTGTTCAGAACTCAGTGGGTGTATTTCACTATGTGGTATAAACTGTAATGTTAACATTTTTTCTCACTTCTCTATACTAATTTGAAAATTGCATCATATAATTCATCAATGTGTTTACCATATTTTGCACTGATTCCAAGCACTTCATATTGAGGAAATGCTGATTGTAATTTCTTCATTTTTGATTTCTTAAGATCTGTCTTATTGCCAACAACTAGAACAGGGATTTTTCTTGCCTGTAAGTTCCCAATGATAGTTATATTAACTTGGCTATATGGATCTATTGTGCTATCAAGAACTACAATAACTGCATCCATTTCATCAAGCCATTTAATTGCATCAATAACTCCTTTAGTTGCTTCTTTAGCTCTCTCTTTAGCTTTCTTTTCCTTCAGACCAGTTTTCAGAAATTCTTCGTAATCAATTTTAGTAGCAATACCTGGAGTATCAACAAGGTTGAATTTTAACTCTCTACCAGCTTTGTTCTTAATAACTACTTCTTCTTTAACTTGAATTTCTCTTGTCTCGTGAGCCATGCTAGAAACACTGCCCATTTCTTCACCAAGCCAATCTTTACAGATTCTATTAGCTAAAGTTGTTTTTCCACCATTTGGAGGCCCGTAAAGACCTAATTTTATTTTTTTCTTTTTCTTGAATAAGCCTCTTATAAGCCTTTTAAAAAAGAATTTCAATCCTGCCATTTATTTCACTCTCATATTATTCTAATTATATGTCTAAACACTCATCCCCTTTGTATATGATATCAGTAATGTGGACTTTTATATACTTTTCTATTTATTTTAAGCTGATTTTGAACTAATTTATATTATTGTATATGTTTAGCTTAAAATGACCAAAAATTAATTTTAATAATTTTCGCATTCATTATGCTGCAAGCATCAAAGGCAGAGAATACAGCATTAAAGCTATGATTCCTGCAATTATGTAGATGGTTTTGTTCCATGCCCAAACTTTCTGGCCATCAAATCTAGGTAGAGGCAGCATATTGAACACTGCAAGAACTGCATTTATGAAATAGATGTACTGAAATATCACAAAGCTAGAAACAAAGGTTAGGCTAAAAAAGATTATTGCAACTATTATATTAGAGAAAGGACCGGCAAAAGCTATCATCCCATTTTTCTTGGGATCAATTCTGTTTTGACTTAGTATGTGAACTGCTCCGGGTGCAGCAATTATAAAGCCAAAAAAGCTCAAAATAATTGTCATCCATAGCATTCCTTTGTTTGCTCTGAATTCTGCTATGTATTTGAATTTTTGTGCAACAAATTTATGACTTACTTCATGGATTACAAAGCTAAGAGTCATTACTACAAACATAAGTGGTAGTATGGCCAGGATGTTAATGTTAAATCCTGCAAATAATATTGTGAATGCAATGCTCAACATTATATCTGCGTACAATAATTCTTTTAGTTCTATTCTCGAAAATTTTAGTTTCATTTTGTTAGCTCACCTTAGGGCAGTAAAAGTAGTAAACCTTTGAATAAACTTTATAAAAACCATTCCTTAATTTAAATGTTATGGTTAAGTTCAATAAAAGGGCTGAAGGATCAGAAGCAATTATGGGTTATAATGTTAAGTATATTCTGATTTTTTTAACATTTTTAATTTTATCTTATTTAATAGCTAAAGCAATTGGGATTATAGGTTAAATGAAATTTAAAAACGCGATGGTAAAAAGGGAGTTGGTTGGTTGGATAATTTTTCTTGCTATTTTCATTTCAATAATTTTTGTTGTCACGATAATGGTAGAAAAGCAGAAAGCTGCAGCAGGAAATCTTGCTTGTCAAACACAAATGGCTGTTGCTGCAAAAGGAAATCCAATAGGTTTCAGTGCATGCCATTCCTATAGAATAGAATTTGATAAAGATGCTGCAATAAAATATGACATGTATCAGGATGATGCAGAGGTTTACAAGTATAAGTATTCTGATGTTCTAAATAAATTAAAAGTAAGAAGTCCTGAGCTAGATGATTTAAAGATAAGTAAAAACGAAATAATTCCTGAAGAAATAATTTATTATATTCTTGCAGAAGAAATGAAGCTATGTGATTTAACTTATAATATTGGAAGTTTTAAGACAGGAACTTATTTTTATAATTATTCTTTTGACCCAAAACTCAATGTGTGTCAAGAGTGTGCAATTTTTTTATTTAAAGAAGATTTTTTTCCAAAAACACAAAATTTTGCAAGCTTTCAAAGAATTAGCGGATTTTTTCAAGATATCAGAGTTGATAAAGAAGTAAATATTAGTTACAGGGATTTTTTCAACAATAAATATGATGATGACTCTTTCTTGTCAGGTGTTGCGGCCATAGAAACAAACAAGGTTTACAAAATCATTTATCAATTTCGTCCTGATTTCTCTAAGATTGAAGGACTTGGCCTTCCATCGGGAATAACTGGTAATTTTGCATTTATTCCAGTGAATGATTTATGGGAAGCTTCTAAAAATGCAATTGATAAGCTTAAGCGAAATTATACTATTCATTTAGAATCAAGTAGTTTACAATTAATAGATTCTGAGAACAGTATTAATAATTGTGATCTTAATTTGCTTTTATTGCCAAATGCAATTTTAATTTAAAATGAAAAAGACAAAAAAATTAATAAGGAATAAATCTGCACAATCATTAAAACTTGTTGTTCAATCAGTTATTCTTGTTGCTATCCTGGCTTCTTTAATATTTATCTTTAATCAATTAAGAGTTAAATCACAAACTGCTGTAGAAACGACAGAGTGTATTGCCTCAATTGAAGCACATGCTTCTTTTGTTGAAGCACAACTTGTTAAAACTGAAGTTATAGATGCTTCTACAGCCGGTATTGGGTCACTTTTTATAGATTCAACTGCAGATCCACCACCAATAAAGTGTGATACTAAGTTTATTAAGTCGAAATCAAAAACCAAAGAAAAAATGGAAGATGAAATAATATCTAGTGTTGTAAAAAATTGGTTTTTGTTTAAAGAGGGTAAAAAGGCATTTTATCCAGGCTTAGAAAAAAAGAATTTTTGTTTTGTTGCAGATGTAATAGAATTTAAAGAAATTCCTGAAATGGAATTGTATAGTGCAAGTATGAGGTTGCCTATGAACCAAATGTTAAAAACATATTCTGATTCTGAAACTGTTCTTGAGTATTTTGATGAATCTTGGAAAAACGATGATAGTATATTTGAAAGAAATTTTGGTTCTACATATAAAAGCTTTTTAGCATATTACCAAATTTATTATCCTGGAAAACTTTCCAGAGAAGAATTAGATGATAACGCAAAGATTAGTATTCTTCAAACTTATTTTCAGGATCATTCTTGGTTTAAAAAAGCTAATTTAGATCAATATGTTGGAACTTCACAAACGTCTCAAATGTTTGTTTTTAAAATTTTTCAATCTTTCCTTAATAATTTAGATGTTTCTTCTTTCAAAGCTCCTCCTGCAAACAATGTTCCTTACGCAGTAATATTTTTCCAAACTCATGATTATCCTTCAAATCTTGCAACTATTGTTGGTGATGAATTTTATCCTTTTATATTCTCTGCAATCATGGTAATTCCTTACACAGAAGATGCAATGAGTCAAATTCAGTGCGATTATATGCCTGTTGAGTTTCAGAATTAGAAATTTTTATAAGTAATAAAGTATAAGGTTGTTATTATGTCAAAATTAAGATTTTCAAAAAAAGCCCAAGGCACTCTTGTATCTCAAGTTCCTGATTGGGTAATGATGGTTGCATTTTTGTTATTAGCAATCTTTATTGTTATTGTAATACAGCGTTTAATGGTTGCTTCAGTTTAGGTATTAGGTATAAGATGAATAAGTTTACTATTTATAAAAATAACAAGAAAGCGTCTGAAGTAAATTTTTTAGCTATAGGAATATTGTTAGTTATAGGATTATTTGTTGGTTTTGCTGTTTATAATTATAGTAAGGACACTATTAGTTCTATCTTGTCAAGTATAAGTTTAGAGTTTAAATCCTATTTTCCAGACAAATATGAATATACTCCTGACCAGTATGTTGATGAACATATTAAAGGTAATATTTATTCATACATTTATATTAATGGGAATGCAGATAGAAAAGTTACCACTGTTACAGATTTTAATGTAGGCTTAGGAACTACTTTTGCAGGATTTAAGGATGTTGTTTCTAGTGGTTGCAATCCTGGATCAGAATTTCCCGGTTCGCTAAGTAGAAGCGGATGCCATATTTTAATTGCAGAAGATGATTCTTGGCTTGGTGGAGGAGGAGATGATTGTGCAGCAAGTCTTTATCGGCCTGATGTTAATGGGTTGATTTTTTATAATAAACCCCCTGTGGTTTCTGAAGATAAAAAACAATCAAAAGAAAAATTAAAAAAAAGTTGTCTTTCTGGTTATGGTTGTCAAAATGATGCCTTAAATTTACTTTACCATTTTTATGCTCAGGAAGATGAAGGTATTTTAACTAATGATTATTTTGATAAATCTCTTATTTGTGGTTCACCAAGATTAGGAGTTTATATGTGGTTTAAGTGTGATTCTAGTTTCTCAAGTAAAGCTCCCGATAATAAAATTGAAATTTATGGAGAAAAAGATAAGCTTCAATACCAATGTCTGTGTGCTTCTAATGGAGATTTTTGTGCTTGGAGTCTCTTTGAAGAAGAAGCTAGTTCAACTTAAACAGCAATAATGTTCTCCTAAATAGCTTTGAAGAATACAATACATTTATATATAATAAATATAGAAATTTATATATTATCATTTTTAATTAATTCGAGGTGTATATGATGAATAACGTAAAAGCGCAAGGTCTAAGTATGAGTACAATTATTATTGCAGCAATTTCCTTGTTAGTATTAGTTCTTCTTGCAACATTTTTACTTAAAGGAAGTGGGCAGTTTAGTGAAGGAACTGAGTGTGAAGCAATAGCTGAAGGTGCAGTTTGTGATACTAGTTGCTCAGAATTATCTGACTATGATGGTATAACTTATATTGACAGGGGACAAACTACTTGCCCAGACGATTATACTTGTTGTGTTCCAGTAAATTAAGTTTATATTTTTCGAGGTGTATAACATGGGAAATTGGAATAAAAAAGCTGTAAGTCTAACTTTTAACACAGTTATAATTGCAGTATTATCGATAATTGTTTTAGTGGTATTACTATATTTTTTGTTGAATTCTTCACAAGGTGCAAATGATGGAACTGCTTGCCCATTAAAAGGAGGAATTTGTTTAGATGAGTGTAGTGGAATATATGCAGATGATTCAATAGCTTATGAAGATGATTTATGTCAAAATGATAAATATTGTTGTTTGCCAGGTTCAGGTGAGTAATTAATGAGATCGAGAAGTATGATTCTAAAGTCTAATAAAAAAGCAGTGTCTGCTCTTATTTGGGGGGTGGTTATTGGTGCTATTATTACGATTTTTATGGTGTTTTTTGCTGGTAGTTTGTATAAAAAAATTTTTTCTGGAACAGAAACAATTACCGATTGTAAGACTCAACAAGGCACTTGTTATTCTACTTGTGATGGAGATCATGCATATCAAGTCTTTGGTGCAACAGGTTGTAAAAAAGATGAGGTTTGTTGCAGAGGGAAAATGCTATCTGATGCAGTAGGAGATGATCCTAATGTAAGTAATCCTAATAATGCTTGTTCAGATTATGATATTTGTTATGTTTCAACTCATCCGGATGATAGTTGGAAAGTTGCAAAGAATTGGTATAATGGTGATCAAGAAAGAAATTGTTATTATCTAGTTCCTCAATATAATAAAGTGGAACCTAAACCTGCGATTAATGGTCAGGTTTTATCTAAAGGTTATGAAAATGTAAATTTTACTGCTTCTGCAACTGCAAAATGCTGCTTGATTCAGATTGGTGGAATAAATAAATACTATGCCAATAATTATTTTGGTTATGCTTATTTTAATGGCGATGATAAAGTGACTTCAGGATATATTCCTTATAATGAAACAACAGGAACTTGCACTGCAACAATAAATTTTAATTTTGCAGAAGATCCTCCTAATCCTAAAGTTTTTAATCAAGAGGTTTGGAAAGAGTCTTTTGACGATAGAACTTTCTGTGCTCAAGAAGATGCTTTTGGCATGGCTAAAAAAGCAATGTTTAAAGTTGACTTTGTTTACTGGAATAAACCTTGTAAACCAGAACCAGGTTTCTTAGATTCAAGTGCAAATAGTGTTGCAACGCTGTTTGATGTTGCTAAGTTTGCTCATGATAAATATGGTTATAATGATGATCCAACAGGTTCTGGCAATGAACCTGGAAATGAAAACTATTTTGTTTATTTAAGAAATTCTGTGAAACCACGTCTTGGAGGGGTGGGAGACCCGGTTTGCACTACATTTTGTGAAAAAGTTACTAGAGGTTCTGACACTCCTTCAGGTGAAGGTGACTCTTGTGAGTTTGTTAGTTTTATAGAAGTAGATGCGGGAGAAGATTGTCCTGCAAGTAAGTTCGAGCAGGTTAGTAAAACTGATGACTTATTCTATAAACAATTTTATGATGACCAGATTTTTGTTGAAGGTGGAGATGTAAAAGATTATTTTGTTGTGGATCCAAGTAAAAAGATTTGTTTAATTGGTGCTTCTGGTCCTGAATTCTTTCCAAATGATTTTGCTCCAGGTGTATGCCAAGGTATATACTATCTAAATCCTAATAAAGACACTCCAACTGAACCCTGTGAATTAGATAAGTGTTCTTCAGTTAAATCTCAAGAATATTGTAATAACATACAAAGAAATTTAGATGACTATACTTATCAATTAGATTTCAGACTTTATCCTGATGAATATTGTGATGATTTAAAATGTTTTTATGGAACAGATGGATTGTTTACTTTTAATAAATGTAGAAGTTGTGGTGTAATATCCTCTTGTTCAGGTTATAGTAAAGAAGACGCTTGTGCAATTAATCCTTGTAAATTAGGTATTTCTCCTTCCTTGACAGGTGGATGTTTTTGGAGCACTAAAGGGATCGACAAATGTAAACAGTGCCCTGGGAGCTGTGAAATGCTACTTAATGATGATTGTATGTCTGGTGAAGATTGTAATTTACATTGTGCAATAAGTTCAGATACTGGAACTTGTGTTACAGATACTTCGTTCCAAGAGAATACTCTTGTTTAATAGATTTAGAATAAAATGAAAATGGACAAAAAAGCATTTGATGTTGTAATTTCAAAATATCTCATAATTTTTGTAACAATTATTATTATAATTGCTATTGCTATTCCTTTATATAGTGTTAATAAAGATGCTCTTTCCTTAGGGGTCTCTGTGTTTGATGCTAATGTAAACTGTGGAGAAGTTCTTGCAGGTTTATATGAAACAAAGTGTTTTTCTAGTGAACACCTTGTTAATTGTTATCAGATAGGATGGCTATCTCATATGGAAACAGGAAAAGCAAAAGGGTGTTTTGATGACGAAATGTGTTGTAAAAGAGAATTGCCGAATAATATTAATTAATTAAAATGTTAAGATTAGAATATAATAAAAAAGCTCAAACGCAATCGTTTATTATGATATTAGCTATTATAATTCTTATTGGAGTTGCTTCGATAACAATTCTCTCCTCCTTGGATAAAGTAAAAGAGGGTGCAAAATCCACTTGGGATGATTTTAATGATTGTTATAAAATTCCTAATGGCTTTTGTATAAGTCCTAATGATTATTGTAGGGATTATGATAGTTCTATAGATTCTTTAGGAATATCTTGTAAAGAAGATGATAATCCTGGAAAGACTGCAGATATGAAATGCTGTACTGCAATAGATCCGAAGAAAAAAATTACTCTTGAACTTTATAATGGAGATAAATATATTGATAGGCTTGCAGGAAGAGCACAAGATTATATTTCAACAGGAGGGTTAGATAAAGTTAAGATTACTAGTATAGACGTTAATTATCCTGAATATCTTTATTCAAAAAAAATTAATAATAAGACAACTATGTTTAAGCTTGAATTAGTTCCTCTTAAGACAACAACTAAGTGCTATTCTGGAACCGAACCACTTCTTGTTAATTGTAAGTATCATGATGGTGGAGATTTCTCATTTCCCTCATGTGGCGGTCCTGGAACAAGTGAGTTTAATCTTGATATTGGTGATTGCCGGTTTAAGCTAACTGTTTATAATGAGAAAGGCGAAGATGTTGTCGAAATCTTTACTAAAGAATTTGACTTTCCTGTAAAAATATAAGGCCTACCTTGCTTTTTTTATAACAATCTTTTTAAACAATACTTCTTAAATTTATATTGAGGTTAGAGGATGGTTCTTAGAGCTAAAAAAGCACAAACTGACAGTATGAAGAAGGCCCTTTTAGAACTTCTTGTATTTTCAATTTTTTTGGTAGTATTTATATCTATTCTGTCTTCCTTATGGAATAATTTGAAAGGAACATCACTTGAAGAACAAGCAGGAATGCAGTTTAATGTATTTATTTCTAATCTTAAATCAATGTCTTATACTCAGTCAGAATATAGTTTATCTTATTCTCAATTGTTAGTCCCTGCAGGTTATTATCTTGTTGCATTTCCTGCTGCTGCACAAAACGTGAGATATCATTATGTTAATGATAATGGCCAGGTTACAGATAAGATTAAAGAGATATTTAGGCCAAAAGATTGCAATAAAGAGTCTGAACAATCATGTCTTTGTTTATATAATAAGCAACCTGGAAATGTAGAGGGTGATGCAAATAAGAATATAGTTGTGTGTAAACAGATACCTGTTAAAAAGTTTGTTGCGAATCACATAAATGAAGAAGAGTTAATGCTCCCAGGTAGTTCAAAGAATTTTTCTTTTACTGAAAATGACTATTCAGTTTTTTTAGGTGAAAGTTTTCCAAAATCTAAATTTAGTTCAGATATAAGAGGGTTTATTGAAGGAAATGATACATATGCTATTGGTGAAAGAACTCAGAATTTAGGGTTTTATGATTCTTCCATTGGTGATGTTCCATTGCATGATCTTGTTATAAAAATAAAACAATCGGTTCCAATCCCCTTTTATGTTGAATTGTTAAAGGTTGGTGATGATTCTTCAATGGTAGTTTTTCCTTATTCTTATGCTTTATTTAATAGAAAATATTTTTTGATGAATTACGATGGCCAAGAATCATGTAATAATAAGAATATTCATACAGTTTTTGATGTTCCTGGAGAACCAGGAAATTTTTCTTATTGTGAGCAAACAGCTTCAGGTCTTGTAGAATCTGAAGATAGAATAGGTTTTTGTCCGCGTGGAACTATCCCTGAAATTTGTGCTTGTGGTGGAGGAACAACCTCTTTTTTTTCAAGAGCGGGAAATAATGTTATTTTCCCAAGAGCAATAAGTTATGGTAATTGCGCTAAATTTACTGATGTGGAGTTTACAACTCTTGTGAATTTCCCACCAGAGTATTGTAACGAGATACCTGACGCAGCTTTAACATTTTGCCTAATATATGAAGATAAGTATGCATGCGCATCTGATGTTTGTGATACAGGAAATTTATGTTCTTGGGTTAGTTCACCCGGTTCAGGATCTTGTGTTTCTACTTGTAATCAAATAACTTCTTGTTCTGATTATGATTTAACTTCTTGTGTTGATGACACTTGTGGCATTAGTGAGCTGGGATGTGTTTTAGGAATTAATAATGATCAAGAAGAATGTATGGACTTATGTAATAGTATAACTTCTTGTTCTGATTATGAAGGAAGATTTGAGTGCGGAGATGATTTATGTGAAATCTATCCTGCAGGAACAAGCACAGTCAATAAGTGTGAATATAATGAAGTAAATGCTCAATGTTCTACCATCATAATAGATGTGTGTAATAGTGTGGTAGAATGTTCTAATTATATAACCAAAGCAGAGTGTGAAGCTGATGCTTGTAATTTGTATTCAGGAATATATGAGAGTTGTGTCTATGATGATAATACTGATTTGTGTTCTGTAGTTGCAACTTATGAAAATTTAATTACATCTTAGTTATTAAAATGAAAAAAAGAATTTTTGGAAATAAAAAGGGTAGTGAATCTTTTATGATGTCAATGTTATATGACATGTTCTTTTCTATAATTATTCTCTTAACTTTATTAGCTTTTGTTAATTCTGTTAATTCAGGAACTTATTATTGGAGGCAATACTATGTTGAAGACATTAGTTTGACTCTGTCTTTGATTGAAGGTGTTCCTGAAGACTTAAGTATAAATTATGTTGTAACTCATAGTAAGGCTTTGTCAAGTGGACAAACAGGGTTGTTTGTTGATATAACACCTGGTTATGTTGCTATTTTTTCAAGAAATGAGTCTGAATATAAGAATATTAAACCCTTTCTGACAAAATTAACTTCTAATTTAGTAATGTTTTCTCCATTGGAGGCTATTTCCATTTTTAAATCAGGCGATCAAATTAGTTTTTCATCAGATTCGGTTCTTAGATGTAGAACTTTATCAAGAGATAAAACTGAATTTGTTTTAACAAAGATATATCTTCCAGAAGATGACTTTCTTCCTATAAAAATACAAAATGTTGTTAAAGAAACAGAAAATCAGATTGTAGCAGAATATTCTTCTGAGATTGGAAGTTATAGTATATTATTATCTGAATTATTTTCCAAGAATATTGGGGATCCTATTGTTAAAGACGACAATGATCTGGCTATTATTGTAATCTTTAAAGATGCAGATAAAAATGCAATTTCCATAAAACATTCTACAACTGGAAATTCTGAATTAGCAAATAACATCGCGTGCAACCTGTTTTCTCAATTAGATTTTATGTATTCTGAACTTGAACAGTATGTTGAGCAAGATGTTAATCTTTTTATTAGGCCTGCATCCAGTGATGAGGTGGCCGATTATTCCCAGGAAAATAATGCGGTTATTTTAATTGAGTTTCAATCTCCAAATATAGAAGAATTTTATATTAGTAATAGAATTTTTGCAAAAGTAATTGTTGATAATATTAAAAAGTCAACAAGTGAAATAGAACAAGAAAAGCTTACAGAATTATTAACTGTTTAATATGAGAAAAGTTATCCGGAATCGTGGGAATGGGAAAAAAGCATCAACTATAAGTTATATGGCCATGTTTCTTTACAGAATTATTTTTGTTGCTGCATCAATTTATTTATTTGTTCTTTTTGCAAATATGTTACTCTCTCCATTTCCAGATATCTATGAAGCTCGTGCAGAATTGTTAATGGGCAGAGTTCTTTATTCCGAAGCGATACACTATACTGATGATTCAATAGGACGAGTTTATAATAATATTATTGATTTAGATAAATTAAATTCTTTTAATACCACAACAAAGCTTGAGCGTTATTTTAGAAATGAGCTGTATCATCCTTCTAGGACAAATTTACTTGTTTTTAATATTACTGCCACCTATTGGAATGGGACAAATTTTGAAAGAAGTAGTTTTGTTTCTAACACAACACAGTATAAATTATTAAATCCCAAGGCTAGGTTTGAAGGCAAGGGTGCGGTTACAGGACTTCATAGAGTTTTTGACTCAAGTTGTATGATTAATTCAACAATTATTCCCTGTAATGTAGATTTGAAAGTTTTAATTCCTAATTCATAAAATGACTAAAAAGATATTTAGAAAAAATAGAAAAGGTTTAGCCTTCTTTGTTCTATTAGATTTATGGTCTATAATTGCAGTGGTAGGATTTCTTATTTTGCTATTAATATATATTAATTTTACAGAAAAAGTTCAAGAAAAAAGAATTGCAGATAAGATTGTTGGATCAAATTTTCCACATTATATTATCTCTTCATTTGAAAGTGAAGTTGTTGATTTTAAAGGGTGTGCTGGAATACCTGAAAATATAACCCGGACAGAATTTTTAGTTTGGCTAGATTATAATAAAGAATTTATGTCTGATAAAGAACTTGAGAATTGTGTTAATCCATTTAGGCATAGCTTGTTAAAATTTACTGAACCACAAGTTAAAGAGAATTTTGGTGCAGCCTTAACGCATTTTGCATTTACTGTGCAAGGTGAAAGAATTGTTGAGAGTTCAACTCTTAATATGTTTATAGAATCCAAACTTGCTTATGAAATTCCTGCTAAAAATGAGAATATTCAGGTTAGTTTTGGTTTTACTGCGGAATCTTTAACAGATGTTATACAAGATAAAATAGAAGAATCTTTATCAGGAGTTGTTGGTGGTAAGATAACAGAGTTTGCAATTAATATTATTAAGGATAGTATATAAAATGATTTTAAAGAATAAACACAAAAATCAAGATTTTTGGTCATTTTGTTTTAGTTTTATAGTTGTAGGATATTAAGATGTTAAAAATAAAACAAAATAAAAAAGGGAAAGTACTCATGGTTTCTATAGCTTTGTCGCTTATAGGATTATTGATTTATTTACTTATTGCAACTAGCAATTTAGATGGTCCCACTATTGAAAATTTTGGCCAAATACAAAAACAAACAATTAGAGCATTAAATCAAAAAGATACTTTATTACTCTATGTTGATACTGCTACAGAACTTGCAAAAAGGGATGTTTCTCAAAAAATTTTAGCAGACAATGCAGGTTTCTATAAAGAAATAGATTCATCTGATCCTAATAGTGATGTAACTGGTTGTGGATCTCACGTCTACAATTTGCTTTCAACTACAACTGGTAAATCTTGTGTTAGTGATTATGATTATGGTAAAGAATATTTGTTTTCATTCAAAGATGAATTAGGAAAATATATTTCTAGAGAAGAAAATTTGAAAGGAGTTGAGTTTAATCATTTTGATATAGATAATGGAAGTATTATTCCAAAAAATCTTGAACAAGTTTATCTTCTTATAACAAACAAAGATTTTGATTTTGATTTTTTACCTGAAGGGGGAATAATTAATCTTGCCATTAAATCTAAGTATGGTGATGATGTTGCAAAAAAGATTTTAAATATTGATCTTTCTAAAGATCCTTTTAAGAGCATGGTACCAGGTGATTGTTCTTTGCATGTTAATTGGTTAATTAAAACTGCATATCAGGATGAAGATAATTTCAGAGGTATTGATTGTTTCCCAAATCACGCATGGGGAATTGCAGCGTGTTATCTTAGTAAATCACAAAGAACTCCTGAGATCTCAAGAGTTGTTTATTCAGGACCAGGATTATCTTTTGATGAATTATTCTTAGAAGATAAACTGCTTAAAGAAGGAGATATTTTATTTACATCATCAAAAACAACTTGGTGTAAATGGACAGGATATAATGAATATAGTAATGATAATATGTGTGGATATGCTAAAGGAACACTGGATCCTGATCGTTATTTAAGAACTGATGGAGAAATAGGGTTTTGTGTTGAAGATACTATTGAACTATCAGACAATCCTCTTTATTGTGATTTTAGTGAGTTTGGAATTGAATCTGAAAATTTTCCAATAATTACGCACATATTTATTTATCTTGGACTTGATAGAACAGGAAAACATGTAATTGGGAATTTGTATGGTGCACATGCAAATGATAAAGATTTAGAAATATTTTTAGGTACATATGGTAAAAGTGATGGTGTTAGGATGATTGTTAGACCAGACTACCCAAAAATTTAATAAAATGGTAAATAAAAGTATTAATAAGAAACTGAGTTTGTTTTTAGTAATTTTGTTTTTGTTGATATTTCTTGCAAATTTTGTTCTTGCAGGAGAACAGGCAAAATTAAACCGGTTTAAAGATTCTGAAACAAAGTTAATTTTAACAAATGTGAATAGATACAATCTTATAATAGAAAGATATGCAGATGAGTTTGGTGTTCCTAAAACTCTTTTGCAAGCTTTAATTGGTGTTGGTAAAACTGCAGGAATTTTGGATCCCTATGATGTTTATAGTGCAGGGGGGGCTATTGGTTTAATGAATTTAGTACCTTTTTATTCTGATGGAACAAATATTCATTATTTTGATTGTTTAGAATCTGGTTGTATGAATGATGAAGTTGAATATCTTGATAGAGAACATCTTACTGAGAATCGAAAAAAAGTAAAATATGAATACACAAATCCTCATAATTCTATTTGTTGTGCAACGTATATTTTAGAAAAGAAATCTCATACATCTATAATTTACCCTGGTGAGGAAAGTAAGTGTAAAGATTCAAGAACCCAGGTAACTTATGATGGTTGGGAAGCTGCAGTTAGAAAATTCAATCCGTTTTTCTGCGGTGATGATAATGATATTTATTTTGTAGAAAGAGTTATGCAGTTAAATTCTTCTTTTACAAAGTTTACTAAGGGTAATATAATTAATTATGGTTTGCTAAAATTTGTTCCTTCATTTAAGATTAAAGCTCCAAGGTTTCCAAAAATTTATGAAAATTTAAGTGATATAATTTCAAATTTACAAGAAACAGAATCTGAAGCAGGTGTTAGCCTTAAGCTGACAAATATTGGTTCTAAATATAATGTTACTTTTAGAAAATTTTGTGAAGAACCAGAAGTAAATATTTTTAATTCTATTTATGATAATTTTGTTAATGCTGTTGAGTTTGATTATCCTGAATGTAAGTATCTTGTTGCAGATAAGATTCCTTTTTCAGGCCACATGGAAATGCAAACTTTATTATTTGTGCATGATAGTACTGCTAATAAACTTAGTATAAAGAATAATCTTTCTTTAGATTTATTTAGAAATTATGAATTAACTGTTCCTGAAAACTTTTTCTTAGGATTTGATAATTTAACAATTGTTCAAGTTAAGCCTTCTTATTCAATGGAATACCAAATTAATAATTTTAATCGTCCTGATTCATCACCTTTAATTGGGATAGAAAACATATTTTTTGTTAATGATTATGCCTCAGATGTTTCTGAGCTAGTGTTTTATAAAAATGTTAGTAATGTTGGAGTTTATTATAATACATTTGGTCAGGAAATTAATTTAACTATTAGTCCACTACTTGATTGTGATAGTTCATTAGATAATTATAGATTGAAATATTTTACTTGTCTTGATACAGGTGAAAGAGAAGAAGTTTACGACTGGGTGTCTGGTAAATGGGAAGAGTCAGCCGAAACGATTAAAATAAAGCTTGCATTTGCTCTTAAAAGAAAATAATTTTATTTACTATAGTTTCAATTTGACTGGAAGCTTTGAGAAAATATATATTACTATTCGACTTTCCTATAATATGGCCTCCTCTGCAACTTAAAGGATGTGATACTCAACTAAAAAGGAGGTCGTCCAAAAAAGGTTAAACTTACAATATTAAGGTTGTAGTATTAGCTTTTTTGAGAATAATAATTATAAAAGGTGATATTCATGAAAAATATACATACAATTTTAGGACTTATAATAATTGCAATGTTAGTAGTTGCAGGATGTGGAACAAGCAATGTTCCACCAATAGTTAGAACTAATACTTATGATTCAGATGAGCTCATGAAATTTTCTTCTGTTCAAGAAATAAAAGATTTCTTATTTGAAAATACTATGCAACAGAGTCAAAGTTATTCTGGTAGTTTTAGAAGTGGTGGAGATATAGATATGGCTATGCCTATGATGGCCATGGCAGAATCTTCATCAGGTAAATCTGTTGGTGTAAATTCTAACTCTGGTGCTAGTGATTATTCTGAAACTAATATCCAGGTTGAAGGTGTTGATGAACCAGACTTTGTTAAAAATGATAATAAATATATCTACATTATTCAAGGTGAAACCTTATATATTGTAAATGCATATCCTGGAGAGAATGCAGAGATAGTTTCTGAAATTAGTTTTGAAGGAAATCCTTGTAACCTTTTTGTTAATGATAATAAAGTTATTGTTTTTTCAAATGCTTATGAAAGAAAGTCTTATATTGCTGAATTTGATTATATGCCTAGAGAAAGAGGGATTTCTGTTTCTCATGCTTATGTTTATGATGTTTCAGATAAGTCTGATCCAGAATTAGTTAATGATTTTAGTATTGAAGGTAACTATTATGATGCAAGAATGATTGGTGATTATGTTTATTTTATATCTCAACAAAATATTTATTATGATCCTGTATTTTTTGATACCCCCATTCTTATGGATGGCGCGTCTGTTAAAATTAAGCCAGAGGTATACTATTTTCCTAATCCTGAAACAAACTATAATTTTAATACTATAACCTCTTTTAATATTGATGATGATTCTGATGTTAATTCAAAAACTTTTATGATGGGTTATTCAAATACTCTTTATGTTTCTGAGGATAACATATATATTGCATATAGAAAAAATATTCCTTGGAGATATTATGCTGAAGATTCAGAATATTCTTTTTATAATATTGTTTTACCTTTGTTGTCGTTAGATATTAAAATTGAAATTAATTCGATAAAGAATGATAACTCTTTTCCTGATAATATTAAGTGGTCTAAAATATCTTTAGTTCTTGAAGAAATGTATAATGAATTGAGCGAAAATGACAAGAATGATTTGGTTGAGGAGATTCAAGAAGAATTAGAAGTTTATCGTATAAAACAAGAGATTGAAAGAAGTAAAACAATAATTCATAGGATTTCTATTGACAAAGGGGATATAGATTATGGTGCAAGAGGAGAAGTCTCAGGAAGTCTTCTTAATCAATTTTCTTTAGATGAGTATAAAAATAACTTAAGGGTTGCTACAACAACAAGTATTTGGGTTGGGGAAAGGCAGGTGTACAATAATGTCTTTGTTCTTAATAAAGACATGAAGGTTGTTGGGGATATTGAAGATATTGCTCCTGGTGAACGTATTTATTCAAGCAGGTTTATTGGTGATAGACTTTATATGGTAACTTTCAAAAATATTGATCCATTGTTTGTAATTGATTTAAGTGTTCCAACAAATCCTAGTATATTGGGTGAACTAAAAATTCCTGGTTATTCAACTTATCTTCATCCATATGATGAAAATCATATAATTGGTGTCGGAGTAAATACTGAGAATAATCAATGGGGAGGAGTTTCTACTTCGGGATTGAAGATTGCAATGTTTGATGTTTCAGATGTTGAAAATCCTAAAGAAATCGATAAGTATGATATTGGTGAAGCAGGTACATATTCTACTGCATTATATGAGCACAAAGCATTTCTTTTTGATAAAGAAAAAAATCTCTTAGTACTTCCGGTTAGAGAAGTAACTGGCAGGTTTAAAGACCCGGTTTATAATTATTATCGTAATTCAGTTTGGAACGGAGTTTATGTTTTTGATGTTGATGAATTTGGATTCAAGTTAAAAGGAAAAGTTGAACATCAAGACGATTCTGATAATTCTTGGTACAGAAATTATGGTAACCAGGTGCTTAGAAGTATTTTTATGGATGACACCTTATACACCATCTCATCAAATCTAATTAAGATAAGCTCTCTTGTTGATTTATCAGAGTTAAATAATGTTTTGTTGGATTAATTTTTTATTTTCCACCACTCAGCAATAGAAAACCATAGCAAAGTTTAAATAGTAGTTCCTCTAAACTATTTAGATGATAGAGACTAAATTTAATGCGCAGGTACTAGCTTATTTAACTTTACAGATTGTTTTTGTTCTTATTTTGTGTTTACTTTCTAAAGATTTAGTTATAACAAGTTCAATTATCATGTTGTTATTAGGAATAACAGTTCTTATGCACTCAAATAAATTAATTTCTAATAGTAATTGGACAACATATAATATTTATAATTTTATAATTATTATTATAACAATATTTTTTGTTCCTGCATATGCAGTGTTTAGAAGCCAAGCGGTTCTCTTGGTTGGTATTGCAATTATAATTGCAAATCTTGTTGCAATTTTGCTAACAATAAATCTTTCAACGCCTATTGAAGCCTTAAAGGCAAAATCAAAAGAAATTAAGGCTTCAACTATTAAGAGATATAATCCAGTTAAGAATTCTAAGAAGATTAAATCTTCTGACTTAAAGATTGTTGCTATTAAAGGTGGTAGTAAATTTCACTCTCTTGATTGTAAAATGGTGGAAAATAAGTCAAAAAAACGTTTAAAATTCTATTATTCTGCTCATGATGCTCAAAAAGATGGTTTAAAGCCCTGTAAGCTGTGTAAAGCAGTAAGTTATTTGCATCAATTCTAATTTTTATTTTCTATACTACTAGCTAATGGCTATAAATGTTTAAATAGTTTCAAGTATATCTTAGTAATTATATGGCAGTTTTAAACAAAATAAGGAATATTGATTTTGAAATTTTTTTTACTGATATTAAGGATTATTTTTCAAATCTTAGTCAATATGCTTTGTATTCATGGATTGCTATTGGTTTAGGTGTGATATTGATAATTATATCATTTGTAGTTTAATTATGTTTATAGGGGGTTAATAAGATGGGTCAACAAGAGGTTTTTGCTTTTTTACAAACAAATAAGGGTAAATGGTTTACTAGTAGAGATATTGCTGAGGCATTAAGTATATCTATAGGTAGTGTAACTATGAGCTTGAAGAAACTAAGAAAAGCAAATATAATTAAGTTCAAGAATACAGGTGTTAGAAATACCTATAAATATAAGTTGTAGCTTTATTCAATATTGAATAATTGAGTTCTTTTTTTTTTTATTAAATTCTTTTTCTAAAAAATATTTAATTTATAGAAGTAATAAAATTAAAAAAGAAAAATAAAAAAACTAATAATCTTTAATTATTATTGTTTTGTCAATGAATTGCCCAAAAGAATATTCTAAGTCAACATATAATGCTGTGACATAATCTTGTGTTGCATCATCTGATTCTAGTGTACATGTAATTGGTCTTGGTTGTCCGCCAGAATTAATTGATATGTACCCTTCATTGTTGCCGCCGAATTCAGCACATTGTATTTCTTCTCCGCCTTCTGGAAGTTCTACTATAACATATACTTTGTCTTTTTCTTGACTTGCAGGTGAGTCATCACAAACCTTGTCATTATTGGTTATAAGATCAGGATTTATTTTCCTAAAAACTGTTCCTTCTTCATTAACTCTTGCTATATTAATAGTTAAAGAAAGTTTTCCATTTCCTATTGCGGTTTGGCCAATACTAATTACATGAACTGGGGCTGCACTGTTGCTTGTCTCCTTTACCCCATATGGCTCGCAAATCTTTTTCTTACTTTGTACATCTGCAATAACACAAATATTTGTAGAAGATTTTGTTTTGTAATTGTAACACATCTCAACTCCTAATGTTAATTCTGTATTTCCTTGTGCGTCATGCATATACGTTAATGTTGGAAACTGGGTACTTGCAATTCCTCCTTGTAATTCTGTTCCATCAGCAGGATTTTTCTTGTAAGGCATTAAAGTTATTCCTTCTGCTTCAAAATCAATGATTGTTTCATCTGTAGTTAGTCCATAAGAACTTGCTTTTATTCCTCTTAAAGTTAATCTTCCAAAGTCTTCAAAGTCATCATTTGGTTCGTAGGTTTCATCAAATACTCCATGTTCACCTTTATTTTTTAGCATTAGTCCTACTGCAAAGGGCATTGTTCCTTGATCAAAAATTTCCATAGGAGGTTGTCCCTCTTGGAACTCCATTGTTAATCCTTCTGTTCCTCCAATATATGGGTTTTTAGTTATACTTGTTTGATTTCCACAACCAGATAATAATAGTGCAGCAATAACAATCATGATTAAAAATAAGTTTTTGGTTTTATTCATCTTTAATGAATGATCAAAAAAGTTTTTTTTGGTTTTATTCATTTTATTAAATCCTCCAATTAAATTTTCTTAAATAATATTGAATCAGTTTCTGTTTCTTGATATCCATACCAGAATTCTATAACTAATGGTGTTTGATAAGCTGTTTGTAGATTTTGGTATTGAACATTATATGTGCATGTAATTATTCCTTCTCCTGTGTCTTCATCTAGCCTAATAATTCCGTTTGAAGGGCTGCACTCTAATCTTTGGTTTTCAAGATTTACTAAAAATCCTTGAACAACATTCTCGTGATTTTGCATCAATGGTCCTGTATAGTAAGGGCTGCATCTTGCAATGTGCCCCCAATCTATTACTGTTCCATCACCAATGTTTTTCACGTGAATTGTAAACCTTACTCTTCTTTTGTCTCCTTCTTGTTCAATTTTTGTGACTGCAACAGGTGCTCCTTGACTAGTTAGTCGTATTGTTCCAGGTGTACAAGTTTTTCTTTGCTGACTTTCAGGCATTGGATCAATACATACCATTGGTGCAGTATATGTCGCATAACCATAGCAGTTTGTTAACATTAATGGTAGCTTATATTCTTCTCCTCCTGGTGGCCAGTATTTCATATCAACATGATAATCAATATATTCCATTCCTCCTCCTGGGAAGTATGAGTTGTCTGCAGGTAGTAAGTATTCTTTTCCAAAGTAAGTTTCAAAGTTAATTGATTCGGCCATTGCAATTGATAGTCCTGCTCCATGATATAATAAGTTAAGATCTAATCCTGTTAGGTTGTCAAAGTTAAATCCAAATCCTAATATATTATTATTTTCACCACCTAAACTTAAGTCTAAATTGTCAACCCAAGTTGGTGCATCCCAGATTCCCAATTGTCCTAGTAAGCTTCCTATATTGTTTATATTTGTCGTCCAGAAACCTTCATCTCTAGTGTATTCAAATGAAGAACCATTCATGAATGCACATGATAACAAGCCATTCCAAGTGTGTAATTCATTGAAGTTGCCAAAACTTGTTATGTCAACTACGCAGTCTCCGCCGGTTTGCCTTTGAAGATCTTGTCCGCTTACTTGTAAAAAACTTGGCCCGTACCCTGAGATAAATGTTGCACCTCTTGATAGACTTGTTCCTCTATTGTGAACTTTTACAGTAAAGTCAAAAACATTTTCACTTGCACTTCCACCTTCGCTGTACCAAACTGTTTTTGGAAGGTTGCTAAATTCTGCTTCAACTCCAACTTTTCCTGTGTAGTATTTTGAACTTGTTCCTTGAACACCAGAATTTTCTTCTTGATTTGGCAAAAAGCATCCTGATAACATAAAAGAAACCGCTATAAAAAGAATGATGATTAATGTTAGTTTTTTTGAATTCATAATTATCCACCTATTATAAGTGATATTCATCTTTATATTTTATAAACTTTACTAATGATTTTAGCTTTGAAACTTTTTCCTTGATTTTATTAATATTTGTCACTTTCTAGTAGTTAATAAACGAAAGATTTATAAATTAGTAGTATTTTTTACTACTTTATGGTGATACTTTGAAGCATAAGTTAAGTATTTCAGTGGATGAAGAAACAGTAATTTCTATAATGGAAGCCATGCGAAAAGGTAAATTTCGTAATAAATCACATGCATTCGAGTATGCAGTAAAACAAGTTCTGCGAGGTGATTTATAGTGAGTCCGCCAGCTGAACCTGCAAGAAAACTTGAAGAAAGGGTTAATTTTAATGTGTCTGAAGATTTTCAATCTGATAAAATTTTAACTGCTGAAGAGGTTGCTTTAATTGAGAAAGAAAAGTATATTCTTGGTGAATATGTTAATTCAGGTAATACAAGGGATGTTTTTAGAGCTATTTTTGTGAAAAACGGATTACGTTTACCAAGAGTTATTAAAATTGCTAAAAGAAAAAAGGATATTAATCTTGATTCTGTTTGCACTTTGATGAATCTTTCACGACTACCCGAAGGCAATCCTAATGTTAACGAATTAGAGGCGCAAAACTCTATTGGTGATCATCCACATATTGCTTCTGTTACTGATAGTTTTTATGTTAATGAAAGGCATGTTGTTGTAGAAGAGTATGGTGATGGGCCGGATATACAAAGGGATGTTGAAAAAAGGCTAAAAGTTAATGATCTTTATTCTAAAGAAAAATTTATGGATATTTTTAACCAATGTCTTGATTTAATGAAGGATATGTATTCTGGTCAGGACTATAGATTACATAGAGATATTAAGCCAAGTAATATTATTATTAACAAACTTGGAAGAGTTGTGTTTACTGATTTTCAAAATGCTAAAAAAGGAGATAATATTGAATTCCAACTTTGGCCTACTAGAGGGGGAACACCTTATACTTCGCCTGATTTACTTAACTCTTTGTTTACTGGTGAAGAAGCTCATGCTTCAAGGCAAACAGAATTTTACGCTTTAGCTAATACTATGTATTTTGCTTTAACAGGTAAAGAAGCATTTAATTATAAAATTAAATTTGATCCTGCTAATGGTAATCCTTTGGAAATAGGTGATAAAACATTTAAGGTCTCTCTTTTTGATGGTGAGAATAAGGTTGATGAAATAACATCTGAGATACATCGATCTAATAAGAAGAAAGCTCTTAAAAAATTATCTAAGTATTATCAAAAGTTATTTTCTAAGGCACTTTCATTTGATGATACTTTTTTGGATGTTGATGAATTTAGAGAAGAGTTGAAGCAAACTGATAAGCGTTATAAATTTAATTTAGCTGTAAAAAAATATACTAAACCTGCACTTTGGATTTTGGGTTTGGGGATACCTTTATATTTGGTTCTTAAATTTGCAACGCCTGTTGAATTAAAAGAATATGATTATTCTCCAACACTTAATGATTTGTTAAGAACTAAAACAAGGATTGTTAGTGAAGTTAATGTTGGTCCACAGGTAATTGCAGGGGGGATCCATATTCCTCTTGATATGGCTACTGATTTAAAACCATATTTAGAAGATGTAAAAAAAGCTTTGATTGATCCTAAATTCATTGAATATTCTAAATTATCTGATTTTATTTCCTCTAGGTCTATCCCAAATGTTAATATTGGAAATGAGTTGAATGCAATAATATTTTCTGCTTATAATTTTAGTCAGAAAAAGAAAGTTAATTTGTTTGGTTTTAAAAGAAGTAAAAATTTTTTAGTTCCTATTGATTTTGTTAAGGCTCGTTTATACAGGGAAAATAATGGAGATAACATGCACTTAAATATGCAATTATATAAGGAACTTAATGATAATAGAATGGAAATTGTAAATGTAAAAGATTATTTGGTTATGTCTACAAACTTTATAGATTTAAAAGATGGATTTTTAAGGGTTGAAGATGTTTTTGCGAAATATTTTTGTAGTGATGAAGAAATAATGTTCGCAAAACAAAGATCAGATAATCAAAATTATTTTCCTGTTTTTAAAGAAAACGAAGATGATAAAACTACCAGTCGTTATGATGGTTATTCAACTCATCTTCCTTCAAAGAAAAAAGAATTAATTAACCGTGCTCTTGCTTTTTATCTTACTGTTGATGATGAGGGGAATTATAAACAACTTATTGAACCTGATTCAACAAAGGTTTATGATTATACTGTTAAAGAAACTCAGAAAAAATCTATGGATGCACAATTTTATGCAGCGGATAATAATCTCAGAAGAAAGCTGGGAATAAGAAAATTTTAAATTAAAATTCCAATTAAGGGGCTAGTTGCAAGATAATATTTTCTTACAGATGAAGCAAGTCTATGTATAATCATATAATCTTTTGTTTCTTTAAATAAAGCTTCTGTCTTTTTGTGAATTAAATCTTTTTCTAAAGCGTGTATTTCTTCAAGAATACTAATATCTTTTTTAGAATATGCTTTAATTATATCTCTAAGTATTTTTTCTACTTCCTCTACAAATAGAATTATTTTTTTGTTTGAAGCAAAGTTGTTTTTATCAAGCCATTTATTTATCATAAAAAATTCTCTTTGAGCGTGTATCATAAGAGTTAAGAATGTCCAGAACAATTGGCTATTTCTTTGAAATCTTCTCTTTGTTATTGTTCTTCTACAGAAATTATCATATTGTTTTATTCTTTCTTCTACTTCATTATAGTCTTCTTCTATTTCTTTTTTGTTTAATCTTTTTTTAGTTATTTTAATAAGTTCTAAAGAGTTATAAAATACTTTTTGTAGTAGTACATCAAATTGTCCTGATGAAGGTTCTGTAATACTTTCAATTATGCAAGAATTTTTTTCTTTCTTAGTTATTTCAAAGCCCAGTAGGTGTCCTCTTACTGTGTTTCTTATCATTTTAAATTGTTTATCATCATTAAAATTAACTTTTACTTTGTCATAACCTAATCTATATGCATTTGTGATAATAGTTCTTACTGCTGATTCAGTTGATTTTTTTATATTAAGAGTTGTTTCTGGTTGTTGCAATGATGATTTTTTTGAATATATTACTATGTCTTCTCCAAGTTCATCTACTTCGACACAATCAGTCTCTTTTAGACCTTTTTTGTCCAGCCATTTCTTTGGTAGATAAATTGTAAATCCGCCAAGCCCTTGTTTTATTAATTTACGTTGCATAAATGATGTAAATCATTATTAATATTTAAATGTTTCGATTCATATTATTAATATTAATAATATCAGTTAGATATTAATACTCTTACTCATTCCTATTTCTTAGATGTTATCACTTAAGAGTGATTTCAAAGAGGTTAAAATGAAAGAAATAAAACAAATAAAACAAACACAAGTTGAAAATTTGGTTTCAAACACCATGTTTGCTTATACTAGTTTGTTAGATCTAGATGGTGTTCAATATGAAATGTCTGAATCTTCTGAAAAATTTAAAGGAGTGGCAAAAGCAACTTTAAACACTGCAGCAGAATTAGGAACTATTGTAGATACATTAATTGGTTTAAATTTACAAACACATAGTGTTACTACAAAGTCCATAAGAAAATCAAAAGTTTATGATGCAAATGTTAGTGACGAACAAGTAGAAGAAGATTTCAAAGCTTATAAGGTTGAAGTAGAAACAGAAAGAACAAATATAAATCAATATTTTGATGGTGAAATAAAGCAAAAGAAATCAAGTGTTGACGAATTTAAAACAGTAATGAAAGATCTTAGAGAAGCTTATACTTCACAAGAGGTTACTAAAGTTGAAGTCGCAGTTGATGCAGTAAGAAAATCTGCAATTTGGTCAAATGAGATCCAAGTTGATTCATTGTTAGGTGCTGTTAAAAGTATGCAAACTTTGGCTACTAAAATTTATGACGGTGGTTTTGAAGATGTGGAAGATGTTAAAAATATTTTAACTGATGCAATTGAAGATTCAAAAGTTGTTGAACAAAATTATTTCTTGGGACTTTTCAAAGCAGGGTCTAAGATGGTTGAACCGATTGGTCAAACTTACAAGGGGTCAATAGATTCTGGGGTTATTGCAGAAGAACTTATGCGGATTAACGCATAATTTTTTATTTTTTTAATATTAATAATATCAGTTACATCCTTATAGGCGAGAATGTTACTATTATTCAATGCTTGGGGGAGTATTAAAAATGAATTGGTTATTAGCAATAATTGTTATACTTGCAATTCCCTTGTCGATGAAATGGAATTTTGGGTTTAAGAAAAAAGGGGAGAATAGTGTGATGAAGTTATTAAATTAGAGATTAAAATGAAAACTAAAACACTATTAATATTTATGATTGTAGGAATTATTTTTTTGAAAGCTTTTGATTTACTTAGGCAATTTTTTATTAGAATTAAAACTTTTTAGGAGGTTAAAAAAATGAAAAAAGAATTTTTAGCATTTTTAGCATTATTATTAGGAAGTGTTACAACTTCATATGCTTTAGAAGGTAACACAGATTTTCAATTTAATAAAGATGATAAAACAACAGAAAGAACTAATTTGAGTTTAGATAACTTTTCAGCGAACTTTACGACAATAACTAAAGATAATAAATTAGAGCTTGTTTCATTCAAGCCTAAAATAAATGCGGATCTTTTTACAGGAAAGGCATACTTGACTATGAGATTTGACAAAAAGCTTAATGCAGATAATTTACTTCACGTTTCTCCAGGATTTGGGAAATCTGGAATATATATTGAACCTGTTTTTACAACTATCGATGAATTAGGTAATATGAAAGAGGTTGATTCTTATGCAGGTTTTAATGGAAAAATAGGTAATCAAGATTTAGAAATTGCTGGTATTTATTTAAACCCTGTTGAAGGCGATAATTTATCTGCAGGTTATGCTGCAATTAACAATGACAAAATAGGTGCTGGTGTTGTAAAAGAGTATGATGATACTGTTGGTGTGCAATTGGCACTTAATAATGGCAAGTTTACAGAACTTATGATTGCAGATTATAATTCTGAAACAAAAAAATGGCATGGAAGAGTTTATGTTGCAGAAAATGGTTGCGGCGCTTTAACAACTAAAGGGCCTTCTAAATTTGGGGCATCAAAAATTGGATGGGATCCTAATGGGCATCCTTATTTTACTTCAACTGCAAATAAATCTTCTGATGGTTTTGCTGCACAGTTGAAAGCTCATGGAACTTCTAATACTATTGATGGTTTACTTGCAGAGTTTGGTTATAACTTTGGAAAGTTAAGAGCTTTAATTGGTCAGAAGTTTGATGTTAACAATGAAACTTCAACTGCATATGCAACTCTAACTTATGATTTCAAGAACGGTCTTGTTGAAGTTAAGGTTGGTGATGAAGGAGTTTTAGGTGCTTATGTTAATATGAAATATTGATTTTTTATTTTTTTATTTTAAGGTGAATAAAAATGCCATACTCAAAAAAATTATTTAATAGTTATTTGAAAGCAATTAAAAATCCTTTACCTGAATTAAAAAAAACTTTTGATTCTGAATTGAGGTTGCTTAAATTTCAAGCTAGTTTTCTTAAGAATTATCATGGTTTCTCAACAATTAATGTTCTTGATGTTGGTTGTGGTGCAGGAAGACCTACTAGAGAGCTTTCATATTTTGTTGATTCTATTATAGGCATAGATAATGATCAAAGTATTGTCAATACTGCGAAAGATAGATGTAAATATAGAAAGAATGTTGAAATTATTAATGCTGATGCATTAGATATGCCTTTTGATGATAATTCTTTTGAGTTTGTTTATGCAACTTATAATTTACTTGGTTCTTTAGAAAAAGAAGTTCGTTCAGATTTAGTTAGAGAAATGTTAAGAGTTACTAAACCTAAAGGTTGTATAATCAATATTACTTGGAATAATGATAATTCTACAACCGAATTTTTAAAAAAATACTATTCTTTAATTGGTTTAGAGATTCTAAAAAGTAATAGTAGCAGAACTGTTACAAATGAAGGAACCTTTGAAAGATTGTCTATAAAAGAATTATGTAATATTAATATCTCTGTTGGATTAGAATTAAATTATTTAGACATAGTTAGGTCTCTTTGGCATGCCGTAGTTGGTTTTAAGCTTTAAACCTAAATCTTTATAAATAATATATTTGTGATTCTATTAGTAATAATCGTATATTACATTTAGGGTGTGTTAATTGACAATTATTAAGAAACTAGAGATGAAGGGCTTTAAGTCGTTTGCCAATAAAGTAGAAATGGACTTTGGAAATGGCTTTAATTGTGTTCTAGGGCCAAATGGGTCAGGTAAAAGTAATGTTATTGATGCTTTATGTTTTGTTCTTGGAAAATCTGGTGCAAAAGGTCTGAGAGCTGAGAAAACAGGAAATCTTGTTTATAATGGTGGAAAATCTAAATCACCTGCAAAATTTGCAGAAGTTAGCATATATTTCTCAAATCTAAAAAATGAATTTCCTGCTGAAGGTGATGAAATAAAAATTACAAGAGTTCTAAGTCCTAAAGGAAACAGTAAATATAAGATAAATGATAAAACTGTCACAAGAACTCAAATAATTGAGTTGCTAGGAGCTGCAAGAATTAATCCTGATGGTTATAATATTATCCTGCAAGGTCAAATTACTCAAATGATTGAGATGTCTTCAGATCAAAGAAGAAAGATGATTGAAGAAATTGCAGGAATTTCTGTTTATGAAGATAAAAAAAGAAAGTCATTAAATGAGTTGGATAGAGTTGAGCAAAGAGTAAATGAAGCAGAAGTTATTCTTGCAGAAAGAGATACTTATATTAAAGAGTTAAGGAAAGATAGAAATCAAGCATTGAAGTATAAAGAACTTGATGATAAAATAAAAAGAAACAAGTTCACCTTACTTTCATATAAAAAAGAAGATAATTCTAAGAATCTAACTAATCTTGAAAAACAATTAACAAAATTTCATGTAGATAATAAAAAGTTTCAAGAAACTATTGGCAAGGTAAAGAAAACAATTACTGAAAAGAATTCTGAGATTGCAAAAATCAATAAAGAGATTGAGTCTCGAGGAGAAAAAGATCAAGTTGCACTTCACAAACAAGTTGAAAAACTAAAAGTTGATGTTGCAGTTAATAATCAGAGAATACAAACTTTGGATACTGAAATAGAAAAGATTGCTCTAAGAAAAAAAGAGTTAGAATCAACTAAGTCAGAAATAAAATTAAAACTTAATTTAATCGATAAGCAAAAGAAAGATAAGCAAAAGGCGATAAATACAAAAGAGCAAGAGTTAAAAAATATAGAAAAAGCTATTTCTGATTTTAGAAAAAAGAATTCTCTTGATGGTGTAGCAGGAATAGATAAAGAAATAACTAAATTAGACTCCGACTCTGATAAAATGCAAGAAGAATTGCATAAACTTCGTGAAGATCAACAAAATGTTATGAGAGAAAAAGATAGAGTCGAAATCATGCTCCAAAGTATTGATGACAAAATAGAAAAAGTTCTTGAGCTCTCAAAGAAGAATAAGGATGAACTTGAAAATCTTAAGGTGAATAAACAATCTTTCAAAAGAGCAACAAAAGAGTTAAGTACAGCTTTATCTGAAAACTCAAGTTTAGCTCTACAATTAAATAATGCGCGTTCAAAATTATTAAGTAAAAAAGAAGAAGAATCAAAACTTAGAGCAAAATCTTCAAACATTCGGGAATCTATTGCTGGAGGGATGGCAATACGTGGAATTATGGATAATAAAAGCCAGTTTTCTGGCCAAGTATTCGGAACTGTTTCTGATCTTGGGAATGTAAAATCAAAATATGCATTGGCACTTGAAGTTGCAGCAGGCGGAAGGATAAAAAGTATTGTTGTTGACACTGCAAACACTGCTGCAAACTGTATTAAGTTTCTTAAAGAGAAAAGATTGGGCATTGCAACTTTTTTACCAATGGATAAAATTAATGCACCTTTGATTAAAACAGAATTAAGAACTATGAAGCGAGCAGGAGTTGAAGGTTTAGCTCTTGATCTAATTGAGTATCAACCACAATTTAAGAAAATATTCTCTTATGTTTTTGGAAATACTCTTGTTGTTGATGATATTGATACTGCTAGAAATATTGGTGTTGGTGGAACAAGAATGGTTACTTTAACAGGTGACTTAGTCGAGACTAGCGGTGCAATGCAAGGTGGACATAGAGTTAAGCAGAGAGGTCTTGGATTTCAGGAGAAAGAACTTTCTCAAGGTCTAGAAAAACTAGAAAAAGAAATTAATGATATTGAGATTACTATTGGTTCACTGGAAAATAAGAGAAGTATTAATGAAGAATTAATACAAAAATTGAGAGTTGAAAAAGCAGAACTTGAAGGGGATATAATAAAATTAGAGAAAACTCTTCACATAGATTCAGAAGATCTTGATGCAAGTAATAAAGCTAAGGAAAGGTTAAAGAAAGAGGAATCTGAATTAGAAACAAAACTTGATGCAGCTCAAGATAAGATTTCTGACAAGACAAGAGAGTTAACTCAAATAAAAATTAAGAAACAAGAATTAAGAGAAAAAGTAAATCAGTTAAATAATCCTATAAAAATAGCAGAATTAAATACCCTTGAAGAGAAAAGAGCAGAGTTTAAGATGTTAATTATTCAGTTGCAGGGTGATATAAAGAATCTTGAATCAGAATCTTCAAGCATTTTTAGACCTGAAATTGATAATATAGATAAAATCTTAAAACAACATTCAAGAGAAGATGCCGATTTTACAAAAGAACAAAAAAATCTTATTTCACTTATTAAAACACAAGAAAAAGAGCTTCTAACAAAAGAAAAAGATGAGAAAAAGTTTTATGCACAGTTTAAAGGATTATTTAATGAAAGATCAAAACTATCTGAAGAAGTTTCTAAATTTGAGAATAAAGTTTTCAATAATAGTACAACAATAAAAGTTAATGAAGCAAAGATAAATGCAATCAAGCTTGATACTGCAAGAATAAAAGCAGAGATTGCAGGTCTAAAAGAAGAAATGAAACAATATAAGGATGTCCACCCATTCAAAGACAAGGAAATCTCAAAAATAGAAAGAGAAATAAAACAATTTGAGAGAATGGCAGATGACCTCGGTGCAGTAAATATGAAAGCACTTGAAATATATGATCGTGCAAAGAATGAACATAAATTATTATCTGATAAGAAGAGATCTCTTGCAAAAGAAAAAAAAGATGTCCTAGTTTTAATAAATGAAATTGATTCAAAGAAAAAAGAGTTATTTATGGTTACATATGAAGTTATTAATAAGAATTTTAAAAGAATTTTTTCAGCTCTAACTACCAAGGGCGAAGGTGCAATTTATTTAGAGAATCCACAAGATATTTTTGAAGCAGGGTTAAGTATTAAAGTAAGACTAAAGGGAAAAAGATTCCTTGATATAAGATCCTTATCAGGAGGAGAAAAAACTTTAACTGCACTTTCATTTTTATTTGCAGTTCAAGAACATGAACCAGCATCATTCTATGTTTTAGACGAAGTAGATGCAGCACTTGATAAAAGAAACTCTGAAAAACTTGCGCAACTTGTTGCAGATTATTCACACAAAGCACAGTATCTTGTGATAAGTCACAATGATTCAATAATTACAGATGCAGAGAATCTTTATGGTATTTCTATGAATGAACATGGAATAAGTAAAGTTACAACATTAAAGTTATAATTGTATTGGGGGTTTAATAAAATGCTAGAATTTTTATCAGGATATGTGGTGTGGAATAATAGTTTATTAAACTATATATATTTTATTCTGTTTGTTGCATTTTCCTTTTTAGTTGCAAAATTTATTGCATTTATATTCAATAAATATTTACATGCTATGGCTAAGAAAACTAAAACACAAATTGATGATATACTTGCTGATGCTTTTGAAAAGCCAATACTTTTCACATTGTTTTTCTTAGGTATTTATTTTGCTTTTAAGTATTTGGTTTTGTCGCCTGCATTTGAGAATGTATTAAGTAAAATTTTTACTGTAATTACAACTATTCTTATCACTTGGGGTGTTACGAAATTATCACATTCTGCTCTTGAAATATATTGGATGCCAAAGGCAAAGAAATCAAAAAATACTGTTGATGATAATTTAATTCCTGTTGTTAAGTCATTGGTTTCGTGGGTAATATGGGCAATTTCTTTAATATTTATATTAAGTAATCTTGGTATCAATGTTACTTCGTTAGTTGCAGGTCTTGGAATTGGAGGTCTTGCAATTGCATTTGCACTGCAAGGAGTATTTGTAGATATTTTTGCGTCTATATCTATATATTTAGATAAGCCTTTTCATGTTGGAGACTATATTGTTATCGGTGCTCATTCTGGAACAGTAAAAAAAATTGGCATCAAAACAACAAGAATTGAAACTTTACAAGGAGAAGAACTTGTTGTTTCAAATAAAGAACTTACTGAAACAAGAATTCAGAATTATAAAAAGATGAAAAAGAGAAGAGTTGTATTTAAACTAGGTGTTGAATACGGGACTTCTCCTAAAAAACTTAAAAATATCCCTATTATTATTAAAAAGATTATAGATCGAATTGGTAAAGTTGATTTTGATAGAGCACACTTCACAGGATTTGGTGATTTTTCTTTAGATTTTGAGATAGTTATGTTTATAGACACTCAAGATTATGCAATCTATAAAGATATTCAGCAAAAAGTAAATCTAGGTATTGTTGAAGCATTTGCAAAAGATAAAATAGAAATGGCATTTCCTACACAAACAATTTTTGTTAAGAAGTGATTAGCTTTTTCTTTTATTTTTATTATGAACAAAAAAATAGAAGAATTTGGTTTTTAGGTTTGGTATTAATGCATTCTTTTTTTGGTATACTGAAAATCTTTGATTTTCATTATATTCTTTAGAACACATAAGTATATAAACTTTTAAAATAAAAATATGATATAGGGGTTATTGTTCTCAAAAAAGCTATTAATCAAAGACAAAATTTTTTTTGGACGCCATCCGTTTAAGTGTTAGAAGGATGACATTTTAGAAACTTTAGTAATAAAATTATGCAGGTGTTGCTACAATAGAAAGCGGAAGAACTCTAGAAATTATTTCTGAATTTGTTTCACCAGATACTAAGTTCGCTTATCCTAAACCAGACTATTTAAGATATTATCCTTCTGAAGTGATTAGAAGTAAGAAATACCCTGAAGGATTCTTTAATGGGGTTGATATATGAGGAAGAATAATTTATTATCTTGATAGTGAATTAGGGATTTATGTGTTGCAGAGGAAATACGAAGTAATTTCTTATCAAATTTGGAAAAGTGTTATGGTTTGTCCTAAAGAAGAATTCTTTGATGAATATAATTTGCAAGAAAAAGATAGAAAAGAAATATTTGAGAAATTTGTTGAAAATATAGGTGAAGATTATAGTCCTACAGTGAAAGAAGTAAAAAGAAAATTAAAGTTTCTTATAGGTTTTGAAAATATTAAAAATAATCTTGAAAATTATGAAACTGTTCCTTTGTTGGAGCTATATGATAAAAAGATTAATCCTTTAAGGGTAGATATTCGGCCTTATTTAGGAGATAACATTGCTTCATTTAAAATTGCAACTTGGTTGGTATCTAGAATTGCTAAAGAAAATTTTGATGTTGTTAAAGAACAGTTACATATGAGATTGAATATATATAAGTTCATGAAACAGCTAACAAATTTAGAATCACAATTAAAGCTTGGAAATGTCTTAAATTCTTTTAATAATATTAATCAGACTGGAAAATATGCTGTGGATCATAATAAGATTATTCCTAATTATGAAATGAGATTTAGCAATAAACCAAGATCTTTCCCTCTAAACATTCCCAATAAACACATTGCTTAGATGCCGTTTGCAAACTTCTTGTGCAGAATAGAGTGTAGAAATAGGTGTTGGTATTATATCTTGCATTTTATACATGGGAAATGCTCTTGATAGGTGTAGAATTGTTTCTTCACCAAGATTTTCTTTTATCCAAATTGCAATCTTCTCAATTTCTTCAAGAGAATTATTCTTTGATTCAAGAATTAAATTAGTAACTTCAATATGAACGTTATTTTCTTTTAAGATTTTCAGAGATTCAAGAACTGGTTCAAGCTTTGCAGAGCATATTTTTTTATAAAAATCTTTGTTAAAAGATTTTAAATCAATGTTTGCAGCAGAAATATATTTACATAATTCTTTTAGTGGTTCTGGATTAATGAACCCATTTGAAACGATTACGCACTCAATATTATTTTGTTTTGCAAGTTTTGCAATATCAATCATATATTCATAAAATACTGTTGGTTCATTATAGGTAAAGGCAATTAGGTTTAGATTTTTTTCTTTTGTTATCTTAATTACTTCTTCAGGGGCTACTGTTTCTATCTTTTCAATGAAATCAATAGCCTTACTTTGAGAAATATCATAATTTTGACAAAACTTACATTTTAGATTGCAACCAATTGTTCCAATAGATAAAATCTGTTTTCCAGAATGAAAATTAAATAATGGTTTTTTTTCAATAGGATCAACAGAGATAGAGCAAGGTTTGCCATAAGTTAAGCTGTATAGTATTCCTTTAATATTAATTCTTGTGTTGCAAATACCTGTATTATTTTCTTTTATAATACAATTATGAGGGCATAGAGTACAGTTTACCAGAGAATTTTCGAGTTTCTCGTAAAATTTACACTCTTTTAGTTTGTTCGGGTTTAGTTTAACCATCTTATTCATAAACTTTAAAAACAAAACTATAATTTGTTATATTACTGATTATATTTATACTTATTGATTTAAAATGGCTGAAAAACTTCGAATTCCAAAACATTTGGGTATTATTCTTGATGGAAACAGGCGATTTGCAAAGAAAATATCAAAGCTTTCCTGGGAAGGCCATGCATATGGGGCTAACACTTTTAGGAATTTTTTAGACTGGTGTAAAGAGCTAGGAATGAAAGAATTAACTATATATACTCTTTCTGCACAAAATCTTCAAAGGTCTAAGATTGAAGTTGATACTTTAATAAAGCTTGTAAAAGAGCGATTTTCATATTTTCTAACTGATAAAGGGTTTGTAGAATTAGAACAAGACCAAGTAAAAATAAATTTTATTGGAAGAACAAATCTGCTTCCTAAAGATATACAAAAAATGATTTTTGAATTAGAAGAAAAAACAAAAGATTTTAATGTATTTGTTATAAACTTTGCAATGGCTTATGGTGGAAGAGAAGAAATAGTAGATGCAGTAAAGAAAATTGTTGAGGATATTGCATCTGGAAAACTATCTAAAGAAGATATTAACACAGAATTATTTGGAGGATATTTATATCTTAATTCTGAACCAAACTTAATCATAAGACCTTCAGGCGCAATAAGAACATCTAATTTCTTACCTTGGCAATCAATATACTCTGAATGGGTATTTATTGATAAGCTTTGGCCAGAGTTCACAAAAGAAGATTTGATCTATTGTTTGCAAGAGTTTTCTTCTAGAGAACGAAGATTCGGAAAGTAAGCTTTTTAAAACACTGAGCGTTTTCTTATTGCTATGGGAGAATTACCATTTGAGAAAATAAAAAGAGAAAGAATTATATTTGAAGGATTCAAGTTCATTAAAGCTGCACCCCTTACTACTGATTATCTTCTACATAATGGAATCATATTAATAGACAAACCTGCAGGCCCAACAAGTCACCAGGTTAGTGACCAAATTAAGAAAATTTTAAAACTTAAAAAGGCAGGTCATTCTGGAACATTAGACCCCAATGTAACAGGATTATTACCAGTTGCACTTGACAAAGGAACTAAGGTAATCCAAGCACTTCTGAACGCAGGGAAGGAATATGTTTGTGTAATGCATGTTCATAAAGATATTGAAGAGAAAAAACTAAGAGAAGTAATAATGTCTTTTGTTGGAAAGATAAGGCAGCTACCCCCAGTAAAGAGTGCAGTTAAGAGGCAAGAAAGAACAAGAGAAGTATATTCTATTGAGATTCTTGAAATAAAAGATAGAGATGTTTTATTTTTTGTCGATTGTCAGGGCGGAACTTATATTCGAAAACTCTGTTCTGACATTGGAGAAAAATTAGGTTGTGGAGCTCACATGGCTGAACTTCGTAGAACAAAAGCAGGGCCTTTTAATGAATCTAAAATTATTAATCTTCATGATTTAGCTGATGCATTTCACGAGCATAAAAATGGCAAGGATACAGAGCTTAGAAAAATAATTTTACCCACAGAGGCAGGGGTTAAACACTTACCTAAGATTTGGGTTAAGAAGACTACAGTTAAATCCCTATCTCAAGGTGCACAACTAAAAGTTGTTGGGGTTGGAGCTTTTGAGTCAGGAATAAAAAAAGATGACATGGTTGCAGTTATGACACCTGAGAATAAATTGTTATTAATAGGTAATTCAAAAGTTACTTCAAAAGAGCTTTCTAATAATAAGCAGGGTATTGTCGTAAAAACACTAAGAGTTTTTCTGAATAATTAAGCTAATGCCTTTTTTATTCTGTAAATTGTAGAATAAGAAATATTCATTCCATTGCCTTTAACATGTTCTTGAATTTCTTTATACTTCTTTTTTTGTTTTATCATTAATTGAATTTCTGAAGTTAAGCCCAATTTGCTTGCATATAATTTATCATAACGATTTCTTAATGCAACATTTTGTTTTACACCTATCTTTATGTAAGAAATTATTTTTTCTTCAAGAGAATCTTGTTTTTTAGAAAATTCCCTGCACTCATCAATTATTGAATTAAGAGATTTTTTATTATTATAGGAATTTATTACTTTTTCATACATTTGATCAGGTGGTGTTTGGAGTATTTTCTTTTTTATTGTAGAATAAGCAACTACAGCTAAAGGAATTAAGCTTGCAAGCCCCAATAAATATTTTTTCTTTGGCTTATTATGAGAAGAAATTATTTTTTTGGGAATAACAGGTTTTCTTGCAATATCAAAAGTATATGTTATATCTGTTACTAATTCTTGCCCAGGATGTATGATATCTACTAGTCCATCACTGCCATGAACTTGTTTACCATCAACATATTTTATTGTATCATTTTTTTTAGTCGGGTTTAGATTCGAGAGTTCTTGTATTTTTCTAATCTTAGTTGATATGTTTTGATTTGTTGCATCATAACTTAATTTATTTTTCGCAATTTTCCATAAACTATCCCCTTTTTTTACAAAATATTTTTGTGGTTGTTCTAATTTTTTTATTGTATATTCTAATTTTGATTTTTCAGGTTTAGGAATTGTTTTTGCATTTAATCTTGCACAGCCCAGAGTTCCAAAAAATATAGATGATATGGCCACATATGGAATAAGTACTTTTTTTAATTTGCTTAAAAAACCCATATTAAAGAAGTAGTAAAATAATTTAAAATACTTTTCTAAGAAAAAGATAAGTTATTTACGGCAAAATCCGAAAATCTTATTTGTTATTGTTATTTCCCTGCAGAACTTTGTGTAACAATCTCTCAATTCTTTTAAGATCTTGCTGCATATTCTCAATCTCTCTTTCAGATTTTCTGTTAATATAATAATCTCTTTCAGCTTTAGCTCGGTCTCTTTCGGCTGCCCTGTTTTGACTCATAAGGATTATAGGGGCTTGCAATGCTGCAAGACAAGATAGTACTAGGTTAAGAAGAATAAAAGGTTTTGGATCCCATGCAAAAATAAGAATCATGCTATTTATCAGTACCCATAGAAATAAGAATCCTAAGAATGCAAGTATAAATGTCCAACTTCCTCCAAAAGAAGTTATCTTATCTGAAATAATCTGCCCTTTAGTAAGCTTAGGCCTAGACTGTGTAGAATTTGATTTATCCTCTTTTTTAGTTACTCCAATCACCATCTTTTTACCTATAAATCAGCTTCATCATTTATATAGTTTGTTGTTAATACAAAAACAATATAAATAGTCCTTTCTTCCTTATTATTATGAATATTGGGTCACAGCCATGGATAAGGAAGTATTCTCCAGATAAGATTAAGGATATTGTTGGTCAAGATCCTGCAATAGCAAAAGTCATGAATTTTCTTGAGATTAAACCAAAAGGTAAAGCCTTACTTTTTCATGGCCCAACAGGTTCAGGAAAAACTAGCTGTGTGCAAGCAATTGCCAGAGAAAAAGATTACGAACTTCTTGAAATAAATGCAAGTGACTCAAGAAATAAGAATGCAATTGAATCTCTTTTAGGTATGGCTGTAAAACAAAGAAGTCTTTTTGCAAAAGAAAAATTAATTCTAGTTGACGAGATAGATGGCCTTTCAGGAAGAAAAGATCGTGGTGCAGTAACTGCAATAAAAAATATTGTGAAAAAAAGTTCTTTTCCTATAATTATGACTGCAAATGATGCTTATGCAGATAAATTAAAAGTTTTAAGAAAATTATCTGTGATAATCGATTTTTCTCCTCTTGATATGGAGGTAGTGTTTTCTTATTTAAAGAAAATTTGTGATAAAGAAAAAATAAAATATGAAGATTCAGATTTGAAAACTCTTGCAAGAAGTTGTAATGGCGATTTAAGAGCTGCAATAAATGATTTGCAAACCTTTTCAAGTGATGGAAAATTTGATTCTGCATCATTAGATTTTCTTTTGGAAAGAGAACAAAAAGAAACAATTAAAGTTGCGCTCTTTAAAATATATAAAACTCTTAAGCCAGAGATAAGTTTGGGAGGATTTGATAATGTTGATCTAAATATAGATAAAATAATGGAGTGGGTTGAATATAATACTCCTAAAGAATACACAAAAATAAAAGATTTAGCTAGAGCTTTTGACAATATAAGTTTAGCAGATGTTTACAAAGGAAGAATAAGAAGATGGCAATACTGGAGATTTCTTGTATATATCTACCAGTTATTGAGTGTAGGTATTTCTCTATCTAAAAATGAAAAGTATTCTGAAACACCAGATTATAAACGATCGAATAAAGGACTTTCTATCTGGATGTACAACATGAAAAATGCAAAAAAGAAATCTATTGCAACAAAACTTGCAGAAGTTTCTCATCTAAGTAAAAAACAGGCTTTTAAACATGTTGATACATTAAAATTTATATTGCAAAATGATTCTATCAGAGATAAGCTTATTGAAGAATTAGATTTAGAAGATTCTGAGCTTGAATGGTTAGAGAGATAACTTATTACCTTTCGCTGAACCGATTTATTGTTTTATTGTGCTGCAGTCCCGTAGTGCGTGAGCATACAGGAAATTTTAATTTCCCGTAGGAGCATTCCCCTGCAACGCACCCGTTATTTAGTTCTAATCAGTTCACTTGATGGTAAAAAGTTATAATATAAAAAACATTTATATATTATTAGTTCTAGAATTAATATTGTTAACTTTATTTAACTAATTGAAGGTGGTTTATAATGAAAAAAGAATTAATTATTATGATCTCATTGCTTATAATTGCAATGTTTATGGTTTCTGCGTGTTCTAGTGGGCAAGCATTTAAGGATGCTGATAAAAAAGGTTTAGATATGAAGCTTGGTGCTAAAGATGATGGTAAAGAATTTGAAGATGTAAATCCTAATTCTGCCCCTATTGAATCTGGCACTGTCGAAGAAGCTTGCACAGAAACTGATGATGGTAATGATATTTTTAATTATGGTGTTGTTAGATTCAATGGTGAAGCATACGAAGATGAATGCGGTGATTCTACAGAGATAAAAGAGTTTTATTGTGTTAGTGATGAAGAGATGGGTGTAGAAAAACAATACTGTCCTGAAATGACTGAGTGTTATAGGGGTGCGTGTGAACATTATTGTACTGATTCTGATGGAGGACACAATTATGCTGTTCAAGGAGAAGTAACTGGCTGGAATGTTGGTCTTAATCAATTTGATACTCAAGTTGATGTATGTAATAATGGATTTCTTGTTGAAATGTATTGTTCTGATGCAGTTATGAGTTATGAGTTTAATGTTACTTGTCCGAATGGATGTGAAAATGGTGCTTGTCTTAATGAGACAACAAATGTTACTTGTGTAGATAGTGATGGTGGAATTAATGTATATGTAAAAGGGGAAGTAATTGCTTCTGGAGATAATTACTATGTTCAAAACTATTTAAATTATGGAGGAGAAATTAATGGTTCATATATAATTTTTGAAGATTATTGTAGAGATAATAATATTTATGTTCCTGGTTTAGAAGGTATAGTTGAATTTTATTGTGTAGATAATTATGGTGTAATGCCTCGTTTCCAAGATTGTCCATTTAATTGTTTAGATGGTGCTTGTTTAGAAGGTTTTGTCGTTGATATTGAGTTTGAGAATAGTGTTGATTTGGATGATCCAGGTAATTCAGGAGTAAATATTTATGATTATCAGGATGTTATTGCTTTGAAATTATCTTCTGAGACTGGTAATGTAGAAGGAGGATTTTTAATAAATAATATTTCTACTAGTAAGATTTATGTTATGTCTGATGATAATAATTTAGCCCTACTTGCATATATGGATGATGATGGAGATATTATAGGTGTAGAAGAAATTGCATCTGGTGGTCAAGAGTTTCAAACTACTGTGAAGCTTATTGCTAGTGATGATATTTATCTTATTGATTGGGAATATTTTGATTCTTCTAAGTTAAATATGACTTTTTCAGGTTTATTCCCTGGATTTGCACAAGAAAGTTTAATCTTTCCTAATATAGATCTTGTTAATCAGTTTTTTGGACTTGAAGATTATCAAACTACTGATTTGCTTGTAAGAGAATATATTGATCCTAATTATCTGGCAATTGGTAGTTATGATAACAGCTATTTTACAGGTATGGGAACAGAGATTGTAACACCTGAAGAACATTTTGATGATGAAGAAGCAAGATTAATTATTCCTTTTGAGTATTTTGGTCCAGAAACAGCAACACCTGGAGATTTAATTATTCCTGTTTTGCAGTGTAATGAAGATTATGAGAAGATTTTATCTGTAGAAATGTATTCTTTTCAAGGAGATAGTTATGAAGTAACAGAAAAGTTTGTGGCAGAAGATTGTAGATTAGTTAATGCAGGAACTTATCATGATGAAGATTTTGAACCTGGAACTTTAACTACTGGATCAAATATTGATTTTCGTATAGAATATGTTTTTGATCCTCCCTTAGAGCATATTCATGGAGATACGATAATTGATTTTTTAGGTGAGACTATAGAGATATTTGATATTGATGTAAATTCAGTAACTGTTTCTGTGGCTGAAGAAAGTACTTTAAGCCCTGGCGAGCATATTAATAAGACTATTGACGGTACTATTTACATTATAACCCTTGGTGCAGTTAATCTTAATTCTGCTGCTATAACTGTTAATAATCAAACAGAGTTTGTTAGTTTGGATGAGGTTTATCACTTTGGAGATATTGCGATTGAGGTTAGAAACCTTCTTTATCTGCCAGATGATCCTGAAAATTCACTTGCTAAATTGGCTTATGCTCCTTTTCATACAAGGAGGACTAATTCTGATGGTGATGCAATAGTGGAATTCGGTTATGGTGATGATAATAATGATGCAGAATGGGTTTGGGATATTGAAATAGAAGGCCCTTATTGGAATTATGTTCTTCGATCTATAGGTGCAAGATACAATCAAGATAGAGATGATTGGGATGGTAATTTTGTTCCTTTAATAGAAGGAGATCAAATAATGTTGCCTTTGACAGATAACATGTTAAATCCAATAGATTATCCATTGTTAACCTATACTGCACTTAACCCAGATGGATCTATAACTATTGACATAACTCGATAGTTTATTTTTTTTATTTCCGCTTAGCGGTGCCAATAAACCTTTTTTTGTTTATTGAGCATTTCTTTTTCTTTCTCCTTTTTCAACAAAACATTTAAAATACAGCAACACTTATTCTAGTTTATGGAAGAAAATATCAAGAATGCAATAAGAATAGACGCATTGAAGAATGCAGTGAAGTTTAATGGTAAATGTAATCCTAAAGCACTTGTTGGTGCAGTTATTAAAGACTTTCCTGAAGTAAAAGATAGTATGCAGGATTTAATGAAAGATATTAATGTTATTGCAAAACAAATTAATGCAATGACTTTAGAAAATCAGAAGTCAGAATTATTAGCTCTAGATTCTCATGCACTTGATAAAAAACCTAAACAAGAGAAAAAAGATTTATTCAGAGAATTAACTAATGTTGATAAAGATAAGGGTGTTGTGATGAGATTCGCACCCTCTCCAAGTGGGCCTATGCATATTGGCCATGCGTTTTCCGGAATCCCAACATCTATTTATGTTAAAAGATATGGTGGGAAGTTTATTCTTCGAATAGAAGACACTAATCCTGATAATATTTATCCTCAAGCCTATGAGTTATTGCCTAAAGATGCTGAATGGATATTTGGTAATGTAACAGATGTTATAATCCAATCAGACAGATTAGAAGTTTATTATGATTATGCAAAGAAATTTATTAATGCAGGTGCAGCATATGTCTGTGATTGTGATAATGAAGAATTTAAAAAACTTATTTTGGATAAAAAGTCTTGTCCTTGTAGAGCTTTAAGTAAGGAAGATAATTTGAAAAGATGGGAAAAAATGATTGATCCTTCTGGTTATAAACAAGGAGAAGCAGTTCTTAGATTCAAGGCAGATATAGAAAATAAAAATCCTGCACTCAGAGATTTTCCTCTTGCAAGAATTAATGAATCAGAACATCCACGGCAGGGTAAAAAATATCGAGTTTGGCCTCTTATGAATTTATCTGTGGCTACTGATGATATTGAATCTGGAATGACCCATATTATTCGTTCAAAACACCATCAGACAAATGCAGAAAGACAGAAAATGATGTATGAATCATTGGGCATAAAAGAGTTTCCTGAATTTATGTTTCTAGGAAACTGGCATTTTGAAGGTATGGAAATTTCTTGTTCAAAAACAAAAGCAAAAATTGAAGAAGGAAAATTAAATGGTTGGGATGATATTCGAGGACCATTCTTAATGGCTTTGAGAAGAAGAGGTTTCCAACCCGGGGCACTAAGAGAATTTTCAAGACAAGTTGGAATAACCCCCAATGATAAAAAAATGGATATCAAAGAGTTCTTTAAAGCATTGGATGCATACAATAAAGAAATTATTGATGCAACATCCAAAAGATTCTTTTTCATTACTGATCCTGTTGAGGTTACAATAAAAAATTCTCCCGGAGAAATAGTTGAACTGGACTTGCATCCTGATACTATTAAAGGTGGAAGAAAATTTGAAACATCAGATAAGTTTTTGTTAGCAAAAAAAGATGTTGACATATTTAAAGATAATGAAACAATAAGGTTAATGGATTGTCTTAATTTTAAGAAACAAGGTACAAATTATATTTTTGATTCTCTTGACTATGATATATTCAAAGCAAATGGGAAGAAGATTATTCATTGGTTACCTAATTCTAAAGATTTGTTAAATGTAGAAATTCTTATGTCTGATAATACTATTGCAAAAGGTAAGGCTGAAGTAAATCTTAAACAAATAAAAGTTGGAGATGTTATTCAATTTGAGAGATTTGGTTTCTGTAGATTAGATTCTATTGACAAGAATGTCTATAAATTTTGGTTTGCGCATAGATAAAATGAAATACATCAAGCAGATTAATCAGATAGTTATTTCTAAAAAAAAGATTCTCGGAATAAAAGAAGATATTAGATCTATTAAAATATCAATATTAGGAATAGGGGAGAATAATCAAAATTTTCTTATTAGCGTTAATGATAAGTTTAAGTTTGTATTTAGAATTGCATTGAGATCAAGTTCAAAAAGTAATACTAGGAAAGAGTTTAATTCTCTAAAAAGGATTCCCAAAGGGGTGGGGCCTGTTCCTATTTATATTGATGATTCACATAAGACAATTGATGAACCTTATTCTATACTAAGTTATATTGAAGGAAATCATGTAAAAAAGTGGACTGATAAGAGACTAAAGTTGCATGCAACAAAGCTTGCTAAGTTGCATCAGAAAAGGTTTACCAGGCATTCCAGAGGAAAAACTTTCAGCTTATATAACCGATTATTAAATGAAATTAAAGGATATACTTCTAAAGAGTTTAATAACAAGAACATAAAATTATTAATGCCCTTAGTTAAAGAATTTATTAAATCTAATGATCGTATATTTACTGAATTAAAATCATTTTCACGAGTTCATACAGATTTATGTTTAACAAATATATTAATCAACAATAATGATTTATTTTATATTGATTGGGAATATTCTATGATTGAAGATAATGCTTATGATATATCAAAATTATATTTCACAGATATTGCCGTTTCTCCCTGGTCTATAAAATTGAATAAGATTAAAGAACGTATTTTTATTAATCAATACCTTAAGCAAATAAAGTTTAAGGATAATACTCTTAGAAAAAGAGTTCATTTATGGCATATATACATTTTATTTACTGATTCTTTGTATTGTAAATGGAAACTTAATAATTATAGTAATGAGAAAGCAGCTTTTCCTAAAAAGGTTTATCAAAAGAGTTTAGATTTTATGATTGGTTCTTTAAAAAAGAAATTAATAAAGAATTAAAATAAAAGAAAAAATAAACTAATATGCTCAATATTAAATAAATATTGGCATTTTAAAAATCAAAGATTTTTAATATTTCTTTGCTAGGTCATGAAATAATACTGCTTGAATAACTGTAGTTGCAATCACAAGTGCAGGTGTTAATACCAGTAATACTAAAGATGCACTGAATGCTCCTGAAATTATAAACAGTATTCCTAATGCTTTAACTAAGTTACCTGCTCTTTTTTTAAGATGCATTATTCCAATTCCAAACATAACAAATACAACTCCTGTTAGCCAACTTAGGATCATAGCTAATAAGTTAGTGTTAATATTAACAAATACTGTAGTTATATTATTTATTCCAATCATAATTGCTAGAATAATCATTGCTTTAGTCATAATTTGTACAAATTTAAATTTCCATTTTTTTGTTAATTTACAGAATGATTGCATTACGCAAATGAATAACATTGTTGTTACTGTAATTAAAACTACCGTTATAATTTTTAACCAAGTTGTTTGAGTTGCAATTGGTGCAACCATTAAAATAGGAAGAATTAATGTAGCATAAATAATTGCAGCGATGCTTGATCTTTTAAGTTGTTTGTGTAAATCACTAGGTTCGTCGTTTTTTATTACTTTTGCAGGCTTTTTAGCTTTTATTTTTGATTTTGATTTTTTTACCATGGTAGTTTAAATATTACTATCTTAATTTAAAAAACTTATCTTAATAATAGGTTATTCTGGCTTTAAAGTGGATTTTTTTGAGAATATTTTTAAATTAGATTTTGTCTCTATAATAAAAAGAATCACTTAGGTGTTATCATGGGAAAAGAAAACAGTAAAATAAATGAAAAATATGGTGAAATAGAAGATTTTAATAATTTGATAGCTGAGAGGCTAAAGAAACTTGAAACACTAAAGGAAAAAGAGATTGAGCCATATCCTTATTCATTTAAGAAGACTAGTGATAATAAAAGCATAAAGGAAAAGTATGCTAAATTAGAAAAAGAAGAATCAACTGAAGATAAATTTAGTGTTGCAGGAAGAATTGTTGCACTAAGAAAAATGGGTAAAGCTTCTTTCCTTGTAATATCTGATGGTGTTGATAGATTACAATTATACCTTAGACAAGACAATGTCGGTGAAGAAAAATATGGATTACTTAAATTGATTGATCTAGGAGATTTTCTGGGTGCAACTGGAAAAGTTTTCAAAACTAAAACAGGAGAGATCACAATTAAAGTTGAAGAGTTTGAATTGTTATGTAAATCAATAAGACCTTTACCTGAAAAATATCATGGAATTCAAGATAAAGAATTGAGATATAGAAAAAGATATCTCGATCTAATTATGAATCCTGAAGTGAGAGAAATTTTCAAAAAAAGAACTGCAATTATTAAGGCTGTTAGAGAATTTTTTGATAGTAGAAATTTTATGGAAGTTGAAACTCCATTATTACAAACACTCTATGGTGGTGCAAAAGCAAAACCGTTTGTTACACACATAAATGCTTGGGATATGAAAATGTTTCTTTCAATTAGTCCTGAACTTTACCTAAAGAGATTGCTTGTTGGAGGATTTGAAAAAGTTTACACTATTTGTAAGAATTTTCGAAATGAAGGTGTAGATAAGTCTCATAATCCTGAGTTTACAATGTTGGAGTCTTATGAAGCATATGCAGATTACGATGCTGTAATGAAGGTTATGGAAGAATGCTGGGAATATGCTTGTAAAAAAGTTAACGGCACAACAAAAGTTAAACACAACTTAAAATCTGCAGATGGAACAGAGAAAGAAGTTGAATTAGATTTCAAAGCTCCTTGGGAAAGATTAAGTGTTACTGATGCAATAAAGAAATTTGTTGGAATTGATGTTCTTGATATGGACGATAAACAAGTAATGAATTATGTTCATGAAAAAGGTATTGAATATGAAGGTGAGCTTAATTGGGGTTATGCAGTTGAGTTAATTTTTGAAGAATATTGTGAAGATCATCTTGTTCAACCTGTACACATAATCAATCATCCAAGAGGTTCAACTCCTCTATGTAAAAAAAATAGAAATAATAATCGTCTATTAGAAAGATTTGAATCATACTGTGCAGGCATAGAGTTATGTAATGCTTATTCAGAATTAAATAATCCGATTGTGCAGAGAAGACTTCTTGAAGATCAATCCCGTGATCAAGTTAATTTTGGTGATATGCAAAAGCAAGTTGACACAGATTTTATAGAAGCAATAGAAACAGGAATGCCTCCAGCAGGTGGTCTTGGATTTGGTGTTGACAGAATGATTATGTTCCTGACTGGTGCAGAAACTTTGAGAGATGTTATTCTTTTTCCAACTATGAAGCCAGAAAAGAAGGAAGAAGAGTATAAGGTTTTGGAGCCAGGGGATAGTGAGGTTCATTCTGACGAAGCAAAATCTTCTAATAAGGCTAAAAAGTAGTTATTTTTTTCTTTTATTGTTTTTTTGTTTTCAAATAAATTTATAAATTAGTATTCTAGTATATTACTTTAGTTAATTATGGTATATTGAGAGGTAATATTTATGGATGTAAAAAATGATAAGTATGCACTAGTTTCGGTTGTTGCTATTATTGCTATTGTTGGGATTGTTGCGATTCTTGTAGGTAGTAATAAGGTTTCTGTTGTTTCTTCTCCTGAAGAATTAGGTTATGCTAATACTGGTGGGCAAGTAATTAGAATTAGTGTGGTTGATAAGTCTGTTGAATCTGATTTTGAAGAATCTGATTTAACAAAATATTTGTTATCTGAAAATATTGTGAAGAAAGTTATGTTAAATGGTTGTGATACTCTTGAAATTTTAAATCATGATAGATTAGTTGAAACAGGGCCTGGTGTATTTACTGTATTTGATTCTAATGGTGAACCTCTTAGTGACGAATCACATGGCTATTGGCAGTGTAGTTGTTATATATATAATAATGCTGGGCCGTTTGGTTGTGATCCTGTTGGACCGCAGGAATGTGAAATGTGGGGTACTTGCACTGAATGTCGTGGAAGATTTGTTGGTGGTGCAAGTTCATTTGGTATTTCTCATAGATAAGGCTATTTTTTAATTTTTAATTAATCTTAAAGAATAGTTGTTTTTCTTTATAGGCAAAATAGTGTTAATAAGTTTTGTTTGGTGAGTATTTCCTTCTTTAAATCTACCAAAATTAACAAAGTTTAAATATTTCTTTATTTATATTTATTTTAATGGGCAGATTAATTGATATAGTAATCGGTGCAGTTGTTTTATTTGAAGTAAACTTCTTTTCCAATATTGGAGTATATAATTATCAGATTAATTATGCTGAAACCCAAGCAGAACTTTGGGGTAAAACCGAAATTGCTTTTTCTTCTGGTTGGGAAGAGTATGCAGAAAAGCTAAAACAAGATAAAAGATATTTTATTGCTTATTTCAGACATTCTAATATCCCAAAAGAGCATAATTCTCCCCCTTATCTGATGTAGATTCTTCTTAAAAGCTACCAAAAGGCTTAAATACTAAAAGAGATTAACGTTTAATAGTGAATATAATATTGATCTATATAATATAAGGGGTATAAAATGCATTTAACAACAGAGGTAATATTCAGCTTTAACTTCATAATTAATATTTTAGTTTCTTTTATGGCACTGACTGTTGCATACTACAGTTATAGAGCGCATAAGATTGCAGGAACATACGATTTTGGTTATTTCTCTTTAGGGTTCCTTTCATTGTCTACTGCATTTATTGTTAATGCTTTTTCAATGATTATTTGGGCGATGACTGCTTCGCACATACCTGGTACATTAACAGGGTATACTTATTTTGCATCTACACTATTATTTAGATTCTTTATGATGTTAGGGTTAATTTTAATTTTATTTGCAACAAAGAATTTATCTCAAGATTTGAAAGGAAGATTAACAATTTACTTATTTATGCTTGTTATCGTTTTATCTCTTACTTCAGGATTTTTATTTTATATAACTTCAGTAATTCTATTGTTGGTTATTGCTGAGCATTATTTTGTTAGAACTTTGAAGAAAAAGAATAATATGTCTTTATATTTGTTGATTGCAATGATTCTGCTTCTATTTGGAATAGTTCGTTTCTTTTTTATAATTCCTTACTTTTGCATGATACAACCAATGCTATTCTTTATATCGTTCTTAATAGTGGGAATAGTTGTTATTAAATCTTATAAACAATAAAAATGGTTAGACGATCCAAGACAGATATTATTTGGGATATGCTTGTAGCAATTCAATTAGCTGGTGGATCAATAAAGCCAACAAGACTTCTTTATAAGTCCAATTTAAGTTATAATAAGATGAAAGAATATCTTGCAGAGTTAGATGAAAGTGATTTAATAAACATTCAGATAAAAGATGAGAGAAAACATATTTCTATAACTGATAAAGGTCATTTTTATGTTTCTGAATTAAGAAAAGCAAGAAATTTTGCAAGAACTGTCGGTTTAAGATAGTTATTTCATTCTTTAATTTCTATACAAGTTACTGGGCAACTTTCTGCAGCTTCTTTTGTGCATTCTTCTAATTCTTTTGGAACACTAGAATTTTTTACAATAGCTTTATTCTCATCATCCATTTCAAAGATATCTGGGCAAGTTGCAACACAGGCGTTACAGCCAATACATGCATCTCTGTTAATAGTTACATTCATTAATAATCACCTTATTTTAGGTGTTCATATTATTTCGTTTTTAAAGTTTGTTGTTTACAGGTATCAATTAAATTTTTAAAGAAACTTCTATTTCATAATTTTTATGGCAAAAGCAATAAAGGGTTATGAACTAATAATCGCTGAGAAGCCAAGTGCAGCAAAAAAGATTGCTGAAGCTTTGTCAACATCGAAAATCATAACAAATAAAGCTCAAGGAGTTACTGACTATTCTATTTCTCATGGTGATAAAGATATTGTTGTTGTCAATGCAGTAGGTCACCTTTATGGTTTAAAACAAATTGATGGAGCTAAAAAAGATTATCCGGTATTCAATATTGAATGGGCTCCTTCATCTCAAGTTAATAAGAATAGTACTTACACAACAAAATATCTTGCAAGAATAAAAAAACTTGCAAAAGACGCTAAAGATTTTACTGTTGCAACAGACTATGATGTAGAAGGTGAAGTTATTGGTATGAATATCATAAGGTATGCATGTAAAAAGAAAGATGCAAACAGAATGAAATTTTCTACAACAACAAAAGCAGATCTTGTTAAAGCATATGAAGGTAAATTTAAAACTCTTGATTGGGGTCAAGCTTTTGCCGGAGAAACAAGACATAAACTTGATTGGTTTTATGGAATCAACATTTCAAGAGCTTTAACTCAAGCAATAAGTGAGCAAGGAAGATTTAAGTTAATGTCTACTGGTAGAGTGCAGGGACCATTATTAAAGCTTCTTGTTGATAAAGAAAAATCAATAAGTGCATTTATACCTGTTCCTTATTGGGAATTAAGCATTGAAGTTAATAAAAATAAAGATAAACTAATTGCTCTCCATAAAAAGGATAAGTTCTTTGATAAAGCTGAATTTACTAAAATAAAAATTAAGTTGAAGGGTGTTACAGAGGCTGTTGTTGATAAAATAGACCAGAGAGAGGTTAAACAAGTTCCCCCAAATCCGTTTGATCTTACATCTTTACAGATTGAGGCATTTAGGTGTTTTAGGATTTCACCGAAAGAAACACTTTCAATTGCACAAGAGCTCTACACAAATTCTTATATTTCTTATCCAAGAACAAGTTCTAATCAGTTACCTAAGGAAATAGGTTATAAAAAAGTTCTTAATGCACTTGCAAAGAATATTGAATATAAGAAATTAGTTTCTGAATTATTAGCTTCACAAAAAACACTTTTGCCAAACAATGGGAAAAAGAATGATCCTGCCCATCCTGCAATTTATCCAACAGGTGAGCTTCCAAGGACTATTAAAGATAGAGAGAAAAAAGTTTACGATCTTATTGTTAAAAGATTTATTGCAACATTTTCTGATACTGCAATTAGAAAAAGTCTAAAAATTACTTTTAATGCAAAAGAAGAAAACTTCTTTTTGAAAGGAACAACTACTAAGGTTAAGGCTTGGCATAACTTCTATGCACCTTATGTTAATGTTAAAGATAAAGAGCTTCCTGTATTTAAGAAAGCAGAAGTTGTCAAGGTTTCAAAACTAATCGATGAGCAGAAGGATACTCTTCCTCCAAAAAGGTATACTCAGGCAAGTATAATTAAGGAGTTAGAGAAAAGAAATCTTGGAACAAAGGCAACAAGGGCGTCTATTATTGATACTCTTTTTCAAAGGCGATATCTTGAAGGAAAACCAATTGCAGTTACAGAAGTGGGAATGCAAACAGCTGATATTCTTGAAAAATTTTGTCCAGAAATACTTGATGAAGAATTAACTAGAAAATTCGAAGAAGAAATGGAAGAAATACGTAGTAAAAAGAAAACTGAAGATCAAGTATTAGATAAAGCAAAAATAATTATAAAAAAAACTGTTTCTCATTTTGATGCCAAAAAAGCAAAAGTTGGAGACGCATTGATAAGTGCAGATGATGCTCAAAGAAAAGCTGAAAGTTATTATGGGCCTTGCCCTGAATGTAAAAAAGGTAATTTAACAACAAAAAGAGGAAGATTTGGTTTGTTCTTGGGTTGTTCTACATATCCTGATTGTAAAAAAACAATGGCTTTTCCAAAAGGTGCATTAGTCAAGTATGCAGGAAGGCAATGTGAGTTATGCAATCACCCAGTTGTTATGATTATAAGAAAAGGTAAGCGCCCAATGGAAGCATGTATTAATCCCGATTGCCCTTCAAGAAAAGAAGAGCAAGATAAATTAAAAGAGCACGAGGGAGAAAAATGTCCTAAGTGTGATAAGGGAAAATTAATTCTTAGAAAAGGGGCTTTTGGTTCTTTCTTAGCTTGTGATCAATTTCCTAAGTGTAAATATATAAAGAATGATATTAAAAAGAAAGAGTAATCCTGTTTTATCATATTAGAAAATCATCGTTGTCTTCTTTTCCTTCTTTTTCAGAAGATTCTTTTTTTTGCTCTGGTTCTTCATCCCAGAGAATATTTTTTTCTTTTGTTTCTGGTTCATCAAGTAAGCTTATCGGCTCTGAATTTGTAATATTTGACTCTTCTTGTATACTAGGTTGCTCATTTGCATTCTCTTTATGATTTTCTGTTTTTTGCTCAAATGATTGTTCTTTTTGGGGCACAAGTTCTTCTTTGCTATTAAGTTGCTCGCTTGTATTCTCTGTTGTTTCCATTAGTTCGTTTAGAGGTTTGTTTGAATCTAATATATTTGTGTAATCTTTCTTTTCTTCTTTTCGTTGAGAAGTCGTTTCGTGTAATGTTTCTTTTTCTTCTTCAACTGCAAACTCTTTAGTTTTTTCTTCTTGATTTTCTTGTTCTACAACCGAATTTTCTGTATTAGGATCATCTTGATTTTCTTGTTCTAATTCATTATTCAACTTTTTTGTTTCAGTCTCTATAGGGGTATTTATTATATCTACATTTGGTTCTACTCTATCAAATTCTTCTTTTTCTTCTTCATAGTCTTCTTTCAATATTGTTTCTTCTGGTTCTTCATCTATTTCATTTGTTTCTTCTGTTTCCCCACTAAGAAAATTTATTTTTATTTTTATTTTATCAAAATAGTCTTTTTGAAGATCAATTGTGTTTGAAACGTGCATTGCTTTTATTTGACCATCTGTTATTGTAAATATCATTTGAACTTTTTTCTCTAATAAAACTCCTGCTTTTTTAGTTAATCTTGCAATTTCACCAATAATTGCGTCATTAAGAATAAAGTCATTTATTTGGCATTCAACTCTTTTATTTTCTCCGTTTTCAGAAATATTTTTGAACTTTTGTTTGCCTGCAACACTTGAAATTAATTTTAATGTATCCCTATCGATTATGTATTGATCTGGTTTTACTTCTTCGTCTGGATTTTCAATATCCTTTATATTAATTGTTCCAGGAAATGTAAAAACTTTTAGAGAGCTCTCTTTCTGTTGGGTTTTATTTACACAGCATAGTGCAGTTGCAGATACAGATTCTTCTTTTTGTATTATTATTGCAATTGAGAATTTTTTGTCTATATTTGAATTCAACCTATAGCTTATTTCTTCAATAGAGAAATAGTGCGCATAAATTTCTTTTATTTTTTCTTCTATAGAGCTTTTCTCTATTCCTAAGATTATTACCGGAGCAGTTACATAGTTTGTACTACCTATAAGGTTTACTTTGTGTCCTGGATTATCAAGTAAGTCATTTGCTCTAACATTTGATTTCCATGGAAGTGTTTCATAAGCATCATTTAAATTTTCTTTAAGTTTCTCAGAAAAATCGCAACTCTTTATTGCATTGGTTATTGTTTCAGAAATTTCTTTTACTTGAGTGGTATCTATTTTTTCATTTATATTTTGTAATAAAGAATCAATTCTGTTCTTGACAGTATTATCTTTAAGTAGTTCTTCATAGAAGCTGTTAAGAATAACAATTCCAAAGTTTGTATTAAATTCAAAGTTATAAATACTAGATAAATCTTTTGCAATAAAACCTACTTCTGTTGTAGGATAAGAGTTTGCTAACTTAATTGATTTAATCATAATATAGAATATGTAGTTTAAGTATATAAGTTTTGTGGATTTTTAGAAGAAATTATAATAAAAAATAAAAAAAAAGAAATAAGTTACTATTTCTTTGCAGGTATTAAAATAACTACGATAACTCCAATCATTACAACTATTAAAATAATCAATAGTACCAATACCGAAGTGTCACTTCCAAAGAAGCCTGACTTGATTGGTTCACCATATGCTGCATCATTTGGTAGAGGCGCAATTGGGCTTGTATTGATAGTAGTTGTTGGTGTGTTTGGAATAGTAGGTGTAGTTGTTGTAGTTGTACCTTCAGTAACTGTTAATAAAATTGATTCAATGTCACTTTCATCATCAGTATCTGTGTAAGTTGTAACTTGTATTAAATATTCACCTGTTTCTGCATCTGAGGGAATACTTAAACTTACAGTTCTAGTAAGATCATCTCCTTCTTCAACATCAAATGGTCCAATTAATTTGACATAGTCAAGTGCATCACTTTCTATTTTGATGTAGATTTCGTCTTCATCATTTGAACCAACATTTTCAATATCAATTTCAAGTTCAGCACTTCTTCCTGCTTTAACCGAGCTAGATAAAAATACTAGATCTTGGATTTTGATAAGATGGTTTGGTCTATCAACATTTAGTGTGAACTCAAATATGATTTCGTGTTCTGCACCATTTTCATCTTCACCAGTAACAGTGATTACTGCATCAACTATACCATCATCTTCATCTGAAGGGATATCAAATTCAAATTCAATATCACTACCAGTATCATCTCCGTCTTCTAGGTCTTCATCATAATCCATATCGTCTTCGATGTCAAGATCGTCAATTAATATTTCAACATTTATGTCCCCATCATCAAATTGATATTCATTACCAACATTTTCAATTTCAATTGTTAAAGTTATTTCATCTTCAACATCAACGTCAATTTCTTCTCCTTCACTAACTGTTTCATCATCACCAGAAACATCAATTTCAACTTCATTGATTTCTAAAAGTGATTCAGTTATTAAATAAATTGTTTCAGTTGTTTGTGAAACAGAGTTATAGTTGATATTTAGAGTTCCAATATCTTCATTACCTGAGTTTTGATCTTCAGGAATATAGACTCTTGCTCTAAAGCTTGTTGAAGCTCCGGGTAAAAGGCTAGATGCGGGTGTAACTTCTATTGTGAAATTATAATCACCACTGATACCAACTGCTTCAATATTCAAACCTGTAATTGGGTCGCTTCCTGTATTAGTTATTGTAAATTGTTCTGAAGTAACTGTTTCTCTTTCTTGAGAATTACTTCCAAACTCAACATCTTCAACAGCGATATGTAACCCTTCTTGGATTGCGCTAGCTTCGAAATTTTGACTAACAGTATCAATTCCATCACTAAGACTAAAAGTTACACTTCTAGATGCAGCAGCCACAATTGGGCTCCAAGTAATATTTACAATGCTTAGGCTTGCAAGTGTTGCTGTCATTCCAGCAGGTTGATTAGTTAAATCAAATGTTAATTCATCACCTTCAAAGTCATTAATTGTAATTAATTCTGTTTGAGTTTCTCCAACAAATAATTCAAAATCAGATATTTGTGTCATAGTTGGAACAATATTTGCAATAACATTAATTGTTACATCATGTATAACTCTAGTTGTTGAAGCACCGCCGATTGCAGGAGTTTCGTTAACTTCTACATCTGCAGTATATGCGCCTAATGGGGCATCACTACTAACAGTGAAAGTTAAATTTGTTTGAACACTTGAGCTAACTGCTACGTTGTCTATAGATACAGGATCAAAAACAAAAGTGATTTCTCCATCTCTATCGTTGCTAGCGTAAGAGCTAGTTCCAGGTGTAACATAATTTACTATTTGAAATGTTACATTCATTGTTTGAGTATTACTATTGCTATAAGTTAATGCTTGAACATCTGATTCTCCATTTCTTAAACTAAATTCATAAGAATCTGCACTAACAATGCTTATCATACTAAGGATAAGTATGCTAATAAATATTCCAAGCAAAACTTTGGTTGTTTTTATCATTATTTTCCCCCCTAATTTTAATTTTAATTAATATAAAATTTAATTAAGTAATTAAAAGAATGTAGTAATATATTCTTTATAAGTTTTTCCCTTTAGAGTGGTAATAACCTTCTTTTGTTTATAAGTATTTGTATGGTGTAGTATATACTTTTTTAGTCAATTTTTGCTATTTTTTTAGGTATTGAAGAGACTTGTTTATGATTGTAGCCTTGTTTGTCCTCTAAATTGTCATAAAATAATAACAAAAATTTTATAAACAACCTTGCTCTAGTTCTATTATATTTAAGAGGTGTTATTTAAACTTGATTAGTTGGGGGCATATTTATGAAGGTTAGTTCAAAATTATTAATATTTTCATTATTGTTTACATTAGTTCTATTTACACCTGTTTTTGCAGCAAGCACATTTGATGTAACTATAGATCCAATTAATAAAGATATTTACCCTGATGAATATGCTGAATTTTCAATTACAATTAATAATACTCTTGATTCAAGAGAAACTTTCACAGTAACTTCAACAAACACTTGGATTTACAATCTTGATGAGAAATTTGTTAATTTAGAAGTTAATGAATCAGTTACATCTACTTTTTACATAAAACCAAAAGGGGTCATTCCTGCAGGAAAGGGATATAATTTACCTTTGGAAATTGGTGCGGTTTTAAAAGGAACATCTAAAAATTTTTATTTACCAGTATATTTGAAATCTTATGATGTTGAATATAAAGAATATGTTCCATCTTTGAACCTTTATTCTGAATATATTGAAAATGTTGATCCAAATGAAGGATTTAAACTAAAATTAAGGTTAAGAAATAGAAATGCACTTGATATAACAAATATGAAAGTTGTTGTTGATGGAGAGATATTCTATAAAGAATTTCAAGAAACATTATTGCCACAACAAGAAAAATCCATTCAGGTTAATTTTGATCTAGACCCTTATCAAGAGCCAGGGCAACACCCATTAGATGTCAAATTAATCATTAATAATAGAACTTATGCTTCTTTGACAGAATCTTATAATATTAAACAAGTAAGTAATGTGCAAGTTTCACAAGAAAAATCAAGAGAATTCCTTAGAACATTATATGCTATTAATGTAGTAAATAATGGTAATATACGTTCTACAAAGTCAATTGAAATGCAGAAAAATTGGATTGAAAGGATATTTCTGAGAGCAGATAGTGAATATGAAGTATCTAGTAGTGATGGAAAAGCAGTTGTTAAATGGACTGTAGAATTAGATCCTAAAGAGGAATTAACAATTACAATTTCAAATAATTATAGGGTTTTATTTGCAATAATCCTTGTTATAATTATAATCATCTATCTTTATTATAATTTAAGAAGTGAGGTTGTTGTTAAGAAAAAAGCAACTGTTCTTCATAAAAAAAGTATTGAAGGTGTATCTAGGATAAAGATAAAACTGTTCATAAAAAATAGAACTTCAAAAAAACTTCATGATGTTGAAGTTCGTGAAAAGGTTTCTAAACTAACTGATTTAGTTGAAGAAAAGCATTCTCTTGGTTCATTAAGACCTTCTAAAGTAATAAAAGGGAAGAAAGCTACACTGGTAAAATGGAATCTTGAGCACCTTGAGCCTTATGAAGAAAGAATAATAACTTATAAGCTTGAATCAAAACTTAAACTTGTTGGAAGTGTCCAATTTCCAAGAACGATTATTAAGTTTAAGAATCTTGATGGAAAGATTTGTAGAACTGGGTCTAATAAGCCAACTCTTTCTTTGTCAAAGAAGTTATAGTTTGGTTTATGGTGGATAGTAATCACGATAAAAATAGAAGATTTTTATTTTTCTAGTTTATTTCTTGTATTTCCCAAATGGCACTGCTTATACATTTAATGGGTTCTACTTCAGTAATGTTTATATTAAAGTATTTAGTTCTTACTTCTTTTAATTGTAATGCCTCATTTTTATAACCATTATTTTCTAATTCTTGAATTAAATAGTTAAATAAAAGAGGATTTTTAATTGGGAATTTTGTAGTGCAAATCAATTGTTCGATCGGGTTGTTTCCTGATACTGCATCCATAACATGAAAATAGAATTTTTCTAAATATTCTGTTTCTCCATTAGATAGGTTATGAAAGTTTTTAATATTCGGTACTATTTTTTTTAGCTTTTCCGGTAATCTGTTTGTTTGATTAGTTACAATAGCATAATCTATCAAACATTTGAAACATTTTGAAGTATTAGAATTTGCTTCATCTATTTTAATACCTTCAAATGTTAAATTATTTAATGATTTTCTTTCTGTTATTATTTTTTTATTCGACATTGCAAATAATTAGATTTTAGTTTGCTATTTAAATCTTTGGTTTCTGGTTTTAACCTAATAACTTTTATAAAGCAGTTCTGTTTGGTAATTTATATGGGATTATTTGATGACATGTTGAATTCTGATGAATCTTTAATAATAGATGATAATCCTTTAGACTATGAATTTGTTCCAAAGATGATACAATATAGGGAGGACGAGCAATTTCATGTTGCAAACTCTTTTAAGCCTTTGTTTCACGGAAGATCTGGAAGAAATCTTTTGGTTTATGGTCCGCCAGGAATTGGAAAATCTGTTGCGATAAGAAATGTTCTTAATGAATTAGAATCAGAGACAGATAACGTAAATGTTTTTTTTATTAATTGTTGGCAACATAATACCACATATAAAATCTTAATTGAAATTAGTAATCTTTTCGGGTATCATTTTACCCAGAATAAAAAAACAATTGATTTGTATAAATTATTAGAAATTAAACTTAACACTAAACCATGCATTTTTGTATTTGATGAAATTGATAGAACAACAGATATTGATTTTCTGTATTTTATTCTAGAAAAGATTTTACACAAAAGTATTGTCTTAATAACAAATTATCCTTCTTGGTTGAATGATCTTGATGAAAGAATTAAGTCAAGGCTTATGGCAGGTCTTCTCGAATTTAAAGAATATGATTTTAAAGAAACAGAAGGTATTTTACAAGATAGAATGGGCCATGCATTTTCTGTTGGTTCTTGGGAAGAGGATGCGTTTAAATTAGTTGCAAAAAAAACCTCTGAAATAAATGATATAAGAACAGGATTATTTTTGTTAAAAGAATCTGGATTGAATGCAGAAGAAAAAGGTTCTAGAAAAATAACTTCTTTAAATGTAGCTTCTGCATTAAATAAACTTGAAAATTTCACAATAAAAAAAGCAGATTCTCTTGATGAAGAAACAAGAAAGGTTTTTGAAATAGTTAGAGCTAATTCTGGTTCAAAGATTGGTGATTTATTTAAGTTATACACTGATGATGGTGGTTCTTCATCTTACAAAACTTTTCAAAGAAGGATTTCAAAGCTCGGTGAAGGAAAATTTGCTTCTTTAACCAAGCAAACTGGTAAAGGTGGTAATACCACAATTGTTGAGCTTGTTGGTAAAAAACAGTAGTTCTTAGTCAGTATACGTTTATCGGCCATAACTCCATAGTTTTTTTAAATAATAGGGTATTGATATACAAATAGGGGAACTACTTTACACTAATATAGAATGGATGGCGGATTAGATTTTAATGAAATTATGCGTATTCAGAATCTTATGGCAACTAGCATTGCTGATGAGTCTGAGGTAAACGATAAATTAAAGATAATTGATATAATTAATCAGTTAACTGGTAAAAAGAAGTTTGTACAAGTAGAAGAAGTCATAGTTGAAGCGAATTATCAATCTATTTCTGAGAGTTCCACACTGCATTTTCTTGATGAATTAAACAGTGATAATGTTATAATTATTGTTGATGGCCGAGTTAAGATGAATTACTAACCATTAGATTTATAAATAAATCGAGGTTCTCTGACTATATTATGGTAGCAGGCAAATTTAAATCAAGAACCTTCAGAAGAGTAAAGATTACTACTCCTGGTGGCGAGAATAAGATCTCCTATAGGCATAGAAAGCCAGCAACTCCTAAATGTGGTAGTTGTGGTGCAGTCCTAAAGGGTGTGCCGAGGGCAAGAAAGTCAGAAATAGTTAATATGCCTAAAACTGCTAAAAGACCTGAAAGGCCTTATGGTGGTGTTTTATGCAGTAAATGTATGAGGGCTAAAATTAAAGATCAAGCAAGACAAACTAAAATTTAAGTCTTATAATTAGTTTGTTTCTCAGATGTGTTTGGCAACAAGCATCATTCTCATGAGAAACAAGGAGGTAAATTAAAATGTTTGAACCTGGAAGATTATGCGTAAAAATTGCAGGAAGAGACGCAGGTAAAACTTGTGTTATAGTTAAAAGAGTTGATGATTTAATTGTTTTAATCGACGGTGAAACAAGAAGAAGAAAGTGTAACATTCGACATCTTGAACCATTAGAAAAAACTGTTAACTTAAATGAAGATGCTTCTCATGATGAAGTAAAAGCGGTTTTTGAAAAACTTGGCTTAGTTGCAAGAGATACAAAACCAAAAAAAGTAACTGAAAGAGCTAAGAAACAGCATAAGAAAAAAGTTAAGCCTGTTAAAACATCTAAGGTGGAAAAGAAGAAGGCAGTGAAAAAGGTTGCTGCTAAAAAAACTGAAGCTCCTGTTGTTGAAAAAGCTCCTAAAATTGAAGAGAAAGTTGAAGCAAAAACTTCCTCAGATGCAGCTGCAGCTTATGTTAAAGACGAAGCTAAGAAGTAATAGTTCTTTTTTTATTTTCTCTTTATTTAATTTTATTGAATAACTAAAATGTTTAATTTCATTTTTCGGCGCCAATAATAGTTGTGGATTATTGAACATTTATTTTATTTTCAATAATCTTTTTAAACTCTTATTCTAAATTCTAATGTATGGTCTTAGAACATCTTGTTTCAGAGAAGATTTTAGAGAAAAAGCTTAGTTATGTGTTTTTCCTAGGAGTAATATATTCTGTTATAGGAATCTTTATTGCATCTATCTTATTTCCTGCAGATCCTTCTCTGGTGGCTGTTGCATTCACTGCAATTCTTCTTATTCCTAGTATTAGAAAAATATATCGGATTGAAGAGAAACAAGCGAAGCAAGAAAAGAAATTTTCATTCAAGGCCATATGGCGAGATGAGAATGATTTTATTAAAGTATATCTGCTTTTGATGTTGGGAATATTTTTAGTTTACTCAATTTCTGCTTTGATTCTGCCTAGTTTTCAAATTAATTCATTGTTTCGAGATCAATTAGAACTTCGGGGTGCAGGTGCTATTGATAATCTTGCAGGAAATGCGTTTTCATTTTCAAATTCTTTGTTTACGTCATTATTATTAAATAATGTTTTAGTTTTAATTGCCTGTGTAATTCTGGCTTTTTTGACAGGTGATGGCGCAATATTTCTGTTAACTTGGAACGCCAGTTTATGGGGTACCATATTTGGTGTTACTGCCAGGAATGCCAGTCTTGTTTCTAGCATAAATCCAATTGTATTATTGCTATTAATTTTAGTTATTGTTTTACCTCACGCGATTTTAGAGATGTTGGGTTATATTCTCGGTGCAATAGGTGGTGGATTAATTTCTAGCGATATAGAAGTTGACATTGGAGAGAGGAAACGGGATAGATTTAAGAAAACTTATTGGAAGATGGCAATGTGGATCCTGATTATTGCTGTAGTTGTGATAGTTGCAGGTGTCCTTGTGGAAACTTTTGTTCTTGAGAATGTCAGTATTTATGCAAAGATAATTCAGCAGAGTTATTTAGTTTAATTATTATCTCTTTTTTTCTGCTTTACTTACTAAACCTAGAACTGTGGATATAAGTGTAATCCAAATTATTCCTGTAAGTATTTGTTGGAGAAAAGCATACCACCCATTAAAATGGATGTAGAATGCTGCAGCGATTATTCCAACAGTAAGTGTAAGTGGTATTAGTCTTTTAATTAGTTTTAACACAGGAGTTTTTGCTGGTTTTTTTGGTCCTAATTTATCTATTATATCTTGAAGCACTCTCTCTTTTTGTAATCTTAACTCCTTCTCTTCTGCTAATTTTTTCTTTGATTTTTTCATTTTCTAAAATAGATAGAACAGTTATCTGTATGAAAGTAAAATATCCCTCCCCCCAGACTTGCACTCAAACTTTGTTTGGTGCCTCGCTTTGCTTCGGAACAAGTTCCAGTCTGCGTTGGATTATCTGTATGGAAGTAAAATATCCCTCCCCCCAGACTTGAACCGGGGACCTTTCGGTTACGGCTGGTTATGTTTCATTTCTGTCCTTTCGGGTTAAGATCGCATAACTTCTACAGCCGAACGCTCTAGCCAACTGAGCTAGGGAGGGATACTTCTAAGAATCTATATTTTCTTTATAAAGTTTTTTGCACTGGCACTGGACATTTGTCTGTGAGCTATATAAAGAATTTATACTATAAAGATATTGTAATCAAAAGAGGTGATTTAGATGATATCAGTACAAGCATATGGTAGAGCAAACGTTTTTAGGGCATTGTTTAGGTCAAGGAGAGGGTGGATAAGAATGTATATTCCTTTCAATAATATGGACACACATGAGGAGGAATGCTAATATGGGAAAACAATTAAAAATGATTGTTTTTGCGCATTATAATTTTGGAGGAAAATTAGAATGAATACTAAGGAAACATTAAATGCAAACGTTACAGAAATAAATTCGTTATTTTTCAATCAAGTAAAAGTTATGACATCAAGAAATCTGAGATCTTTTGATTCTCAGTTTGTAGCATGAGGTGATAAAATGAAGAAATATGCATCAAAAAAAGAAATTTATTCAGATGAAGTATCAAAATTATTAGTAGATTCAAACTTGATTTCAGTAGAAGAATCAAAATCTTTTAGAAATTATATTCTCAGTGCCGCGATTTAAACACCCCTCTCCTCTCTTTATTGAGGGGTTAATTTTTTAAATAACGACATATGTCGCTATAGTATGTGGGTTGCAAAGATTCAAGCATCTAGAAGTTCAAGTATTTTTGAACCAGTTGCAAAAAAATATAATTTAACAATAACTGCTTATCCTATTACTTCTTTTAAGAAAAATAATAAACGTTATTTTATTGCTACTGCAACAGTGTTAGGTGATGAAAATTCAATTAAAAAATGTCTTATTGGTATTAGGAAGAATAAAAGAGTTAAGAAAATTGAAAGAAAAAAAGATTTTTTTATGGTTCTTTATGAACGAGATAATTTTCTTAAAGAGCTTTATAACCCTGAATTTATAAAAGTGAAGCCAATAGTTATAAACAATAAGGGTGATGAAACTTGGGAAATAGGTTGCTTTGAGAAGAATCCGCTAATGAAATTAATCTCTTTTCTTAAAAAACAGCCAATTAAATTTAAACTCCTTAAATTAAAACAAGAAGTTCTCGAAAATATTGCAATTGTAAATGTAATTCCGGATATAACTAAAAAACAAAAAAAAGCTTTGCAGTTAGCAGTGAATAATGGTTATTATAATTACCCTAAAAAAGTGGAGTTAAAAGAACTTGCAAAACTTATGAATATTTCTTATTCTACATATCAAGCACACCTAAAAAAGGCTGAAGGTAAACTTATACCTTTTATGTCAAAGAATATCTAAAAGAACGATATGTGTCGCTATAAAGCTTAAATGCTCTTTTTGTTTTCTCTTATTTGTGATGAAAGAATGAATATCTATAAATTAATCGCAAAACGTGATTATTATATAACCTTAATAAGTGAAATATATACTTTACCAAATGATAAAATAGAAAAGTATCTTGCTTTTCATAAAGAAAAAGTAGTAAATTTTAGAAAAAAACCTTTTTTTAAATCGATATTTGACCCTTGTTTTTATGGAAATAAACTTTCTAATTATACTTTAAGAGAATATTTTTTCCATGAAAAAAAATTAGTTAAACAAGACAATATTTCTGATTTGGTTTCTAAAGAAGTAACAAATGAAATAGTTTCTTCTTATAAACCTAACTTTAGGTATCTATTAACAGCAAAAATTATGGAATCTTATGCAGAAGGATTATTCTATATTAAGGATTCTAATTCTTATATCTATGATAAATTAGAACACGTAACTTTATCTCAAATGAATATGTGTTTATCTCAATTAGCATATGTTACAGCTTATAATTGGATAAAAAATAATAAAATAAAAAACATAAATAAAACTTCTTTAGATGAATTTAAATATTTAATGAGAAAAAATATGCTCTTTATAGAATCAAACATAAGATTTAATAAATCTATCCCATCAAATTCTTATTTTATTGCTAGAATAGACTTAAATTCCATAAAAACAATTAAAAATTTAACATTATCTTATTTTGATTCTTCTTTTTCTGATAAAAAAGGTAATGCAAAAATAGAATTAGCTTTAACTACATAAATAAATAAACTTGATCATTTTTCCTACACATTTTAGTGGTTTTAATACCGATAACTTGACCTTTCTTTGCAGACTTAACAATCTTCTTTTTGTCTATTTCTATGTCTCCAATTTTTTGTTCGTGAACTCCTGTTGTTGCACCAATTATTAAAATATTATCTCCGACATTTATTTTACCTGTATCAATTCTTATTTCTGCAACACTTATTTTCTTGAAGAAATTAGTTATTTTACCTAGGTAGACTTTCTTTTTAGTTGCTTGACTACCATAATCTTTTGTCCATTCATTGATTGGTTTTCCCAGGAAAAAACCTGAACTAAATCCTCTATTATAAACTGTTTTTAGTTTTTCTACTAATCTCTTTTTAAGAGTTGCATTTAGTTTTTTAGAATAATATGCATCAATTGCTCGTCTATAAGCTTCAGTTGTAACTTTAACATATTCAGGACTTCTTGCTCTACCTTCAATCTTTAAACATTTAATATTTGTCTTAATTAACTTATCAATAAAAGGTAGTGTGCATAAATCTTTTGGGCTCATAATATAATTATTTTCTAATTTTAATTCTTTATTTGTTTCCGGATCTTTGACAATATAACTTCTTCTGCATGGTTGAATACATTTTCCTCTATTTGCAGAAGTCTTATCTCCATAAAGGAATTGTGATAAAAAACATCTACCGCTAACTGAAACACACATTGCTCCGTGTGCAAAAACTTCAATGTCTGCAATTTTAGTTAATCCTTTAATTTGCTCCAGAGAACATTCTCTTGCAAGAACAAATCTTTTTACACCTAATTTTTTATATAATTTTATTGATTGAGAATTTGATGTTGAACCCTGAGTACTAAGATGAATTTCTAGTCCCAATTTTTTACACATAGATATAACTGCCATATCCCAGCAAATTATTGCATCGATCTTTGCCTTCTTAGCTGCACTTAGAACGTTTTTTATTATTTTAAGTTCTTCATCAAAAATAATCGTGTTAACAGTCAGGTATACTTTAACTTTATTTTTATGGGTGTAATCTGTAATTTTTTTAAGATCTTCAATGGAGAAGTTATTGGCTCTTTCTCTCATATTTAGGCCTTTTATGCCCAAATAAACTGCATTTGCTCCTGCCTCAACAGCTGCAACCAGCATTTCCCAGTTACCTACAGGTGCTAATAATTCAATTTTTTTCATTTTTTATAGGATATGAATATTCTTTAAAAATCTTTATTCTTACAATACCTTTAAAAAGGATTATTCAACTCTTATACTTAAATGGGCCCGTGGCCTAGCTTGGATATGGCGACGGCCTTCTAAGCCGTAGATCGAGGGTTCGAATCCCCCCGGGCTCATTTATTTTTTTATTTTATTTGGGATTTGACAAGAGTTCCAAATACCTTTTTAAACATAATATTACTTCTGTTGAATTATGCAATATGATTTAGAGATTCCTAGGATTATAGAAGAAATCAAGAGTAATGATGCAAAGAATGTTCTTTTGCAGTTACCTGATGGTTTGAAACCTAAAGCAAAGGAAATAGTTGATTCTGTAAGAAAAGAGTTAGATGTAAATTTATTTATTTGGTCTGGTACTAATTTTGGTGCTTGTGATATCCCCTTACATTTAGAAAAGTTAGGAATTGATTTAATATTGCATTTTGGGCATTCAGAGTTTAAACGATGAAAATAAAATATTTTGAAACAAGATCAAGTATAAGTTTACCTAAAATAACCCAGGAGTTAATTGATTTAGTTAAAGGTAAATCTGTTGCACTCTTTACAACAGTTCAATTTCTAGAACAAAGAAATAACTTAGCTGTCGATTTATTAAAATATTGTAAGATTATTAATATGAAACTTGCTCACTGTAAATATCCTGATCAAATTCTAGGCTGTAGTGCTTTTGATTCTGAAATTCCTGAAAAACCTGATTTATTTATCTATCTGGGTGATGGGGTTTTTCATCCAAAATCTCTTGTATTAAAAGATGTCGTAGATGAAGTTTATTGTCTATCACCAATTGATTTTTCAATTAAGAAGATTATCAAAGAAGATGTTTCAAGTTTAATCAAAAAGAGAAATGGTGCACTAAGTGGATTTGCCATTGCAAAGAATGTTGGTGTTTTAATAACAACAAAACCAGGGCAAAACAATTTAAAGAAAGCTTTAGAGTTAAAAACTGATAAGAATATTTATTATTTCTTAGATGATACCATTAATTTTGCAGAACTTGAAAACTTTAATTTCATAGATTGCTGGGTTAACACTGCTTGTCCAAGAATTGCATATGATGATTTTATTAAGATAGGTAAACCAATTGTTAATTTAGGTGACTTGCAATGAATTTCCTAACTAAAAAGCAAATAATTGAACTTGAGAAGAAGTCTTACGGAATTGTAGGACATTCCTCAGTCCAAATTTGTGAATGGAACAAAAAAGCAATTCTTGGTAAAGGAGTTTGCTATAAAGAGAAGTTCTATGATGCACACTGTCATAAGTGTATGCAGTTTACTCCAATAACTATGTGGTGTGATAATAATTGTATTTTTTGTTGGAGACCAATGGAGTATATGGATTTTGCTTCAGTAAAAGATGTTAAATGGCAGTTGCCTGAAGAATATGTTGAACAATTAATAGAAAAAAGAATAAAATTATTGTCTGGGTTTGGCGGAAATGATAAAGCAGACAAAGAAAAATGGAAAGATGCATTAGAGCCAGATCACTATGCAATTTCCCTAAGTGGTGAGCCAACACTCTACCCTTATCTCCCAGAGCTTGTTAAGTATCTAAAAGAAAAGAAAAAAGCAAGAACTATTTTTATTGTTTCAAATGGTAATAATCCTGATATGATTCTAAAATTAAAAAAGGAAGATGCTTTGCCTAATCAATTTTATATTTCTGTTAATGGGCCTAATAAAGATTTATTTAATCAAATAGTTCATTCACACAGAAAAGATGCATGGGAAAGATTTCAGAGATCATTATCTCTGCTAAAAGATTTAAATTGTAGAACCGTTCTAAGAGTTACATTAATTAAAGGAATGTCTATGGATGATAAATTAGTAGAACAATATGCTAAACTAATTGAGAATTCTCAAGCAGATTTTATAGAGGTAAAAGCTTATATGCACATAGGAATGTCTAGACAAAGGCTTAACATGGATGCAATGCCCTATCATGAAGAAATCAGGGAATATTCAGAAAAGTTACTTAAACTACTTCCCTCATATAAATTTGAAGACGAACAGATTGAGTCAAGAATTGTTTTGTTAATGAGAAAAGATTTTAAGACGAGGTATTTCTAATGTATCCATATTTTAAGAACAAATTTAATTAATTTTATTTGTGATCAATCTATTTAATTTTCTTCTAACAATATATGATAAAACGAATGCTGCAATAAATGTCCCTAGCATTAGTCCAAGCCATATCCCTATAATTCCTAGATTTAAAATTTTAATAAATAGAAAGAAAAAAGAAATAGGTATGATAAATTGTTTAAATAAAGCTAAAAACATTGGAATAAGTGGTTTTTTTAGTCCTTGCAATGTTGTTGAATTAATTTGAAATAACATGTGTCCAAAAATTGTTATTGCGCTTATTCTTAATGCAATTATTCCTATTGCTATTACTTGAGGGTCTGCAGTAAAAAAAGTTATTAATTGTTTTGCAAAAATAATAATTAGTATTGCACCAGTTAGGATCATATATAACCCATATTTTAATGACGTATTTAGTGCTTGTTTTATTCTAGTGTATTTTTTAGCGCCATTATTTTGTCCGCTTATGGCAAGCATTGCCATTCCTAATCCTATTGCCGGTAAACCTATTATTTGTTCAATTCTTGAGGCAACTCCCCAGGCAGCTATTGCAGCATCTCCAAATGCTTTGAGAAAATACATTAATATTATCATTCCAACTGACATGATAATCATGTTAAGACTTGCAGGAAAACCTTGCTTTGCAATATTCTTATAAAATTTAAGGTTAGGTATAACATTTTTTATTTTATCAAAAGAAATTATTTTAGATTTTATAACTTTAATAAATAAATATATCATTGATAAAAATTGAATAATCACAGTGCATAATGCAATTCCTTTGATGCCCATTGCAGGGAAACCTAACCATCCATACATAAAAAAAGGATCTAAAATTAAGTTTAAGAAAAATCCTATAACCAAAGCATTTCTTAAAGATTTAGTATCCCCTATTGACATTAAACCTGCATTTAAAGTATGGACTAATATGAATAAAGGAGCTCCATATAAAATAATTAATGCATAATCTTTTGCAAGAGCGATTGTTATTACTGTTGCGCCCATAAATTTAAGTAAAGGATCAATGAAAGTGAGACCCAATATCATTAAAATAGCTGATATTATTATTGAGAATCCTATTGCTTGCCAAGCATATTTTTTTGCAATTTCTTTTTTGTTTTCACCAAGAAAGTTGGATATGAGTGCTGCACTACCAACACTAATGCCATTACCTAAACCTATTATTAACATAAAAATAGGAAATGCCATAGTCATTGCAGCTAGTGCTTCAGTAGAAATTAATCCTACATAAAAAGTATCTGTAACATTGAACATTGTTTGAAAGAACATCCCTATGGCTGCAGGTATAGCCATGCTTAATATTAATTTAGAAATATTACCTTTTGTAAGATTTTTACCTTTCATTATTAGATTTTAGAGTGATTTATTTAAAAAGCTTATAGATTTTTGTTATGTTAAATTTAACATCAGGATTAAGAGAAGTTTCTGGAGCGAATTTGGGAAATTTCAGCAGGAAATTTCCTCTTAATTGCTGTTATGTGTTTTTTCTGCAAGAAAAAAAGCCGAAGGCTCAGTTATTTTCATGTTAATTAATTTCGTCTGAAGAGAGTCTATATATCCGAAGGACGAGGGGGAGTCCAGATTTTTTGTTTCTTTTATTAAAAAAAGAAAGTTTACACTAAGATATTAGGGAGGGATTCGAACCCTCGAACCCACTAAGGGAGCAGATTGGTAATCTGCCGAGTTTGACCACTTCTCTACCCTCATATAAAATGTATGAGAATTAACTTGAGGTTATATTTTTTCTTCAAATAGTTCAATTAATAAATCATATACAGATTTGAATTTTTTAAATCTTTTAGGTTCTTTAATTGATTTTTTTATAAACTCAATGTCCATTTCTTTTATTTTATTAATCATATCTCTACTTAAATTTGGTTTTTTATCTTTGTATATTGGCCTGACTTTATGACATCCTAAGAAATCTTCAATTTCTTCTTCATTAAAATAAATAAATTTTTTAAGACCTTCCATTTCTGAGGTTATAGTTTTCTCTTTTTTAAAAACATCTGAATCGAAAATAAATATAGTTTCGCTATCGATTCCCTTTAATTGTTGAAATTTTTCATCCATCTTTTGAGATTTAGTTATGGCATTATTTAAATCTCCTATTGCTTTAGGATGAAATTTTAATGTGTAATTACTGGATACAAATTTATTACCTTTTAAAGCCTTTAAAATAATTTTTTTCAGAAGGACCTTCATAGAAAATGTAAATTACTTTTTTAATCTTCTTTATAGACATTTGGGAATCCTCCTAATACACCCTCTCTATAATAATCACCATAGTTTTTGTTAATTTTGGGGTTATTCTTGACTATATTATGAAGATTAATTATTTTACTAACAGAATCTTCTTTTTCAATTATATTTATTTGATCACTTCTTAAATAATTAAGGATTTCTGGTTGATGAGTTGTAAATAATAATTGAGATTTATTGTCTTTTTTTGTAAAGTAATTTATAATAAATTCAACTATTTCAATATTAAAAGATGTTTCAATTTCATCATAAAGTATAATGGAATCCTTATTCAATTTGAATAGTGTGAAAAATAGTAATATGAACTTTTTAGTTCCACTTGATTCTCCATTGAAATTTATTTTTAAATCTGCTTTATTGTGTTTATGTATTAAAATTAAATCTGTTACTGGCACTTTTTTTGTGGGTTGTTTTATAATTTCTTCATTATTTATTTTATATTCAATTTCTTCTCTAACTGATTTAACTAATTCTAAATCTTTTATCGAAAAATCAGCATATGTTAGAACATCTAATAATTCTTCCTTTAATCCTGAATCTTTTAACAAAGAGAAATCGGGGGGTTGATTAAATAAATTATTCGCTACAAATAGTTTAGTAAAAAAATCATATATTGGTTTTAATGTGGCTGAGTTTAATTGCACCGCTCTTGATAACATTAAAGTTTGAGGAATGACACTTTTAGATAATATTTTTAATTCTTTTTCATATTTTCGATTGCTGAATTCGAATTTTTTATTAGTTTTATTTTCGTTTCTTAAAAAAATTTCAGTCGGTTTTTGTGTTTGATAAACTACTGCATACTCTTTTATAATTTTTTTATTAGTATACGAGAATCCATAAATGTATTTTTTATTGTTTGAAAAAAATGTAATCTCAAATTCTGTTGGTTTATCTGGCGTGCTAATAAATGGTGAATATTTTATATTTGTATCTATATTATGTTTTTGGGAATTTAAAACCATTTCTTTCATAAAATTTAATGCTGAAAGTAGAGATGTCTTTCCAGATCCATTAACTCCTACGAGTCCAGATATTTTTAAAGTATCTATATTATTTTGCTGATTAATAAATTGTTCTCCTCTACTTTCTTTTGATTTTTTTTCAAATTTCAAAATTTCTTCATTTTTATATGAATTAAAGTTTTTTAGTTTAAATTCGATTATCATATGGTTAAGAAATCAATCAATATATATAAATGTTGTTGTTTTTTACACTAATTTTGCTTTATCTTTTAGATATTGGCAGTAAATGAGAAAATATTGCAATTTTGTTGTGTTTCATAATTGATTTCGAATAAATTTATTGTGAGCCTAAATGTGTGTAGCACGGACTCTCCCTCTTTTGGTTCTTTTTCTAAAAGAACATAAAGTGAAAATTCGATTGAGTATAACATCGCGATTAAGAGAAGTTTTTGCGAAGCAAAAATTTGGATGGAAGAAACTGCAAGTTTCTGGAATCTCTTAATCGCTGTTATGTCTGTCGAAACTTGTTTCGACCAAGGGTTAGTGCAACGGTCGGCGAAGCCGAAACCCGCAGAGTTTTTCTTGAGTCCCGTTAAATATTTAAACTATTAAACTATATAGAGTTATATGGCAGATATATTATTAACAAATGATGATGGTTTCTCTTCCCAAGGATTTCTTGTTTTATTAAATGAATTAAAGAAAGAACATAAAGTAATAGGAGTTGCTCCTAAAAATGAACGAAGTTGGATTGGAAAATCAATTAGTGCTCATAATGAAGTAATTTTAGAAAAAGTAAAGAGTAATCTTTATTCATTAACAGGAACTCCAGCAGATTGTACTCAGGTAGGAATCTATGATGTTTTGAAGAGGAAACCTGATTTGGTTGTTTCAGGAATAAATTTAGGTTTAAATGCTGGACATGGTAGAATTTTAAGTTCAGGAACAATTGGTGCTGCAATGGAAGCTTCAATTGATGGAGTTAAATCAGTTTCAACTTCTATACATATTCCAATTGAATTGAAAAAAAGTTTAGATTTACATGATAAAAAAAATAGAAAAATATTCATTAATGCTGCAAAAATAACTTGTAAAGTGATTAAGATTTTTATGAATGCTGATTATGGAACTAGTACTGATCTTTTATCATTAAATATTCCTTTTGATGCAACAATCGATAGTCCAATTGAAATAACTGTTCCAGATAGACAACCATTAGGGCAGTTATTTTTCAAGAAAGGGAAATTTCACAAACTGAAGATTCCACCATTATTATTTGAATCTTCTTCAAAGGGAACAGATTTAAGAGCATTATATGAAAATAAAATATCCCTAACTCCTATTAGTTTAGAACTTGTATCTAGAAATTCTTTAAAAAACCTTAAAACCATCATTAAAAAGAAGTGGTAGGGACTCAAGAAAAATTAGACATAACATCAGGATTTGGAGAAGTCGTGCGTAGCACGATTTGGGTGGAGAAGTCTGCAAGACTTTGTAACCTCATAATCCTTGTTAAATCCTTCCGATAGGAACGAGGGATAACTGCAAGTGGTTTTTTGCGAAGCAAAAAAATCCTGAAGAGTAATATTTTCATTTCTATATCAATATTGAACAAAGCGAGTCTAAATGTCCTTTGGGACTGGGGCTGTTTGTTTTTTATCAAAATCTTTTTATATATTAGATAACTCTTCAAGTTTATGGTTGAATTTACAACAGAAAATCTTGGAAGAATACTTATTAATCGACTTAGAGAAAATAATAATTTTGACGAAATATTATCAATAGTGAAAAGCAATTCCAGAGGGAATATTTATCTCGTTGGGGGAACTGTTAGTCGAACTTTAGCTAGTGAGTTATATGGTGGAGAACAGAAAAATCAAGATTTTGATTTTGTTGTTGATGTATTAAATAGTGATTTAAAGATTCCAAAAGGTTGGGTGGTTACACACCATAAATTTGACAATCCAACATTCAAGAAAGATGATCTTGAAATAGATCTATTTCCGTTATCTGACCACCAATATATCAAAAATAATAAACTGAAACCAACTATTGAAAACTTTTTGGCAGGAGTTCCATTTTCAATTCAATCACTCGTTTTTGATATAAAAAATGAAAGATTAATTGGAGATGATGGAATTCAAGCTTTAAAGAATCGTAAATTCAAAGTTCATAACATAGATTCTGCAAAAGATGTTGCAAAACGTAAAGGAATTTCAATAAATGAACGAATGTTGCAAAAAGCTAAAAGTATGAACTTTGATATAATTCCATTCGATTAAAACAAACAGCCCCTTTTTCTAGAAATGAAAATTTTATTGTATATAACATCAGGATTAAGAGAAGTTTTTGCGTAGCAAAAATTTGGATGGAGCCTGCAAGGAGGAATCTCTAAATCCTTGTTAGTTGGGAAGACTGCAAGTCGACCGACCGAAGGGACAGTTTTTTAATTACTTAACTTATATCAATTTCGAACGTAGTGAGTCTATTGTTTAGAAAAAGAGGGGTTTTAATTTTTGCCTATATTCCACAACATTTTGAAATATTTTCTGAAAGTATCTGCAAATTCTTTTCCATTAATCATTATTGAGATTATTTCGTTCTCATCAAGTTTTCCTATTATTAATTTGTTTTCATAAATTATAAATCCTACTGATGAAGAGAAATTTTCAGGAAGAAATTTATAATCAATCTTTGTGAAAAAATTTATTCGTTTAGATATTTCTTTTGTTTTTGGTTGAAGTAATTTTATATTCAATTTTGAAAATTTATCCTGAATATATTTTGAAAATTTAAAACTTTCAACAAGATGTAAGCCACCACCAATCCAGTAAACTGTTTTATTGGTTTCGATTGCATCTTCGAGAATTGTTTTTATTCCTTGTTTTCCCATTATAATATCAACTTTTGTATTATTGAAATTTGTATTTTGAAGGTTTTTGAGTGTGGGCATAATATTTTCTAAAGTAAATAATTTTTCATCAATTAATTGCCTTAAAGTTTTTACATTATTCGCATTAAAAAATTTAGTTCCCTTAATTATATTATATGTAACTAATCCTTTAGTTATTAGAAGTTCTAAGTTATCATAAATAGTTCTTCTATTTATTCCTGTATTTTTTGAAAGTTTTACTGTGCTTTGTTGTGGAACTTTAAGTAATGAGATATATATTTTTGATTCTATTTCTCTGAGACCAAGTTTTTTTAATTCGTTTTCTAGTTCCATGTTTATTTAGAATAGCTTTAAATATATAAAGTTTACGGGGGAATCCCCACACATTGATTTAAATTTGGTTATTAATTGCTACTTTTTAATGGAAAAACATATATTATTTATGCCTGATGGAAATCGAAGATATGCGACAAGAGAAAATATTTCTCCGGAAAAAACTTATCAAAAAGGAGCTAAATCATTAGAATTATTTAGCAATTTCTTTCTACTGGAAAATGATTGGACTCAATTAACCATGCATTTTATGTCAAAATATACCCATGAAAGAGATGATGGAAGTTTAAATCCAATCTATGGTGCTATGATAAAAGAATTTACTTATTTGCACGATAGTAGTTATTTTGATAAAAATAAGATTAAATTTCAATGGATTGATCATTCAAGTAAATTGCCTGCTGAGGTTGTGGAAATTTGTCAATCATTAGAAGAAAAGACAAAAACCGGAGTTAAATTATCTTTAAATTTATTAGGCTATGATTTAGAAACTGACGAAAGAAATGCTTTTGAACAATCAAAGAATTATGATGAGTTTAAAGCTATTAGACTAATTTCAGATATAGATTTAGTAATTAGAACTACTGAAATGAGACCTTCAAAAGGCCCAGTTTATGCAATGGCTCAATCTCAAATGTTACTTCTTCAAAAATTAAATCCTGAATTAGAACGTACTGATTTAGAGAAGATATTGCAAGAATATAATAGTTTAGTGGAATATAGGCAAACCACAAATCCAATTCATAAATAAAACCTCTCTTTTTCTTTTGTTAAGTAATTAAGAAATTGCAACTAACATCGGGCTTAAGGGAAGTTCAATTTCCTCGGAAAAATTCTCCTCGTGAAACAGAGCTGAGAATTTTTTCAGAGCTGAAATTGAATTTGGGTGTAGTGAGGTGCAACCGAACGAAACCCTTTAAGCCCTATTAGTTTCGTCCGAATACTTGGAGGACTTGATTTTTAGTGCAACGATGCCGAAGGCAAAAAATCAAAGTCGTGTAGGGGCAAAATTAGGAAGGTTTATAAAATACCTTTAATTCCACTAAATTATGAGAATAGATTATCAACATAACTTGACACAAGAAGAAGCATACGGAAAAATAAATAATCTTTTAACAGATTTACAGAAACAGTATGCTGATAAAATAAGTAACCCTCAAACAAGTTGGAATTCCGAACATACAAGAATGGATTATAGTATGGAAATTATGGGATTCAAAACTAAAGGACAGGTTACTTTAAATGATAGTCAAGTTAGTTTAGAAGGAAAACTTCCATTCATGGCTAAAATGTTTAGTGGAAAAATTGAAGCAATGGTTAAAACACAACTAGATGATTTACTTGCTTGTGATTTCTGAATATAATTTAATTTTGCCCCGTAACGATTGAGTATAACATA
>Ga0307991_1000044_pt1 | contig 102121 bp, 62 predicted proteins | sample EllFjometagen131_FD_203146 | JGI IMG/M metagenome (GOLD analysis project Ga0307991, IMG submission 203146) | Marine microbial communities from Ellis Fjord, Antarctic Ocean - #131 | ecosystem: Environmental > Aquatic > Marine > Unclassified | place: Southern Ocean | collected 2014-10-08
GGAAAAAGCTGTACCAATCCGGAATTCTCCAAAATAATCTAATTAAAATCGGAATATTTTAAAATTTTTAAGAAAAATCAGAATCTATTTTTAAATCTTGCAATACGTGGTAGGCCGAAGGCTTACATAACAACTCCATATTTATTGTAATATTAATTTAACAATGAAATAAATGTTGAAATGTAATAGAATCATTGCTCTCGCCGTTCTATTTCGAATAATTAAGCTAGCCGTAAAAAAATCAAACCAGTAATTCCTCGTTTCCATCCAATGAGTTCATGATTCAACATGGGCATATGCTTTACAAAACGGATAGAGTTTTTTACCTTTTAATTAAGCCCAGTGATTACGAGGAAACATCTGATAAATGATAAACAAAAAACTCGTTGTGAGCTAATAAAGAACTTATTATTTTGATCCTGAAGACATATATACATAGATTATCATGTTTTCATTTCCATTGTTTCTTATCCAGATGGCTTTCAATGTATTCAATAGATTCAGAATCAAGTTGAGGGAAAAAGTTATAATTAACAAGTTTTTCTATTGAATCAATTGATACAGCAAAGTCAAATATGTCTTCATTACTTTTTTCGTTTGGTAATATGAAGCCAATCCCTTTAAATGAGGGATACGAAATATCCAGAATAACTTTGAAGAAATATAATGGAACACCTACCTGATTATCTCCAATGGATGTACTTATTGTGTTAAGCACCGGACCGGTTACAATATATAAACTATCATTTAACATTGCCCATTTTCGCACCTTATTTTCCAGTTTACGCCATATCCCTCTGTTAAAACCCCGTATTTGTGGTGATATATTACTAAACATAAAAGATTCATACATTGCTGCTTCAGACCATTGCATATCTGCTGCCGGAGCAAGATGACCACGATCATAACCACTACCACGATAATCAACAACAGAAGCAGAAACAGTTGTAACCATAGTATCTTCAACAAAATAGTTTGTACGCTCAGCTTTTTTAGAATTAACCATTTGTGATGTAAGAATATAAGATACACTGGCAGGCTGCTTATACTGCTCATTATACGCCACAATAAAGCCCTCTTTATATAAAAATGTGTTGGATGAATCCAGAAGGATACCATCTGTAATACTTTCGAGGGAAATCTTTACCTGCAAAGGAGAGGGTGATTTGGTTACATTACTCTTCTTTTGATATAATATCACAAGGATAATCAAAGCCAAGACTATAACACCTACTATGGCAACACCCCGTTTTCTCATAATAATTCTTTTAAAAATCGTTCTGAGTTTAACTTCAGAATATTGATTTTAATTTTCAAATATGGAATTATTCATTGCCTTAAGTTTGGAATGCCTTAAGTATAAAATTACTCATGTTATTAATACTATTCATAAGGTATTGGTGGCATCGATCCCTCTCTGTAGTAAAACCACAAAGGAAAAGCCAGGCATAGTTCTTCATTATCCACTTTATTACTAATCGTAATCTTATTTATCAATTTCTGAACTTCCAGAATTCTCTTTAAATTTATCAATTATGCCTTTAACCTTTTTTCCCAATTTAAGACTTGCTAAATCTTGAAGAAAATCTTCCCAGCCATGTTCGGAATCTTTTTCTTCAAGGCAGTTCTTAATTTGCTTTTGATTGTCTTCAACACTTTGGATAATAATCTGAACAGATTTTAAACGATTTTCTTTAAGTTCTTCAATTTCATTTTCAGAATACTTAGATTCAATATCTGCAATTAATGGTTCGATAATACACTCACATTTAATGGTATCCTGCTTTTCAATACAATACTTTTTCTGTAATTCATACAATATAAAATTTTCTTTCCCAAGATTTACCAAGCCTCCATTCCAGTAAAATAGTATAACAATAACAAAACCGGCAACAATCACAAAGGCAATAATCTTGGCCAAAATTTTTGTAATAAAACGAAGAAAAACAATTGCCAGAATAATACCAATTACTAATACAATTATGCTCTGAATATTCATAATGACAAGTTTATTAATTTATAAATGTACTTATTGTTTAATTTGTTAGAGTAATTATTTTAGCGAATGTCCTGAACTGAGTCATTGCTATCAGAACTATCCGGGTTATCAAACAATGCTTCTTTAAAACCTTTTGTCTTTTCAATTGTTTCATCAACCTTTTCGATCACTTTCTCCATATAAATTTTAGACTTCCCTTTCATTTTATACCCTTCATATTTACCAACTAGCCTATTTACATTATCCTGTTCTTCAGGCTCAAAGGTATCCTTGAACTTTTCATAATAAACCTCACTATATTTTACGAAAACCGAATCAGAATACATCCAATCATCTATAGTATATTGCTTATAATTTTCCCCAACTTCATTAATAAAAGTTTCAAACTTTTCAATATATGAAAATTTAGTCATAACAGGTTTATGATCACACCGATATAAAAATAAAGATATTAGGGATATCGCTAACAATAGTAAACGTTTCATTTTTTATTCTTTTTATTTAATCTAAAATTAATAAAATGAGTTGAAAAACGTGGAATCATTTCTATCTGATCAAATTTATATTTGAATTGATCGATATTTTCACTCATCTTCCCCATCCTCAATGTCTATGGAATTTTCAATAAATTCTCCCTCTTCCTGAACATCCTGGTCACGAACAATCATTTTCCCCATAGCTTGTTCAATCTTTTGAAGGATTCTTTCTTTACGGTCTGAGAAGAAACCATAGAAATCATCAGTATACATTAGGTCCGGATCCACAACATGTGATTCCAGCATGGAGTGGAACTCTTCATCTGAAACACCTGCATGTTTTTTAAGTCTATTAAGATACTTGCTTGGAGCGCCTCCGCTCACTATTCTATTGGTACGGCCGGATAATGGTGTTTTATTTATTATACTATCGAAGTCGCCTCTTGGAATTTTGTTCTTATTGCACCAAGCAACCGGGAATATATGGTGTATATCGATGGATTCTGAAAAATAGGTGCTGAAATCAATCTTCGTAGCAGAAAGCCAATCTTTCGTATTCTCATCCATTAGAATGGCATAAACGCCTTTATAGGCTGCACTGTTTCTTGTCCTTAGTGTATGAAGCCGAGAGGGTGAAAAATTAGCATCATAGATGGTTTTTGGCTCTGGTCCGTCAGATTTAATCCAGTCAACGACTTGGACCATATCAAGTGCATATCTAGTTTCATTAGCAGAACCATATAACTCACCAAAAACTCCGCACCAGAACCATCGCATCAATTTGTTTTTATTCCCGACATTATCAATCTCATTGCCAAGCTTAGCGAGTATTGCTGCCATTGGAACCAACTGAGTACTGTATGGGATATCTCGTGAATTGAAAATATGATTCTCTACCAGGATTTTTGATGCTTTTATGAATCCAGCTACAATTTGATCCCTATAGCTTTTATAATCCACGAGAGATAGATTAAGCATCTCCTTTCTTTTAGCACTTACTGCGGGTAAATTCTCACTTTCTCCTTTTAGTTCTTGAACTTTCCTTCTTTGATAAGTGGCAAAGATCGTTATGGCCTGGATTATGTCAATATTACTTGTTTTGGTTAGTACTTTATACGGTATAAATTCAGATTTTATTTTTATCCAATCTGTTTTAAGATCAAACTCTTCAGAGGCAAATGAAGCAGTTAATAGTTCAAAAACTGAAAGGGAGACACCTCCTGTATTAACTTTCTCAAACACCTGGCATACAGCTTCCTTAGGATTAATCTTTTTCATCACGATAACAGGTAGCATGTAGCCGGTGAATCCCTTGATTATTCTTCTTTCGAATTCATTCCAAAACTTTATTTTATCTCGATCGTAATCCCAATATTCAGAAAACTTGGTGCGCCATTCATCATATTCATCTACCATACAAACGGGATACATAAGATTCTTAAACTCTAACTTTTCTGAGGATAGATCGAGAACAATATCTCTACCTATATTTTTTGTTATTACCTTTTCCTCATTAATTGAAAAAATTGCTTCTTCCAAATCCGAACCCGAATCCATTGCTTTAACCATATCAATATAGTACCAGCGTTTTATTTGATATTTTTTTTCATTCTGGGTTGTAACTACCCTGTTGGTAATTATAGCCTGGTAAAGGGAAGTAAGTCTTTGCTGTCCATCTAAAATCAACATCTCAGGTTCTTCACCATTCAGATCAGGGGCTCCTTCAATTGGTTTGTTTTTAAACCTAATGCTTTCATTTCCAGTTTCTAAAAGCATTATAGCACCTATTGGAAAAGATTTAGCAACACTGGCAATTATCCCTTTGATGCGATTATCATCCCATATCCAACCACGCTGGAAATCAGGTAACTGAATTTTACCTTTATTAATGTCTTTTAGAATGTCATATAGACTTGTTTTTGTTGAATCGAATGTTTCCATATGTCTGATTATTTTATGTGTTTATGCAAAAAATTATAGATTACATTTTTCCCAATGAATATGATATCAATTGGATCAAACTTAATATTTCAGGCCATTCTGTTTGTAGCTTTTGACCATGTGCGAGTGCATCTCTAAGATCATTTATATGGTTAAAGCTACTTCTTATATTATTCTTCGAAAGATCTTCAGGAAAATACTCCTTGAACTGTTCCCAGGATTTGAACATGATGGTTCCAACATCACATAACTGTGTGCATCCTAGCATATGAATCTCTTCATTCTTTAATTTTTTCAATTCAAACAGTTCTTCAGCCTTTTCAATTCTTTTATTTGAAAGCTTCCTCTCCCATTTAATACCCAGTTGACTAATATTTTCTTTTAATTCAATTTCAAATAAGCTTATCATCCCGTACAACCAGATTCTTACAGGAATAGTGTCCAGGTCAGACCGGGTAACCATATGGGTAATATCCCGTTTTACCTTAACAAATAGCTGTTCTTTTGTACACAGGGATTCAAGGACCTCAAGAATTGGAGTACTATCAGATATAACTTCAGAATCATTTAAAGCACGAACAGTATCTGATTTTCTCATATATACCTGTAAATCTTCTGTGCCTGGTTCCTGGATAAGGTGAATGTCAAAATTGCGTACCAAACATGCTTCTTTTGCAGATTCCAGATCACGCGGTGTAGTAGAAACTGCAATATTTAAGACTGTAATCTGATTTGTGAAAATCTTTTCTAATATTTTATATGCTGTTTTTGCCATTGTTTAAAAGCAAATTGTAAATTATTTATTAAAGCTAAAAATTATATCTTACTCCAATATAGTCTATCCATTCATCCCATTGACCATTACGATTATTTAATTTGACAAAATCAAACCAGGAATTATGCGTTAACCAATAAAATGGTAATGTAGGGAATAAATTCTCCCAACCGTCCGGAAAGGATAACATACCGATTGATTTTCCAGAATTAGTCAAGGTAGTATTTCTCTCATCATTAACTACACATGAAGCTACAACATCATAATACTTTTCAAATCCTTTGGCCAGGGATTGCTGACGGAAAAGTTGATAACAGGATGTGCTCATTGGACACCTCTTTAATGAAGCAAATGATTGCTTATCTAAATCACCACTCAACAATTCCCAATATTTGCGTCCCCAAACGTTCAAATGACAGTCTTTAAAGTTGGAAGTAAGGATAGTCTTCGTGTTGAGACACCTTGATTTATCGGGATTTGGGATATATGCTGTTTGAGTTTTTTTCTGATAACCAGAACATACATAAAAGCTATGCTCCGTAAATTTTGATTCAATTAAAAGAATACCTTTTTCCCCAGAAGATGTTTTAAATATGACAGCAAGGTCTGGAGAGGTTTGTCCACTTCCCCTCATACCTTGATTGCTTTCGCCTAATAGCATCCCAGGCTTTAAATCAGGGATAGGATCTTCATATTCAAGTTCAAGTTTAATGATTTCTGCGATATCAAGTTTTGTCAGTTTTCGGAGCCAGGTTGAGAGAAGTTGCTTCCCATTTAAATTATTGAATGGCCAATACATATTTGCACAAAAGGTCCAGGAGCTTAGCAGATTGTGTATTCCTGTATGTGGCTTTATATTGTTACTTTTTAAATAACCCGATATTGGATTAAATAACTCATTTCTAATTGGTGGAAAAAAGTTTTCCTGATTATTTTGTTTGGGCAAAATATGATTATATCCCTTTCCATTCTGATATCCATTCACTTTAATGTGAGGTAAATACCTGCTTTTCCAGAGTATCTGATATTCTTTCATATTCTCCTTAAATCCACTCATAATTAATTCCAGGTTATACAGTTTAAAACGCCACCCATCATAGCTATCTCTCTTGAATCCATTGGAACGACCTCCTTTTTATTTGATCTAAAGATAAAACTAAACACCTCCAAGGCCTCAGAATCTTTTTCTTTCATTTCCTTACCAAACTGAGGTAAAAAGATAAAATCGTTTGTTTCAAGATAATTAATATATATTCCCAATGCCACATCCATTTCATCCTCTCCAATTTCATCAACAGGATCATATGGTACTTGAATAATATCCAAACCAGATTTACCTAATACACCAAAAAGGTTATCAAGGTAGTGTTTGCTCTCCCTGAATTTGGGATTAGTAACCACAGAAAATTTATTTACCAGAACTGTTTTCTCATCTAAGAATCTCACAACTCCGTCTGAATGTGACAATGTATCATCTGGCTGATGTGGAATAATGATAACACTTGCTTGAAAATAATCCTCAAGTCTTCTAACTAATATATGCTGAGATGCTTTGTCTTTTTTGATTTCATTCTCAGTAAAAACTGCATCAGTCATAATCACTTTATTATCATATTTTACAACATTCCCTCCATCTAATTTTATATCATCAATAGGAGTAAACTCAATCTTAAGATCCCGCAGTAAATTGATAATATTCTCACGAGGAGTGCGTTTAAATTGCCATTTTCCCTTGAGATACGAAGGATCATATTGAAAAAGAAGATTATTGCCGCTTGCTGATTTTACTGGCATAAAGTCTCGGCACCAAATGTCCTTAGTGTTTTTTAAATCAATAAGTTCAATTTCTGCGTTTTCAATATTCCTGGCGAAACTGGGATAGAAATCCTGACATTGTCTTAGCAATCCTGATATATAAACATTCTCTTTAATCCCATTTAAAGGATTAATAATTTTTTCTTTGATGATATTATTATCAAACTTTTGTTGGATCTGAGACAATACTCTTTCTCTTTCCTTAGCATCTGTAATCTCTTCCCATGGATTAAATTTCATATGCCTTTCAAGATCAATTGCTTTGAATATTTCTAATCCGGCAAAATCGACTTGTACCGAGAGGATTCCTAAAACTTTACCAACATTGTGAAGATCTGATTTTTTAATCAATAAATTTGAAGTTCCAAGTTTGGCGAAAGGGTAGATACCATCTATGAATTTAGAATTATTCATAATAAAGTTTTTAATTCATTAATCGCATTTAAGTGATGATTTTCAATATCGGTTACATCAAAAGGTATTTTTTTTGATGGATTCACTACAATTATCTTTTCTAATAAGTCCGATGCTAAAATGGCTAATTCTATTGCCTCATTAACATGTTCATCTCCTAATGAATAGCCGATAATAAGAATTGTCTTACACCCACAGATTCGATTTTCGGATTCTTCAAAAAGAGTTTTATACATCCCGGGAGAAGAAAAAATTTCCTTTTTACGGGTTCCCGTAATAAATTGAGGATCTATTTCCCAATGAAAAGTCTGGATTTCTTCTCCTGAGTCTTGATCATATCTAACTGGAGATTGCTTTTCATTATAGTCATGAGTTTTAAAAAATAGAGATTCGCCAGTAGGAGTTATTATGCTTCCTTCTTGTTTTGCAACTATATAGCGATAAGTATCGATGCTACCATGAAGTTTGATTAGATTTATTTTTTTGGAGAATGACGCCTGAAATAAGTTTAATGATTCTCCTGTTGATGATTTTAAAATTTTTTGATCTTTTGTAAATCCATCTGAATATTCTTGTATCAATCTTTCAAGGAGAAGATCATGATTTAAAGTTATAAAGTCTATCGTATCATACTTTTTACAAAAATCAATAAATTCTTTATACAGCAATTTAACCTCTTCAATCGGATTTCTTACATACAATAAGTCATCGATCAGATGGTTTATTAAGCTCTTAAATTCTCGTGGTTGAAAGTGATTAATTGCATGTGTATAGTTATCGTAATAATGGCCTTTTTCTATGTGAGGGAAATGTGTTTTAAATGATATAAGTGCTTTCTTTTTAATAGTCTCTATTATTTCCTCATTATAGAGATTATCAACAACATATTGATAGAAGTCCTCATAATTAATAAATTGTATCCGATCAGAAATGTATTGTCTTACAAATTCATTTAGTAAAATACCATAGGCAAGGTGATCATATCCACTTTCTCCGTTATGTTTATAAGTATCATTAGCAAAATCCATCCACTTAGATTCGCCTGAGGAGTATTTGAGAATGGTTCTTGCATTATCTCTCTCAAAATAGCTATTGATTTCCTTTGCTAAAGGTAAGCCTGCTGGTTTTGAAAATCCAGAACCAAGAATAACTACTAAATCTGCCATCGTAAATAATTATATTAACCACTCCGACCTCTCACCAACTCCACTAATCACCAACCCCTCTCGGGCCCTCGTAAATACTACATAATAAAGTGACCTTTCACTTTTAAGATATTCCTCCATTTCCTTAGGCTCATAATAATTGAATCCAGGATGTTTATAAGGTACGGTGTCCTTCGAAACACCTTTCAGAAATAAGTATTTGAATTCATGTCCTTTGAGATTGTGGAAGGTAGAAACTCTGATAGATGAAAAGTTTTCTTTGATGCTACTTAAATCATGATATTGGATTTCATGTTTATTCAGGATCATCTTTATCTGATCGACAATATGATTGGTTCTTCCACAGATACAAATTTCTGGTCCTTTTACTTTTTCATCCCCAAGTAATTCTTTGATAGATTTTATTAAGAACGAATCTTCTTCTTCTGGTGTATTGAATACCTGGTAAGCAGGGTCATTCCCATGCATTAATGAGATATAACCCTGTGTGGTCTCAACACCTCCATCAAAGTCATCAAAAACTTCTTGTTTTACGACCTTTAAGGCCTGTAATTTTATCTCTTCAGTAGTACGGTAGTTTAACTTTAACTTTTTGCTTCTTCTACCTCTGACGCTTATGCCAGATTTAGAGAAGTTAATTTTTCGGGCATAAATATTTTGATATGGGTCTCCCAAAAAAAACAGATCATTTTCTTTTTCCTTAACAAGGACCCGCATTGCACTTAATTCAACATTGCTGAAATCCTGTATCTCATCACAGATCAAATGGGAGAAAGGTCTTTCAGCTTTTGTTTCGAAATAATCCTTAATAAGGTTACACACTTCATATTTACTATAATTCATCTCCTTTCTAATCCTGAATTCTTCAACCAGCTTCCATATTTCAGTTTTATCCTGTCTACCTATTCTGGTTGATCTTCCTACACGAGATGTTCTCAGATACGTACTTAAATACTTTACATTGTTTTTAAGAATTACTTCATTGTATTCCTCGGAAAGGAAATTTTCATCTTTTGTTGAAGGGATAAATTCTAACACAACCCTCCATACTTCCTTTTCCTGTGATTCTGTCAGGAACCCCGCTTCAGCAGGTATTATATTATATTCAGGATCTCTTGCCAATTCATACACCAGCTTATCAAGATTCTTAATAACCAACTTTTCTTCTGAAATTTTAAAATCCTTCATGGTTGATTGCAGATAAGCTGTTAGACTCTTGGTATAGGTTGTGAATAGAATAGGTTTATCATTAATTTGAATAGCTTTGGCTAAATGACTTGCTCTATGCATAGCACAAACCGTTTTTCCGGTACCTGCACCACCTGTAATTTTAATAGGACCACTATAGCTGCCATAGGCTATTTTCTTCTGAGAAGGATGTAGGTAAACTTTCCACTTCTCAAAATCACCTGATAATATTTTTTCTAATTCTTCATCATCTGTAAGAACATATACATGTTTTTTCGCATTGTCACTGATTTCATCTTCAGCTGCCGTTTTCCCTGCACTGATTTCCTCAATAATCTCCTCCAAAGAGATTCCTTCAAATAGATAGAAAATGTATTCATAAGTATCAACAGGCAGATTTGATTTTATTTTATCTAAATCTTTAACGCTTTCTAACGCCCATACATTCTCTATCATTGATTCCGGAGTACCAATCTCCAATAAGTTTTCTCTTGAATATTTAGCCAGGCGAGAGGTTTCCTTTTTCTCTATTTGCTGTGTTGAAATTTCGGGTTTATCATACATCTGAAATGACTGGGTATTTTGATTCCATTCAAAAACCTTGTTCTTTGCCCAAGCCATTGCCTCATCATGGTTATCTACCCATAATAAATGAAAACCATTGCCTTTTGGAGGTTGTTGAATTATTGCCCGATATTTCTGATCAATTCTGACTGTTCTCAGACTTTGATCATTGAAGGATGCAATTTTCTCAAAGTTGATCCCTGATGAGGTTGGATCCTCCTTAAATTTTTTCATAAACTCTCTTGTCTTCTTCTGGATTTTTTTTGGGAGATCAGAGAATGAATCCATGAAAGAATCATGCATAAAAAGTGTTACGTGCTGACTCATTTTTTAAGTGATTTTATATCAAAACTTTCAATGAATATTTCAGTGAAACCATTTTCAATAAGGACCTTTTTTGATTCTTCATCAAAGGGTCTACAGAAGAAAAAAGGTTCATAAGAACCAAGTTCTGCCTGGGCAATAATCTCATCTTCCTTGATCAGGTCAAAATCATACTCTTCATTGATTTTAATATTGCTATCAATAAGTATTTTGACAACCTTATGAAGCTCTGAATCAAAGTTTTCCAGGATATGATCCGTTTTAGTGATACTTGATTCTCCTTCCTGTTCATAATCCTTATAAGAGATTGAATTTATCTGGTGAAATTGGGTTAAATTATAGGTCTCCCAGAACTTATTCCAGTTATCTTTTTCCCAACCAATCTTCTCATCATCAAATCGTGAAAATCCTATCAGAGAGAAGTCCTTAGGATAAATAAAGACCTCAATCATTAACTCTTCTAAAAATTTAAGTTCATTAATATGACTATACCTTTCTGGATCTCCTTTTGAAACCAGGGAATTATCTATTCTACCAGTAGTGATAAAACTCGACCTAATTATTTCCTCCGGATAACAATGGGATAACATTTCTTTTTGAAGTGAAAAGAGAATCAGGGATGACCATATTTTAGGGTTAATGAAATTCACCGGACTTGAAAGCAGATTGAGAAACCTTTGAAAATTGTTTTTGTAATTAAGTTTTGAATCCTGATAACTTTTGAAAGAGGGATGTCCTTTCAACATGCTTTTAATTGTATCTTCCTGAATAATTTCCCCCAGGTAATCCTTTAAGGCTTTCCTGTGGTCCTCAATATCTTTCCAGGTAAAGATCCAGAGATAATATTTCCCACTTCTTATAATGCTTTCTCTGATCTTTATATCGGAAGGAAGCCTCCTGTGGTCTTTACTTGCATGATACTCGTGCCCGTCCAGATAAATAATTATGTCCTTTACTTTTTGAACTTCTTCAATGGATGTTTCACCAGTTTGGTTCGTGATCGAAACACACCTAAAGACAAAATCTGGACGTGTTTTCAACTCTATACCATTCAGATAATTCCCCAGGTTTTGTGGCCATATTTCATAACTTATGCTACCTTCCTTCTGGGGAATAACCAGCTTATATTTTTTATAACCGGCTTCATTTATGTCAGTAAGTTTCCAGCCGGGCCATGATGTCTCTTTTTCCTTAAGAATTTCTATAAAACCGTTTTCAAGATCGGATTCTTCATTGTTGGCATAGTTTCCGGCCCCTTGCAGACTATCAATTTCATTCCATTCGTCAGTTTTTTCAACAATGGATCCAAATAGTTCTTCTGCCTCCTTCCTACTCAACACATCTCTTTCATATTGGTTACCGTATGTATAGATACAATGATAACATCCATCCTTGCCTTCATCCTTGCATTTACAAAAGCGGATATGATCATAAGCAGCTTCCAGTAATCTGGTAAATTCAATCGGATCGAAGAGTCGTGATAAATAACCTGTACCACCAGGTATAGTCTCATACATTACCAGGTAGCGTTCTTTTCGTCCAGTTTCTTTATTGAATTCCTGGTATTCTTTGATGTTCACATGATCAGGATGACCTTTGTAATAATCTTTAAGGCCAAGGAACAAGCCTGCTTTAAATACAGATACCCGCTCTTCAGTTCTAAATTCCTGAACAGGAAGTAGTATTTTTAATGCCTCGGTTTGAAACTCCCTATAAAGGTATATTTCTTCAAATAAGTCATCCCTATGACCGGCATATTGCTGATCCTTGTTCGAACAATAAGGGAAATGATACGAACGCTTTCTTTTATCAATCTCTCGATCGGTTAATTTACGTTCAGTGGTTTTACCACAGGTTTTGCATATTACAAACCCTACTTCTGGCACCTTTTCTCCGTTAATCTCAATTTCCCTGGTACCAAAGAATCCCTCTTCACGCACACCGGTATTTATTTCAACATATCTGGTATTTGCAAAGAATTCAATTCCAAATGGCACTCGTTTTAATATTCTTGCTCCTTTTGAACTACTTGCATCGGTATGGATATGAATGCTTCTCTGATAAAACTTACGATCTCTTTCATCCGAACTATCGGTAATTTTCGATTCTTCATAGTCATTGTATGATAATACAGATCGTATTTTCAGCAGAGTCTTTTTATTATTGATGGATCCCCAGGATTTATGTCCACACTTGGGGCATGAAAGTTCTTCCTTCCCAACATTTACCTCTGAAATCATATGATCACAATTACTGCAAAAGCGGTATTCTTCATATTCATCGGCTGACAATACTTCCATACCTTGGGACTCAAGTTTATGTCCCTGGGAATAAAAAAAGTTTGCTGGGGCAAGTTCAGTAATTGCCTGTGAAGATGGTCTCACTATCTCCGGGATCTCTACATTTTTATACTCAACCTGGCCATCTAACTCTTTTCTTTTCCTCAGAATAGGGTTGATTGAAACACCTGTTTCAGGGAAAGCATAGTTTGGAAGTATACCAATGTTTGTAAGGTATTCAATGGTGTTTCTTCTGTAAATGTTGTTTATAGCACCTGATAAGGCTTTCAATTCACCCTTTAAAAACTGGCTTTCATCTCCTGTTTGGGGTAAATCTTTCAACCTATTAGCCAACTGTTTTTTCCTTTTATCATAGTAATCCAGTTCATCCCTTAATCTTTTATGTACATAAACTAAACGGTCTTCCAAAAAACCACTTATAAGCTGCTCTTTAAGATCATTGAGGACGGTACTGCTCTCCGGAATATCATATATATACTGCTCAGAAAATTTATCAAATAGTTCAGTTTTATTGGAATGTATGAAACTGGATATTTGTGATAGAATGAATTGTGAATCTCCAGGTTCGAGAGATTTTACTTTTAATTGTTTTATAATGTGAGGAATTCTGTTCTGATCTGGGTCCTGGCTTGCCCATGAGTCAAAACAAAATGCCATGAAATGTCTCTTTAAAATATCTTTGGCCTCAAGGTAGCATGCAGGTGTACGGATCAATCCATCCATCATACTCATCGGATCCTGATAAAAAAACAGATCATGTTCACCTCTTCCTGCAATATTTAGAACCATCGAGTTTCCACTCGATCTGCCTGCCCGACCAACTCTCTGCAAATAATTGGAAGTTTCAGGTGGTAAGGATGAATTAAATGCAATATTCAGATCACCAATATCAATACCCATTTCAAGTGTTGAGGTGGCAACCAATACATTAATACTTTTATAGCTTGGTCTTTCCTTAAAGTCCTTCTCCAACCATTCTCTTTTATCCCTGTCGATCAATCCAGTATGATCATGAGCAAATATCCTTAAAGACCTACCCCGGTTATAGATCATACGGTAATAATCCAGGAATTCGGCATCCATTGGCCTGTAATGACCTGGACAACGATATTGCATGCAGGACATTCCTAAAGTAATATTCATATTCCCTTTGCTTACATGAATTTGATGTCCGCAATTGTCACATTCAAATCCGGCGCTTTCATGATCAATGTGTATCTGATCCGGTCTGAGGCCATAATTCACAATTCCGGCAGCAACCTTTTTATCTAATACCTCATTGGCATCAAGATAATCCACCAACTGACTATAAAAATCATTGATCAGTTCGGTTTCCTCCTTTGCTACCAACAGAAAGGATTTAAGGAAATAGGTGCTATACCAGTTATGATTCTTTGATATTTTAATCACATCAAAGACATCAGTGTATCTGCCCTTGTCCATGGTTATAAACCTTGGTAAACGGAAATTCGGACCAAAAGAACGGATCATAAAATGGTCCCGGTTCATCCTATAAGTGATCAGATAGCTTTGACTTTTTCCTGTTCTGTATCTGTTAAGGTACAAATGATCTACTCCGCCCCTGGTTCTTAATCGATGCAGGAATCCATTCAGAAACTTTAGAAATGAATCCTGACTTATCCGTTCTCCAAGTGCATTCTCCTGGAGCCAGTATTTCATTTGATCATATATCTTATTCATGGTATCGACTGAAAATCCTGTAGCCGATGCCCCTGATTTTTCAAGTGTTCTACCAATAGTTGCATTATAGGAGAATTCAGACCAGATCTCCCATGCCATTCTATTGGAGAACTCTTTCTCAAATACTGGTTTAAAATCACCTTTTTTAGATTGAAAATCACTGATCTCAATCCTGCTTTCACAATCGGGAGGAAGGTATTTGTAAAAATAAGCCTCCGCTTTATTCTCTGTTTTTGCCTCTATGTTTTGTTTCCAGTATTTTTCAAATTCGCTATATAAACTACTAAGGGGAATTATGCTTTCCTGGTTCTTCAACACTTGTTGAATAGCGTGACGCATTCCAAAGCGATAGTTTCGGTTTTCAATGAATCCTGCCTGATGTGCTGCATCCTGAACTCCGTTGGTGAAAGCAAGCAGCTTACGTCGCTGATCGGGTGCTTGATCTGTTGCAGAAGCAAGTGCCTGTGCAGTGGCTATAGATTCAAGTGTAGGCAGGCCTGTTCCAATTAAGGCAAGTGTATTAACTGAGTTACAGTGCGGACAGACCTTTTCAATCTTATCATCATTTTGTCTTCTTACACCGATTATCCGAAACAAACTGTCGTTCTGTTTCCTATCAAAAATATTAAGACTGTAGGGGTCCAAATAACCAATTACAGAATCTCCTGTTGGTGAATAATCTTCAGCGAAAATGCTTGCAATATCATTATCCTCGATTGCAGAAACCAAAAAGATATTCTTATTACCACGATCCGCCATGAACATTTGTCTTGTACGTGCAAGGTCATCTTCAAACTGCTCGCTGTGTTCTTTCTTTATTCCAACCCAGCCACTTCCTCCACACTCTCTGCAGTAATAAGGAGGAAGTGATTTCACTTTATCAGAAGGATTCACATCACTTTCCCATTCAAACACCGGTATTGTTTGTGTTTTTCTAAGTAAACGATGAAGGCTGCGCATCCAGTAAGTGATCTGAATAAAAAGGAATGGGAAAATTTTTTCTCCTGACCGAACTTTTGCATTAGTAATCAGAGCAAGAAGTGATGAAAAAATAAGATGCTGTTCTTCATAAGAACAATCAACTGAAATACCAGTTTTATCTGCCCAGATACTGACAATCTCACATATTTCTTTGATTGAACCTCCACTGATTTTCACCAGCTCATACACCCATCGGTTTTCTTTGAGCTTAGCTCCAAGATCTGCAGGACTTGTCTCCGGATAATTCCAGAAAACCAATTGTCTGCTTATATATGTTTGATAATCATCTTCTTCTTTAAATTCACATGTACTGATATACTCCTTTGAAATTTCAGGTATCTTAAGATCTCCATCAAAAAAAAGATCCGGATCCAACCTGTTTTCCTCAATAATCGATTCCTGGCCTACTTTGAATCCAAAAATCTGCGAAAAAAACTTCACCAGTGACTCTTTACCTTCTTCACCACCAGACATAGTTGCTGAAGTACCAACCGGGACAATTTGATCTCCAGGTAATTTCAGTTTTAGCTTCAGTCTTCGAATTAAATTGGCCACATCTGATCCCTTGGCACCATCATAAGTGTGTAGCTCATCGAGTACCAGGTACTTAAGTAATTCAGGATACTGAAAGTTATATTTCCATAAACCATGAAATCTTGCCTGCATCAGAGAGAAATCCAACATTTTAAAGTTGGTAAGTAGTATGTCAGGTGGAGACTGGACCAGCGTATCCCTGTCCTCAATAATATTCTCTTCACCCATACGGATTGCCCTCAGCGAAGACTTTTTATCTCTACCTTCGCCAATAAAAAGACCTGCCCTTAGCTTTTCTCTTAATATGAAGTCACCATCTTTATCTCGGTAATTATAAATTATACTCGCAAGCCTCTTTGCCTGGTCAGTGGCCAACGCATTCATGGGATATAAAATAATTGCTTTAATGCCAGGTTGATCATGTTTCTGATAACAGTAATCGAGTATGGGAAAAAGGAAACTTTCAGTTTTTCCGGAACCAGTACCAGTTGTCAGCATCACCGGTTCCGGACTATGTTCGTTTCGTGTAGAAAGTCTTCTGAATGCTTCAAACTGATGATCGAATGGAATGAAATCTGGTTTTATTTCCAGGAGGGTGTTCAATTCTTCCATTTTCCCCTCCTTACTAAAAGGTAACCTAATTTGAAGATATGGTCCTTTGAACATTCCTTTTCGTTTGTCCATGAGGAAATCTTCAAAAGCCTGTCTTAGCTTCTTATCAGCAAAACTGAAGGTAGCTTTCAGGTATTCCGTTACCGATTGTTTAATCTCTTCTGCCTGGAGAAGTGGAAGCATTTGCTCTATTTTAATTTGTAATTACTCTATTTTTCTACCCACCATTCTACCCACTTTTTCTTTAAATATTATATCTATCTAATTATTATTCAGCAATATATGTCTAAGTTCCGTTTAGGTTATCTACCCGCTTTGCTCTAATGCATTAAAGAATGAGTCGCTTACTTTTTTAACTTATCAACTATTTTAAATACTTCCTTTCTAATAGCTTCTCCTTCCTCGGCCACCTTCTTACATTTTTCAACTCGATCTTCCCAAATTTCAATTTTCCTATCCTCGAGTTTAACTATGGCATGAAGTGCATTATTTCGCTCTTTCCTCCAAATATCTAATTTCCCATTTATTAAAGATATTAGTTCAGTATCAGTTTCATGATCTCTAATACCTTTCTGGAGATTCCACATTGTTTCAAATGAGTACCTATCAGTTTTAGTTAGAAATTTCAGCCTACTCTCTAATCGGTCAGCTATTAAACTTTCGCATAACGTGATTGCCTCAAGATAATAACCACTCGTTATAGAATCTCTAATTCTCGAGATACCATTTCGATAAAGTAGATATCGGGCGTTCCCTGTAACAGATTTTGAAGTTTTATCGGCTAATGCTCTTGTTTTCATTTTATTATTCTTTTGGTTCTGAAAAGACCTTCTCAAAATGCTCCCAAGCTGTTTGGTAATCTTCAATTCTATCATATTTTTTAAAGGGAGCATAAAAGGTTAAGGACCTGTTTCCATATATTTCATGATTAAATAATTCGAATTGAAAAGATTCTCCATGGTTTAAATTTTTATATTTTTCAAATATTTCAATTGGTACCCCAACACCTTTAAGGCCCTGGCTATTTGATGTATATACAATCTCACCTTTTAAATCATAATATGTATCATTATCATATTGCATCGTGATTGGGAAATAAGTAAGATATATTGAGACTAATTCTGATAATGTAACTTTAAGAAGCTGAGAAATTATTACATCTATTTCAATTAAAGCCATTCTCCTTAGGTAATAGGATTTTATCGAGAAGTCTTCAGAAAAATCTTTTGATAATTTTGATGCATTGTTATCAAGTGAATTTGCATAATCATTTGACCATTTGTGACTATGTTGAGGATTATATATTTTCGTCCAATATTCTTTAAACGAAATGTGATGGAAGTTTAATCTTGCCACTAAAAGTTTTAGACTCTCAACTCGTGATACATCTTTATTAATCAACATTGGAAAATTCTCAATTAATCCTGAACTTACGTTCGCTTTTTTTGCAGCTTTTATGTAAAAATCAAACAGAATTGAACTTGCGAGGCCACATAGTATTAGTAATGAACTTGAATCACTCGAACTTATTGAAATGAGGCTACCTGTATGAGTCGATAATTTTGGTAAAATACACGGTTGAAGTGTGCGTTCTACGCCGGAGTCAAGCATCTTATTAAATGCTATTTTATAATTAAGGACCCACTCATTTCTTATTGACTTTCTACCTTTCTCCGTTACACTAAATCTTTGCCTCGGTGCAATAATATTTAGATCACTGTTAAGATAGATATTTAGGTAATCATGATGATTTTTTACTTTTTTTCTTGGAGTTCTATAAAATGGATTGCAAATATGAACTTGCGGACCAACAAAGATATAATGGTCAAAGTTAACAAATTCCTTAGTTTCCTTGGCATTATCTATTATCAAACCCTTCTTAACATAATTTGTTTCATGCCAACCTTCAGTAATAAAATAATCAGATAAATGAGATATTCTGTCATTTACTTCGAATATTTTTCGAAGCACATCAATATCTTCAATTCCATGAAGACTTATTAGTCTTGGAGATTTCGCGTGTGTTTTGTTGTCAATTTGAGATAATAATTTAAGTTCACGATTAGTTATATTTATAATCCTCTTATTATGACCTCTTAAGTCCCAAGTAAACCTATTTTTTGTGGGATCAAACTTCTTCAATCCTGGAATAGAATCATTATACTTCCCAAAATTGTAAGAGTCATAAATCGTTGATGGGTGATAAAGATTAAAAATGCATTGAAAGTCGACATTATTTGTTGGATTTTTGTCATATATTGAAATACAGAATTGTCGTGTATGACCTATCGGAAATAAATTCAATTCATTTCTAAATTGAAAAAGGTACTTCAATCTTTGGAATAATAATTCTCTAAAAGAATAACCCTTTGTATCTTCATATACTGTTGGTGGATGGACTAACCCACAGAATCCATTGTTCCTAATTTGATATAGTGAGTTAAGCAGAATCGCTTTATAAAGATCTGCCTGTTGATGAGCTAATTGTTTATAATTTTGTATACCACCAAAAAAATTACTAAGTGAAATTATTTCTATACTTTCTTCAACCAATAAATGATAAACTTCTTTTTTACTTAATAATTCTTTTGTATTTATCCCTGCGGCACTTGTTTCTGAAATGACTAATTTAGGATCAAATTCAGAAAGAATATCTTTTGTTTCAAGCACTATCTTTATCCAAGGAGGATTTCCCGTAATTATATCGAAACCAGCATTGTTATTGTATACCTCAATAAATTCCAACTCATTATGAAAGAAGCGATATTTCACTGAAAGTTGTTGAATATAATGAATCCGGCCTTGTTGATAAAATGAAGAAATATCTGAAGAATAGTCAGCTATTAATTGTTTAATTTGTTGGTTTTGATCATAAGGTTTAGGTCTCGGACTTCCAATACTCATTTGTTTTGTAGTCCCAAAGAGTTCGGTTTGTTCGGATCTCGGATCTTCAAATCCTGTTTTTTGCATGGATGATGAGCCAGATTCTTTCAGCTTGGCAATATCCAGTCCCAGAATACTCTCAACTTCATTATACCATTGTTCCCTTGTTGGCAGTTCCTTTACCTTTCGAACATCCCAAAACCACAGACCACACCAATAATCCATTATTGTCTTTAGCTTAAAGTAAGGTGCACTTCGATCATCTCTTAGTTTAGCCAGTCTTTCCTTTTCTCTGTAATTTTTAAAATCGAGAGCAGGTTCTGCCTGGCCATAAAGATTATAATGGGAAGTGGTCTCACTGTTAATTTTAATGGTTTGCTGATAGTGCTCTTCAAGAAGGACATCAATAACAGCACAAATCCTTTTCAGTCGAATGTGCTCATCACCTCTTATAGGAGTTTTTAAATCCTTTTTCCAGGCATTATAAGTTCTAAGTTCGGCATCAGAAAGTTCGTCTTTCAACATTTTAATTCCAGCGGATGGAACTATGCTTTCATCAGGAAGAAGAAAATGATAAATTTGATCTGCCTTTCTAATTAGTTTACCCTTCTTCCATGTAACTCTTTCAGGAGATTTGTTCCACCAATCTTTTGGTATTGGAGTTTTCCGTTGCTTTATTGTGCCTTCTTTAGGGAATTCAACTATAAAATCTTTGGGATTATAAACTTTCAGCCATGCCCCGACAACAGCATTTCCTACACCAAGTCGGTGAGCGAAGAATGGTGTCTCCATGTCCTTGTGCATGCAGTTCAACCAGAGAGACAATTTCCCCAGTTCTATAGCGGTGGGGTTTAGGTCAACTCCATAGACATTGTGGGAAGCTATGTATGCTTTTACTTTCTGCAGTTCATCTTTGTATTCTCCTGGTATAATGCGTTTTCCGCCTCGCTTAACGACTTCATTTTCTTTTAATTCAAGGTAAGCAACCGCTAATTGATTAATAACTTCATTCTGGAAAGCTGCAGCACCCATAGCAGGTTCGAGAACCTTCAGTTGCAAAATTTCATCTGCGCAATCTTCTTCATTTTTCTGCTTCTCATTTAGTTTGTCCAATATGCCCTTTAGTGTATATTTTACGGTAGTTTGAGTCAAAACCTCGGGAGTATAATAAGAGGCGGTTTTTTTACGGTCCCTTCCGTTCAGACGATATACAAAACTTCCTTTTTCAATTTCAGTATCCCGTTCATGATATTCGGAATCTTTCAATATTTCATCTTCTTCAAAATCATCCCTTCTTTTTTTCGGGACGAGGAAAGTTCCTTCCTTTCCGTCTTTATCACTGGCAGCCTTGACTTCAATTAAAGTCTCAGAAGCAAAGAAACCAGAATAAGCAAGTAAGCTTTCATATACACTACCTAATTGGTTAATTCCAAGATTTGCATATGAGATCCTGCCTCTGCCTTTTTTCCTTGTTCTTTCGGATAGAGAAAGACGGAGAATAATTTCCTGAAGAATATAGTTCCGGAATTGTACTTCATGTAGGTGTACTAATTCTGAATTATCGAACAGAGGGGAATCGAGAGGTTTCATGGTAAAACCATTCTCATTTTCCTGTCCTTTATGTAGATAATTAAACAACTTCCACAAACTCTCAGAGAAGAAATGACCATGACGGGAGGAATCCGTGGTAAGAGGAACCATTTCAAGATCCCGCAACATTTCCAGACTGTATCCTTTCTGATAAACAGTATCTCTAACTGGTAGAATCTCCAAATCTTCCCTGGATTCAGCATAAAAAAGGAAAAGTAACCGATACACGAAAGTTAGACATTCATCTTTCAATTCCCTGGCAAAGGTGTCATTTGCCATGAGCTCTTCTATTCTTTGCTTTCCCTCATAGTTACCTGCCTTTTTCAGCTTATAGTAAATGGCTTCATTTGCAAGACTTTCAACGGCAAAAACCACACTATTTTTCAATGCCTGGGTAACCCCATACATCGATTTATGAGCATCTTCTTCCAAAACATGAAGGATGCTGTCAGTGTCTGAAATAAACTGAGGTTTGGAAAGCAGGGCATAAAACAATGACAGATAATCACGATTGGCCGGTACTTTCGATTCTGTAAATAATTCTTCCAGGTCGAAAAGAAGAAAACTGTCGTATTTCCATTTCTCGTAATGAATCAGAAATATCTTAGGAGCAGCCAGCATGATCAGGTACTCGGGTCGTTCATCTTCAGACAAAATGAATAACTCAGTCAATGCTTCATTAATGATGTCAGGTTTTATCTGAATGTCATTCCACCCTTCAGGAAACACTTTTTCCCACTCCTCTTTTAGATAGACCTGTTCATATATTCCTTCCGGTTCATCGTCCCCCTCCTTGATCATGGATTTCATTTCCATAATAAACAAGTAAGGCTTATCTCCTTTGAAATATTGATATCTAACAGGAATTACTTCTTCATGGTTATTCAAGTAAACCGGACTCTCGTATTCCTGAATTCCATTTTTATAATCGAGGGTTTCAAGAAGTTCATTGTGAAAGTCGTGAGTTAGTTTTACCCGGTCCTCTATGCGTTGGATGCTTAAATATTCATTTTTAAAGCGGAAATATTTTTCTCGCAAGGGAGCCACCTTGCTGTTTATTGTGGACACATGATTATCCATTTGCTGTCCGTCATCATCTCTTTTCTGAGTGACATAACCAGACTTGTCGAAGACATTTTTCGGGAAGTCCTCATTAAAAAAATGCTGCGAGAAATAATTGCCAATATTTTCAATAAATCTTATCATAGAAACACTCCATTAAGCATTAAAAAATACGGCCAGAAGTCGCATATAGGGTTCATTCTCCAGTTGAAAAAACTCTTCATAAAAACGGTTCATAAGATCCTGTACATTCTTTATCTCCTTTTTTCTTTGATCTTTATGCTTGGTGACAATTCCATATTCAATCTCCCCAAAATGGATTTCCAGTTGCCTTTCCGAATCCTGAACCCAGTTATTTAGTTTTTTCTGATATTCCTCCAGTTTGCCTTCTACTTCATCCTGAAGATCACCCTGAATCTTAACCTTATATAATTTCTTGGCGACCTTAACAGCATCGATTAGCATACCTTGCAATTGCCCGATCTGTTGATAGGTTATTTCAAGGGTTTGTAGTTGCTCATCCAACTTATACTCCGAAACAAATTCCGCAAAACTATCAAGACTCCCAATGCTTTCTCCGTTCAAAGATCTTCCTACAACAAAAGATCTTGATAATATGGCTTTTCCCTGACCATTTGAACTTATTCCCTGGAAGACAAACCATGCAGATTTTTCAGGTAGTGGATCCCTGAGTCTTGCAACCAATGCCTTCCCTTTGTCTATTTTTGCGAGTAGTTTGAATTGCATCCATCTGGCAATAGGGTGGAGATCATAAAGCAACTGGAATTTAGGCCATTCTTTTTTCTTTTTGCGGGCATTTTCTATAGCTGTTTCTACAAGTTCTTTATGAGTAGTAAGTTTAAACGTATCGTTTTTAGGAGGAAAAGCCTCATCAGGAAGATCATACAACGCACCATTTGGACCGAGATCATTATCAGCAATGACTTCAAGGATTTTTTCAGGTTCATCGGCAATAAAACGTCTGGACATTTCTTCTTCCCGGGAAGAAATTTCATTCACCAGGGTAGCGTAATAGTGAAAATCATCCTTATAGAACGAGGAGTGACCATTGATAATATTTACCTTTTTATACTCTGGCTTAGGTTCAGCGGCTTGAGAAATACCAAATAGTTTCTGCCAGTCCGTATCTTCCTTTTCTTCAACCGTGTCAAGTTCCGAAACATCAGATTTAGCGAATCCCTTCATTACTTTTTTCTCTTCCTCATTTGTATCGAACAACCTCCAGACACTCCCGGCATCCCCAAGACTTTTATGAACCTCTTCCTCTTTGTCTTTTAGTTTTTCCAAGATGCGAAGATCTCCCTGTACAGATGGATCTAATGATTCAGCAATTAAATAATAGATAAAAGGTGTATGCTGCTGACCAAAACGATCTATTCGACCGTTCCGTTGATCAAGAGTGATAATTGACCAGGGAAGATCATAATTGAACATGATATTGCAATGGTAATGGAGATTTACTCCCTGGCTGCCGGCATCGGAGGAGAGGAACAATCGAATGTCACTATCCTCTTTTGAAAAGTCTTCGATAATTTCTTGTTGCTGTATATCAGAAAGACTACCATGAAACTGAATAACATTTTCATCAGATAGTTGAAAGTCTCTCTTTAAATCTTCTTCAAGTTTATTTAATGTTGGTCTTCTTTCAGTAAAAATTATGATGCGCTGATCTCTATCCCTTCCTTGCCAGTTGAGTTCAGACAGTTTTTGTTTAAGCTGATTATATCGGGTATCCTTCTTCAGCTTTAAAATGTTCTCGATTTTTTGCCCAAGTTCCAGCAATAATTCCTTTACAGCAACTTCATCTATCTCTCTTGCAAGACGTTTATTGATGGATTCCAGACATGCAGTTGGGGAAGAAAGATATGATTTATATAATCCAATTGCCAAAAGCAAGGAACCCTGATTTAAATCACCACCTGCTTCTTCGTAGGCTTCTTTTTTAAAATGATGTAATAATTGCAGTACCTCTTCTTCCTCTTTATAAAGAGGACAGGAAATTTTTTCAATTTTACGCTCACGAAAAGCATCACCTACCTCTTTTTCAATATCCTTTTTAAATCTTCGGACATAAAGAGGAGAAATATCTTCATGAGTGAAATTGCCATCAAAAGGTATCGCAGTTGGGTCCAGCAAACGCATTAGGTTGGCGAAATTTTCTTTTTTGCCGTTGTGAGGAGTTGCAGAAGTAAGAACGAGGGCATCCGTTTTCTGAGACAGGAACCTTGCAAGATTTCCTCTTTGGCTTGAGAAATTGGCTACCGTATGGCATTCATCGATAGCTACAATATCCCAATGTGTTTTCTCCAGAAAATGCCGAAATTTTCCGTTGTTTTTCAGTGTATCAATAGAGATAATGATTTTATCGTAATAATCGAAAGGATTCTTGTTGACTGGAATGTTAGATTTAATTCTTGATATTCCTTCACTATCAAGGCGCACTAGGGGAATAGCAAATCTGGCCCAAATTTCTTGTTGGAACTGTGCAAGAATGGCTTTTGGAGTCACGACAAGTATGCGTTGGCCTTTTCCTCTGCGAATCAATTCGGCAAGGAATATGCCTACTTCCACCGTCTTGCCAAGGCCAACACCATCAGCAATCAGAATACGTGGTTGAGGAAGTCTTAAAGCTTTTAGGGTTGGTTCAAATTGGAAATTGGCACCCCGGATAGCCGCCAGATTGGCAATTTCAATAGAATCAGAGAAGAGTGATGAATTGCGCAGGGTGGTTTCAATAAATAGTTTTAATTGGCGGTAATTTGGAGATGTATCTGGTACCAATAATATATTTTCGGGAGCAATAACTTCATAATCTTCAAGATCCAGGTCGAAGGTAAACCTTATCCCTTTCACAAGTTCAGTGATACCTTCAGCATCAACAATGTTCTTTGCAACATCAGTTACCAAGAAATCTTCGCCACGTAACGAAAGACGGATTCCAGGAGTTATGATTGACATAAATATTTATTACGTATAACTAATTTTCAATTCTTTCACATCCACGTTAAGTATTTCAGGTATTTTAAAAAGCCATATTTGAAAGCATCTCAACTTAAACCATAAACAGATTTTAGCATTTTTGAGTTTGGATAATTTGCATTATTTGCAACTATTAACTTCTTTGATATATATAAAGTAGAACCATTTTGCAATTTTATTCCAGCAGGTATAGCCTCGATCAATGCTTCTGCATTCTTTTTAAAAGCAAGGGCAATCTTTACATTTTCTGACCACTTAATTCCAGGAAAATTCAATTTCCCATATAAATATTCTAAACAAGATTTCACTAGAGATATATAATCCTCTCCTCCCCGATTGATGATTTTGAAGTTCATCGCAAATGGCAAAGAATCAACTAGTAAAAAGCCATTTTCTCCGATCTCATTAAGCGCCTTTTCCTTATCATTTATATCTTTTAATTTCTGACTCTCAAATGCATACCAAACAGCTTTTAGCAATGTGCTACGCCGGAAGTGAATATCGTTTTCATGAATTGCATAAAAATACTTAATGGGCTCATTCTCATTTGTCCATGGTGGTGCTTCAGCAATTAGCAAATATTTTACTTCACTATTTTTAAGTCTGCTAAGGTTTTCCTGCCACTTTTCTTCCGAATATCTAAAAACTTCATCTAACCTTGGAAGTCTTTCATTAACATATTCCTCTCCAAACAATAATTGTAGTAATTCATACTATCTTGGAAATATATCACTTAGCATTTGTAAAATAACTTATATTAATTTAAGAACCTTGAAGTTGTATATAGAAAAATCCCTTATAAAATCAGAAATAAGTCATATAGTGATAATCAGAAAAAAAATAGATTTTTCTAAGGTACAAATAATTTTATAAATGCAATCTCCATCTTCACTGATTTCATATATCAATAGCGTTTTCGCCTGGGAATGGGTTAAATGTTTAGTAAATTAGATTTTATTCAATCAGAAAAAAAATTATGGTTGAATACTATATTTTTTCCATCTTTTATGAAGCCACGCAATAAAAGAAAATTACTGATTTTATTATAGTGCTTTAAATTTAATGCATCGCTTTCAGGATGGGTAAATACCACAAATGATTTAAGGAGATCCTTTGAAAGATTAAAATAGAGGTGATTGGCCTCTTTATTCTGTTTGCTCCAATTAGGAGAGACGGGAAGAGTACCAAGCCAGATCTTATTACCTTTTATGGCTTCATCTTGAAAAGCATTTAGCTTCATTATATCTCCTTCATATTTCGTATACTCCCAAGGTTTGAATTTCAGTTCAATAACACCGATAATATTCAAACCTTTTGTTATGATTAAGTCAGGTTTGGTTAGATGAAGTATTGAGTCTTTCATGTAAATAACCGGCTCTACCCAGATATCAAATTCATTAGAAAGTTTGTATTTTAACAAATGGTATAAATCAGCCTGAAGCTGTCTTTCATATACAAGTTTACCCTGTTTAAACTTTGTTTCAATATCATTCTCCCAAATAGATATTAACGCTTTAATAAGATTATTCATGATGTATGCATTTTATATTTTTGCTATTACTCGAAAATATCTGCCTTTTCTGAATCCGTCAGACCACATATAGCAGTCAGGCCGTAACTATATAATTATTCTATTCGTTTTGCTTTTACGATCACCGGTTGCTTTATTCCCACACCTTAAAAAAATTGCCTGACCTATTTCAAATTTATGAAGTCTTTTCCGCTATAACAATTGAAGGCATTAACTATATTCTCGTCATCAATTTACTGATTTTTAGTTTGATTACCAATATTTTATTTCTTCAAATTGTTAGGGGACGAACTGAAGTCGTAACTTAACTTACATCAGAACCCAATTCTATTCTCATGTTTTTAAAGTTTTCTTTATAAATTTCAGTTACGATCTCACATCTAATAGAATACCTTATATTTCAACCAAATAATCCTTCCCCAAACAATTGCAATCGTAGATTACGCTTGAGAATTTATCATAAACCTCCCCTATATATACTCAGTTAAAAAACGGACGTTTTTCTATCCGGTATAAAAACAATTCTCTAGAACAAGTGGAGTTGTACGGTTGGAATTTACATCATCTATTCCGTTTCCTTTTAAAAATCTTTTAAACCAAAGCAAATGAATTATTTCCGGAATATCAATTCGATAAATGGAGTGTCCTGATGGATGCTCTTTTTTTTGCTTAAATATCAAAATATTTGTAACTTGTAGAACTCTAAATCTAAATAATTATTATTGATTTATATTACATTGTATATTTTAAATTAAAAGTACACATACACACCCGATTTTAAGGAGTATATGTAGTTTTTACATTTCGATATAGTTAATATATATGTAAGTTTACACATCTAGAATCGTTAGCTCTCATTTATGAAGACCGTACAACTATTAAAAAAGCATAACATGAATTTTACTGACCGAATAAAACCAATTGACAAGGGGATAACTACCTATCTTGATGAATTAAAAAGCCTAAACTATCAAATCCCTACATTTCAAAGAGAGATAGTTTGGGTAAAGGAAAATGTAAAGAAATTATGGGATAGTATTTATAAATTCTATCCGCTTGGTAGTATTTTGATTTGGAAAACAGATATTAAACTGCAAAATCATAGACAAGTAGGTGGTCATAAAATTGCTGATGATGATTTTACAAGGACTGAATACCAATATATCTTAGACGGTCAACAAAGAACAACATCATTATTAACATCATTATACGGCGGAAGAATTGAAGGGAAAGATGGATTTGACCCTTCTGTATACTTTGACTTTACAATACAAAGTAAGGATGATACAGATGACGAAAGTTATAAAAAGAGGTTTTTATATTGGGATGAAATTGATGACAAAAATGGAACATTCAAAAGGAATACTGGGAGGAAAAAGAAATTTGATGAAAATTTAATTGTAAAACTAAAAGACATCAAAGAAAACTTTGAAATAGTACAAGGAAAAATAGTAAATCATCCAGAAGTTAAGCAAGACTACAACCATTTATATTGGCAAGAATTACGACTGATAAAGCAAGTGCTTGATAATTACCGCTTATCCTTTATAGTCCTTAAAGGGATTATGGTTGCTGAAGTTTGTCAAATTTTTGAGCGAATAAATCAGGCTGGAGAGCCGTTGGATATTTTTGATATTGTTGTTGCCAAAACTTTTAGACCTGAAAATGGAAATGTCATTGGGTTTTATTTAAGAGAAATAATAGATGATTTTAGAAAAACAAACAGTAGTAGGTTTTTACAAATCGAAAATTTCGATTATTTGCAGATAATTGCAATACTTATTCGTGAAAATATTGATGATTCAGGGATTTGGAATATTACACCAAGATATTTAAATGATATTAAAACAGAACAGATTGAATGTATTTGGGAAACTGCACAAAAGGCGATCTTAAAAACATTTGATTTTTTCGAAAATACTCTTAATTTGAAAGGCCCTCAACTAATTCCATATCGATACTTTTATCTTACTCTGGCAAATTATTTTTATAACAATTCAAATCCCGATTATAATTTCATGAAAAAGTATTTTTGGTATAATAGTTTCCATAACAATGACTTATTAAGTAATACGGGAGACATAAATTCACATATAAGTTTACTTAATGCTCAGAAATATGATAATGAAGAAAGATTTGATAGATTTCTAATAGATAAAAATACGCTAAGAAATGCTTCTTATAGTTCAAAAGGTCGATTATCTAGAGCTATATTGTCGCTATATTCTAATAAAAAGCCAAAAGATTGGAAATATACAGATAGAGATGTGATTGTAGATAATCTTTTCTTCTCAACTGATAAACCTAATCTGCATCATATTTATCCAACGAATTTTATTGATAATAACCCAGGACAAAATGAATTGGATAACAATAGTTTGATGAATATTGCCTTTTTAACTCAAATAACAAATTTGGAAATTAGTGACAGAAATCCATTAGAGTACATCAGAGGTTATGACCAAAATCCGGATTTTGAGAATGTTATAGAATCACATCTTCTACCAAAAGAAATCATTAATTGGTCAAGAACGGATTACATGCCTAAAAATGCTCTTGACCAATTTATAGAGAAAAGAGTTGAGTTGATTATTTCAGAACTAAAAGAACAACTTAATAATATTAATTTTGAAATAATTGACACGAAAGAAAAAGAAAAAATTAAAGAATAAACGAGAGCTAACAAAAGTTAGGCAAAACGTAAAAAAATGAAGTGCAAGCTATGTACAGAAAATAAAAAACTTATAAAGCGTTCTCATATTATTCCAGACTTTATGTACAAAGGATTATTTGATAAAAAACACTTTATTGCACCAGTAGACATAGTTGAACTTAAGGTGAAAAAAAATATCCCAACTGGATTTTATGACTCAAACATATTATGTAAAAAATGCGACAATCAGATTATTGGAAATCTTGAAAGTTATTCAAGTATTGTTCTGTGGGGAGGACAAGGGAAAGCTGAATCTTATCCAATAATAAAGCGAAAAATTAATCAATTAAATCAAAAATATTTACATATCATCAACATAGATTATACAAAGTTCAAACTCTTTTTACTTTCAATAATCTGGAGAGCATCAATTTCTAAACAGAAATTTTTTGAGTCAGTAAATCTCGGTGAACAGGAGAAAAAAATTGGAAAAATGATTTACGATAAAAATCCAGGAAAATCATCTGATTATCCTGTTGGGTTGTTTGTCCTTAATGAAAATATAAATTCCCCAACAAAAATGATCGCTAATCCCATAAAGATTCAGACAGGCGAGAATTTATCATATCTATTCTTGATAAATAGGTTTGTGATTAATTATAAAATTGAAGGAAGTGGAGACATTGATTTTTATGAACGGATTAAAATAAAAGAAGATAATACAATGAATGTGAATATTTTTGATGAAAAAAGTAGTCAAGAATTTATAGATACCTATTTAAAACAAAAATTGAGATATAAATAAAACACTTTGCCTAACCGTCAGCTCTCATTTAAAAGAAAGATTTGCTATGACAGGAATTAGTATTGAAGAAGGAATTAATCAAGTTTATGGTGGCGGAGGACACGTAGTAATACTTGGTGCGGGCGCTAGCATAGCTTCAACTCTTCGAAATCCTGAAATAAATGGAAAGCTCTTGCCATCTATGGATAACTTTTCAGATTTTGTAAAATTGAATGATTTAATTAAAAAAATCCCAGAAAAGTTAAGAGCAAATAACTTTGAAAAACTATATGGGAATCTTCATAGTAATAATCCAGACTCCGAAATTTTAAAGGAAATTGAAGATAGAATTATTTCGTACTTCAAGGATATGCAACTTCCGCCAGAACCGACTATCTATGATTATTTAGTTCTTTCGCTTAGGGGTAAAGACCTCATTGCTACATTTAATTGGGATCCTTTTTTATTTCAAGCTTGGAATAGAAATAGTCAATTTACCAAAGACTTACCTCACTTATCATTTCTGCATGGAAACGTGGCAATTGGATATAGCAAGGAAGACAAGCAATGTGGTCCTTCAGGTATGTATATGAGACCTGATGGTGGATTTTTTGAACCAACTAAGCTACTTTACCCTATTGAGCAAAAGAATTATACTGATGATGAGTTTATAAACATAGAATGGGAAAGACTTAAATCTTGGATGAGTAAAGAAAGTGGAACTGTAAGAGTAACAGTTTTTGGATATGGAGCTCCCGTTTCAGATGTTGAAGCTGTTTCATTACTCAATGATGCTTGGGGTACACCAGACGATAGAGCAATGGAGCAGTTCGAAATAGTTAATACTACTCCCGAAGAACAACTTCGAAAACGTTGGAATGGGTTTATTCACTCTCATCACTATGACATAACTGATAATTATTTTAGCTCTTCATTAGCATACAACCCGCGCAGAACTGGTGAAAGTTATTTTAGTCATATACAACCAATAACAATTTCTGAAGCATTTAGACATTCTAATCCTATTCCGCAGGATTTTAAAACATTGGATGAATTATGGAAATGGCATGAACCTTTGATTGAAGCTGAATTAGCAAAAAAAAAGAAAACAAAAGGTAAATTAAATGAAATAAAAAAGACGATTAATATCAAAAAGAAAACAAAAAAGAGGAAGCGAACCAATAAACAAATAGTTGAATATTGGAAAAAGAGAAAACGAAGAAAAAGAACAAGAATAAAAAGAAAGAAAAGAAAAAAATAAACGAGAGCTAACATCGGCTCAAAAACAAGCGGGCGGAAAGTGTTAATATGAAACGAATTACAAGAAATAAACAATGGTGCTGATTGATACAGAAGTGGGTTGTAATACCCGCCAGTTTTTAGCCGTATCCGTTACATGCAAGGCTTAGAAAGACACTTACGATTAAATTGAAAATGAAACGACAGAATGAAAATATGGAATTGAAAGGAACTGCAAGAAAAGATTTTGTTTTCGCCGACCCGCTTTTGCCCTTCGGGACAATTGGGGAAGCCAACACACAAACAACACATTTGGTAACTCCTACACACAAGCAGACACTTCTGTTACCAAAAGAGTTGTTTTCCCCTCTCTCGTTCAGCTTTATTAATAATCAGTTTGATTAAAATGAAATCTATCACATTTTTTGACACCGAAATAGAACCTAAAAGCAAGAAAATTCTTGATATTGGAGGTGTAAAAAGTGATGGAAATATTTTTCATTCAAATTCGCTAAAAGATTTTGCTGACTTCCTGAATAATACTGAATTTATTTGTGGGCATAATATAATCAGACATGATTTAAAGTATATCCAAAAAGATCTTTCATCTCAGGGCATAAATCATCTAAAGTTTATTGATACATTATTTTTATCCCCATTATTATTTCCGACAAAACCCTATCATCGCCTATTGAAAGATGATAAAATACAAACAGATGAATTAAACAATCCGGTAAATGATTCCCAAAAGGCTAAAGATTTATTTTTTGATGAAATAACTGCATTTAACAAACTGGATGATTCATTAAAACAAATTTATTATTTACTATTAAATGGACATGAAGAGTTCTTGTACTTCTTTGAATATATATCATTTAGATATACAGAAGAAGCCTATTTAACCAAATTAATAAACGAACAATTTCAAAGCAAATTTTGTTCAAACGCACCAATAGAAAAGTTTATAGATAAATATCCAATTGAATTTGCTTATTGCTTAGCATTAATTTATAGTACAGACCGCTACTCTATTACTCCACCTTGGGTTTTGATGAATTATCCAGAGGTAGAAAGAATTATCCACTTACTTAGAAATATACCTTGTATAATTGGTTGTAAGTATTGTGATGAAGCATTAGATGCAAAAAAGGGATTGAAAGATTTTTTTGGTTTTGATTCATATCTCACTTTCGCTGGCGAACCATTACAAGAAAATGCCGTAAATGCGGCAATTAGCAATAAATCAATTCTTGCTGTTTTTCCAACAGGCGGAGGGAAATCTCTTACTTTTCAAATACCTGCATTAATGGCAGGTAGAAATACAAAGGGATTAACAGTAGTGATTTCTCCTTTACAATCATTAATGAAAGATCAAGTTGATAATCTTGAGAAAAATGGGATTACAGAATCGGTTACCATTAATGGACTACTAGACCCAATAGAACGAGGCAAATCATTTGAAAGGGTTGAAGATGGCTCTGCTTCAATTTTGTACATCTCTCCGGAATCTCTTCGTTCTAAAACTATTGAACGATTATTATTGGGTCGAAATATTGTTCGTTTTGTAATAGATGAAGCACATTGTTTCTCAGCTTGGGGGCAAGACTTTAGAGTTGATTATTTATACATTGGCGATTTTATTAAACAATTAGAAGAAAAGAAAAACCTGCTTGATCCTATTCCGGTATCCTGCTTTACTGCAACTGCAAAACAAAAAGTTATTGAAGACATTTCTCAATATTTTGAACAAAAGCTATCACTTAAACTTGAAGTCTTTAAAGCAAACAGTACAAGAACAAATTTGCGATACAAAGTCTATGAAAATAAAGATGAAGAGGAAAAATACAATAATGCAAGGAGACTAATTGAATCAAAAGATTGCCCGATAATTATTTATGTTTCGAGAACAAGAAGAGCATACAAACTTGCTGAACGATTAAGCAAGGATGGATTTGATGCAAAACCTTATCATGGCAAAATGGATGTTAAGGAAAAAACGGAGAATCAAAATGCTTTTATTGCTGGCGATGTCCAGATAATGGTTGCAACATCTGCTTTTGGAATGGGTGTAGATAAAAAAGATATTGGAATGGTAATCCACTATGAGATTTCCGATTCTTTAGAAAACTATGTGCAAGAATCTGGCAGAGCTGGACGTGACGAAAATATTTCAGCAGATTGTTTTGTATTATTTAACGAAGAAGATCTTAGCAAGCATTTTATTTTACTCAACCAAACAAAATTGTCCGTAAAAGAGATTCAACAGATATGGAGGGCAATTAAATATATTACTAAGTTTCGTTCTACTGTTTCTAACTCAGCTTTGGAGATTGCACGAAAAGCTGGTTGGGATGATAATGTTGTTGAAATAGAAACTCGTGTTACCACAGCTATTGCAGCACTTGAACATGCGGGGTATTTAAAACGTGGACAAAATATTCCAAGGATCTTTGCAAATAGTATTCTATCGAAAAATGCACAACAGGCAATTGAAAAGATAAATATTTCGTCAAGATTTGATGACAAACAAAAAGTCAAAGCAATTCGAATTATAAAAAAACTGTTTTCTACAAAAAGCAGAAAACATTCAAATGATGAAGTAGCCGAATCCAGGATTGATTATATTTCTGATCACTTAGGGATTGTAAAGGAAGAAGTAATAAAAATTATTACACTGTTAAGAGAAGAAAAAATACTGGCAGACACCAAGGATTTAACGGCATTTATTAAGCAAAGTGATAACATAAATCGTTCACTATCAATTGTAGAGTCCTTTGCCAAAATTGAAATATTCCTATTGCCAATTTTAAAAGATTATAAAAAAATATTCAACATAAAGGAACTAAACGAAGATGCATTGGAGCATGGGTGCTTAAACGTAAATCCAAATAAAATTAGGACAATTCTGAATTTTTGGTCTATCAAAAACTGGATTAAACGTCAAAATCAATATTATTCAAAAAATCATATCTCAATAATTTGCACACAACCAATAGAAACTCTAAAAGAAAAACAAGAAAGGAGACATGAATTATCAAAATTTATTGTCAGATACCTTTTTGATAAAATGCGAGAAGAACAAGGTGATAACAGTGCTGAAAATGAGGTCTTGGTTGAGTTCTCAGTTCATGAATTAAAAGAGAGTTATGAAAAGGAATCCATACTATTTAAAAGTGATGTTTCGATTGAAGATATTGAGGATTCATTATTTTATTTGTCAAGAATCGAAGCAATTAAAATTGATGGTGGGTTTTTAGTTATTTACAATAGACTTACAATTGACAGGCTTGAACATAATAGTCAGGTTCAGTACAAAAAATATGACTACAAACAGCTTGACCAGTTTTATCAGAACAAAATGCAGCAAATTCATATAGTTGGTGAATATGCCAAAAAGATGCTAAAAGATTACGAAGAAGCATTAAGGTTTGTGGAAGACTATTTCCAACTAAACTATAATTCATTTCTAAATAAATATTTCCCGGGAAGTCGTAGAGATGAACTTCAAAGGAACATTACGCCAAAAAAGTTCAAACAATTATTTGGTGAATTATCACCAAGACAACTTAAAATAATTACAGATAATCAAACTCAAAATATACTTGTCGCAGCAGGTCCCGGCAGTGGAAAAACTAGAGTATTGGTTCACAAATTAGCTTCACTCCTTTTAATTGAGGATGTGAAACACGAACAGCTACTAATGCTGACTTTTTCTAGAGCTGCCACTACTGAGTTCAAAAAAAGATTAATAAAATTAATTGGTAATGCTGCAAATTTTATCGAGATAAAAACATTTCACTCTTATTGTTTCGACTTGCTAGGAAAAGTTGGTAGTATAGAGAAATCTGATGAAATCCTTCAAGTAACTATTAAGAAAATCGAAAATGGTGAAGTTGAGCTAAACAGAATTACAAAAAGTGTACTTGTAATAGATGAAGCACAAGACATGGATGTACATGAGTTTGGTTTGATAAAATCCCTCATGGATAAAAATGAAGAAATGAGAGTAGTTGCCGTTGGAGATGATGACCAAAATATTTATACTTTTCGAGGAGCTGATTCAAGATATTTTGAGCAATTTATTAAAGAAAAGAGTGCAATAAAGTATGAGTTAGTGGAAAACTACAGGGGTAAAAAGAATCTTGTTGAGTTTACCAATATGTTTGTTGAAAAAATTCATCAACGCTTTAAGACTACATCAATTGTACCGATTCATAAGGATAATGGGACTATCCGTATAGTCCAATACGATAATAATAACTTTATCGTTCCCTTGGTAAATGATATTCTTTCCTCCGATTTATCAGGAACAACAGGGATATTAACAAAAACAAATGATGAAGCTCTACAAATTACAGGATTACTTCTTAAAAATGAAATGCCCGCAAAGTTAATCCAATCTAATGATGGATTTAATCTATTTAACCTTTTTGAAATCAGGTCATTTATTGAAGATTTGAATTTAAATGAAACCACACCTATAATAAGCGAGGATGCTTGGAGTAATGCAAAAAGAATATTTGCAAGAAAGCATGGTAAAAGCACTAACTATGATCTTTGTAAAAAATTACTTATTGATTTTCAAGATATAAATCCAAAAATTAAATACAGTTCTGATTTTGAGGTTTTCATTAAAGAGTCGAAACTTGAAGACTTTATTTTTCAGCATGGCGAAACGATTAATGTATCTACAATTCATAAAGCAAAGGGAAAAGAATTTGATAATGTATTCTTAATGCTTGACCATTTTGATGCAAATTCGGATAATTCTAAACGTCAACTATATGTTGCTATGACCCGTGCAAAGCGCAATTTGACCATCCATTATAATGGGAGCTTTCTTAATAATATTGAAGTTGCAGAATTAACTCATATTAAAAATATGGGCATACATCCTTTGCCAAAGCATTTAATGTATCATCTAACACACAAAGACATTAACTTAGGATATTTCGATTTCATTCAAGGAAGATTGAACTCATTGAAAAGTGGGGATGTATTGGAAATAAACGAAAAAGGGTTGATGAATTTACATGGCGAACAAATAGTTAAATTTTCTCAAACCTTCCAAACAAGGAGAATAGCTTTAGAAAAACAAGGATATCGCTTAGTTGAATCCAAGATACGTTTTATTTTATATTGGGAAAATCATAATGAAATAGTCGAGAATGAAAAAGAAATAAAAATTGTATTACCTGAATTGTATTTTGAGAATGAATAATTGCAGCCCAAACAGCCAAGCACATTTGCAATTTGCACAAGCCAAACGCTAAAACCAAAAATTGCAAAAGAGCTTGTCTGTCTGCCAACGCTTTTTTGCCGACCTGAAAAAAACAAAATCAGGACAGTGGTAAAATGAAAATGAAGTGATGAAAATGAAAATAGAGAAATCCCAGCAGGTAATAAATAGGGCTTCATGTGGTGCGGAGCACCAAGCATGAAGCCCCGGCCTGCCCTGTTTGAATAACAACAGGGTTGAACTAAATCACGAGACCGGGGAACTTTATGGGGTTTACATGGGTTTTATTCAGATTTTTTTTGGATTGGAATTAACTACTATCGACCCTTATTCGGACACCCATCTTCTTATTAATCTCGTATACTACTGATTATTTACGCTTTAACAATACAGGTTCGACCCCCTCCAGCTCCACGATCAAGCAAACGCTGCCACTTCCATCAGGAAGTGGTTTTGTTTTTTAGGACCCTTATGAAAGCTTGCTTTCATAAGGGGACGAAAAATCAAAAACACCATTCACCGGCAGGTGAATGGCAGCGTTTATTTGCAGGACTGGCGCCCAAGGGATCACCGATTCCGATTTTAATCGGAAGAGGTACCCCCTCCGATTCTTAAACAAGCAGAAATAAATATTTGCGAAATAAATAATTGCTTCTATTTGCAGGACTGGCACTCAAGGGATCACCGATTCCGATTTTAATCGGAAGAGGTACCCCCTCCCTCAATGCATATAGTCCACTTATGTCCTTTAGACTTCGGTGGATAAAATTGATAGAAATTAGTAAGCAGTAAATTCTTTGTCAGATTTTCTCTGTTTAAACTATACTTTTCTACGATAGTTAGTGAAGTTTGGTCTTTTATACCAAACTTTATCAAGAAATTACCCCTAAAATTAGGATAGTTATAATATTCTTTCTCAGGCAAGGTGCTCACTTTCACCGGATTTTTCAGCTAAATGTTAGAAAGAAATTTTGAATTTCCTAATAAAAACACCCTAGAAAAGCACATCTTTTAAAGCCCCTACCAACTGTTCATGTTTTTGAGGATTTTTCTTTATTAGTTTATTAATATTTAGAAGTTTCCATTGCACAGCCGGCAAATTCTTAATGATTTTAAAAGGAAATTTATCCCAGTCTGGATTACCTTTTTCAAAACTATATATCAATTTCTTATCTTCTTCTGTCAGGTTATCATTAATCTTTTTAATAAGTTGATTCCGGGTATTCTCATAATCTTCATAACTAAATTCAATATTAGTCATTCCTGAGAATTGTGAATCATATGCTGATTTTTGATCTTTAAGTATTGGATTTATTAACTCATGAATTGGTTTATTATGGCTCAATAAGCCAACAATAAAGCCATAACGAACTTCCTTTGAAAATCCTTCATTATCAAGTAAAAGCCTTACATCAAATAAGTCACGTGGATGTTGTCTGTCTAAAGCAGCACAAATTTTTCCTCCATATAACTCAGCATGGGAAACAATGTTTATTGCTGCAAATTTCCCAAATTCAGCCTGAACTTTATCTGTTACTTGCATAAACCGAGTAGGTAAAAGATGTCCACGAGTAGTTGTATTAACTTCAATCTTAATTTGAGCATTTTGGTATTGACAATTCAATTTCACATAAGTTCCGCCATTAAATGGAACTGTTGTTACTTTTAATCCTTCTATTGCCGATTCTATAGCTTCTTTAATTCTTCCAAGTGCATCATGGATATTCTGAAAGGCAAACGTCCTCGTATCAAATGGAAGATAAGTTAAGTCCATATCAACAGACAACCGGGGTAATTCACGGATAAACAGGTTTATTGCCGTACCTCCTTTTAATGCAAAAACTTCTTCATCTCCCACATATGGCAGAATTTGGAGTAAAAGGTCAACTTGGGCCTTATATTTTTGAAAAATCATAATGCTACCAATTCTTTCGGTATGGTAATCTGATATTTTGAAACATAAACACCTCTTTCTGTTATTCTTCTATTGCCATTTCCCAAATCAAGCAATGATATATCTATAAATTTTAACCATTGGTGATTTGCCTTTTCACATAAATATAAGAAAAGTCGTTTCACCTGTACCGAATTACATTTTTGCAGTAATTCCTGTAAAAGTTTAGGTTTTAAATTTACCAATCCTTCCATTAAATGATAACACTCAACAAGGTCAAGGGTTTTTGGTGCCAGATACAGGCATTCTAACATGGCACGTTCCGGAGATGATATTTTTATGGAGAAGTTTTTCTCCTCATGTTCTATGATGCCCAAATGCATGGGCAAAAAGGAAGTCTTTTGTTGATTTATTGGATTACCCCAATTATAACTCTGAAACCATTTTGGTAAATTGGTTTTAGGTAGTGAAAACAAAAATACCTTTTCCTCATTCAGTCGAAAGTAATGACTAAATCCCTGCATGGATAAGGCAGTTATTGCACCAACATATACATTGAGTTTCGCCTGGTATTGCATGGCATAAAGGGCTCCCTGCCATTGCACCCTTTCCCCCGGTCTTTTAAAAGCCCCTCTGCCCATTGATTCCAACCATCCACTATTTCTGTAGTGTTTTTGCAAATTTCTGGATATACCAAGCTCTTCCAACCATGAAGCCAGACCCACCGTCTCCGGTTTCATGTTTTTTAATAGGATTTTTAATTTTGTCTCATTTTGAGTAGTCATACTACTAATATTTCAGCAAATATAACGAACATATATCAAATTAACTCAAATAGAAGTACCTGTTTTTTCAAAAATCAGTTATTCTTATCCTGCTATCAGTAGTACAACTACCCGAATAGCAGAAATTGTAACGAATAATCCGGATGTAATATATTTCGAATAAAATAAGCTGTATAAGGTTTGGAATTCAGAAGCTTCTAAATAAAAATCTTCGAAATTCAGAATGAATTATTATGGTAAATGTATGTCGTCAGCTAAAGTGGAACTAAATAAGACATAAATTTAAGAGATACTTTTCATGTATAAAAGGTTCTGTCGCATCTGTGAAAAGATAGCTATTTTATGTTAATAATGGTGAACCAATTAAAAAATGTTTTATTGAAAATCAACGTTTTATGATTTTGGATTGTCCTGGCTTTGATTGAAAAAATCCATTTTTTGATCAGATGCGACAGAACCAAAAAATCAATTAAAGTTTATTTTATTTTGATTTACAGTATTATATCTCTATATTTGCATGATATCATTACTTATGCTATTATGCATGTTACGTGTTATTATGCTGATATAAAGTCGTTAATATGAATAATCTGGTAAAATACATAGAAGACACCCTGGGTGAAAAAATTGTTATTAAAGATCTAGCTCCTGATAAACTTAAAGCTTTACCCTTTTTTATGGTTAATGATTATGATTTCAAAAAATCAAAACTATTTAACCATGAAATTTTCTTAATGGTGGTAAAAGAAAACTTTACAGCAGAAAAAATAAGGAAGCATCTAGATATCGCGGGAAAAACCTTTAATGCTATAATAATTGCCGTTATTGAACCAATTGAAGCCTACAATCGACTTCGACTGGTTGAAAAGAAAGTACCGTTTATCATTCCTGGTAAACAAATGTATATGCCTGACTTGCTAATTGAATTTAAAGAATATGCTGTTGTTAAAAGAGAGATACCACAGACCATGCAACCGGCAGCACAATGTCTTTTGCTTTATCATATTCAAGTTCAATCTTTAGAGGGATTAAATCTGAAAAGTATTGCGAAAAAGCTTTTTTATAATCCTATGACAATTACCAGGGCAGCATTTTTTCTTCATAATACGGATATTTGTAAACTGGAAGGCACAAAAGATAAATTCTTACGTTTCGAAAAAAATGCACGTGAAATTTGGAACGAAACAAAAACTATGATGACAAATCCGGTTAAAAAAAGCATTTATTATACAGGCTGGGTAAATGATAAGAACTTATATAAAACAAATATTAACGCCCTTGCACACTATTCTGATATCAATGACGATGTAATAGAATATTATGCAGTAAAACCGGGTTACACTAAATTCATTAAAGGTGCAAACCTGAAAAATTTTGGACAAAACGAAGGAAATATATGCATTGAAGAATGGAAATATGATCCGGGATTACTTACTAAAGATGGTATTGTTGATCCTCTTTCACTTTACCTGAGCTTAAATGACATGAAAGATGAACGAATAGAAATGGCTCTTGAACAAATAATTGAAAAATATATATGGTAACAGGTATCGATAAATTTCGAAAATATTTTAAAAATTTTACGGGTAGTTATATCATTATTGGTGGTACTGCCTGTGATATTATTTTGGATGACGCCGGGTTTACACCACGAGCTACAAAAGATATAGATATGATCCTGATAGTGGAAGCTTTAACACCTGAATTTGTAAAACAGTTTTGGGTATTTATAAAGGAAGCAAACTATGAACGAAAAGAAAAAAGTAAAATAAACAAAAAGTTTATTTGATCAATTCCTCTAATAACTCTTCAAAGCTGTTTTCCATCCTGGAGATATCATCAATTAACCATCCTGAATTTTCAGTGGCTCTGTTAAATTCTTTGATCTCTAGCTGCCAACCATTTACATCAAAAATATGATATACAATTTCGTTTACGTATTGAAACTTGACTAACCCGGTATTTACAGCAAATAAGAAAGTACTTAATGGATCATAACTATATCCATTATATAAATAATAATGTTGAAAATTTTTATCATTAAATACTCGTTTTAAGCTTATAAAATTTGTCTCATTACTTGTTGGTGGAATGAATCGTAATAATACTGTATCCTTGTTCAGAACATTCAGGAAATCACCATTAATAGATAAAATAACCCACTTAACACCATCATTAACAATCTCTTGATTTAAATAAACACTTATTTCCTGCGGCCTGTTTGTATAAGTAACCAGTGATTTTGCTTCTGCAATTATTTCAATTGAATATTTATCGATTAAGTAATTATTAGAAACAACTTCCTGAATAAATTGGTTCTTTAATTTTACATAACTATCGGAATACTTATCATTGCCGGGTACAAGGCGGGGATCTTCATTATTAAATAATAATTCAAGATATTTTTCTCTTGAAATCTTTGATTCAAATATCGAATCAATAGTATTCCCTAGAAAATCTGTTTTATAATTAAACCGGTCAACAAACTCATTAAATTGTTTAACATTAATGTAATAGTTCCTTCCCGTACTGGTCGTAAGGGTTTGAGAAAATGCATTTTTGTTACATAATAAACCAAGTAACAATAAATAACAGAATGTAACAATTACCAATTTACGCATTTCTGGTTTCTGTAGCTTTTATATCACCTAAGAATAATTTCCACCGTTTTTCATTAAAGAAGGAATCTTCAATAAGGTCAATAATAATCTCAATTTCTTTTTTGGTAATATCTTTATAAATGATATCATCTCCCGAAAAACCTGTAAATTCCTGAATAATAGTTGCCGTAGAATAATATTTCCCATCGGGTCCTTTTGTAAATTCCCGCACGTATGCTATATCATAGAATTTTATTACAACTTGTGTATATGGTAAAGATTTTAGTCGTGCCAGATATTTCTCCATAGGACGACCAACTTTTCTTGTCGTACCATCGCTATTTAGCAATGATATTTCCATCTGTGCACCTTTATAAAATAGTTTCAATGCTTCCTTTTCTGCCAAATTCCTCTTTTCGGCAGGTTCGTCTTTACTGCCAATTGTAACAATATGCTGTTGAAATTCATCTACTTTCTGCTTGGTTTGCTCCTTAAATACTTCAATATCCTGATCGCTTAGATTAATTTCACTCACTAATTTGGCTTGCTTGCTGGTTACTGCAGTTTTTGTTTGCGCATTGACTGAATTAGTCCCAATTATTAGTGTACCGATAATAAATAAATGTTTGAAACTCATACATGAAATTTTTTTCTATTAAACTACTATTTAAAATTTATATACAAAACCAATTTTAAGACCAATTTTTTGAATCTTTACAGGCTGATTATCGGTTGTATTACCAAAAATATCTTTATACTCCGACCTTCCCCCCATAATATCAGTAAAACCATACATTATATCCGGTCCAAGGTAAACGGATGAGTAATATCCAAATGGAATATAAATCCCGATAGAACCGTACAACGATAAATTTAAACTTGATATTTCCGTATCACCTGTTTCATCAATATTCTCTCTATTGTAAAAACCTAACTCCGGAATTTCCAAATATTGAATTGCCGAAGGATTTGAAGGATAGTATCCGGAATACTTATAGTTACCTGATAGTGAATATGATGATGATATTGCATACGAAGCCTTAATTCCTGCATTAATATAAAATCCAATTTTACCCGGCTTACTACTAATATAATTTAGTAATAAAGGAACCGTAATATAATTTATATTTATAGTAGAATCAATTGCAGTTTCAAAAATTTTATAAAAAGAATCACCATTTATATCGGTTGAAAAATCATTATTTTGAAAACTGCCCTCTAAATTAAACATTGATTTATAAGTATCATAATATACTCCTGATTCAATGCCCAAATGATCAGTAAAAAAATATTGCATTCTTATACCTGCTGTTAATCCATAATCGTTATTAATATTCCACTTATAATTATCACTTTCCATGCTAAGAGTGCTAATGTTTTGATCTTTAATAAAACTTAAACCATAAGATCCAAATAAAGCAATTGATAATCCTTTTCTTGTAACAGGCTCTATAACCATATCAGGAACAGAAATTTCCTGATCAGAAGCAGATTCCGAGAAAAATCCGGATCCTGAAATGTCTATACCTGAGATTTTATAATTTGTATAAGCTTTACCTGATTTTTCAAATGATATTTTAAATGCTAATGGAAACATTTCGCTAAAAGCTTCTTTACCTTCAAAGCTGCCTGAGAAAAATTTGTCGGCATAAGCATAAGTATAAAAGCTCCCTTCCTCAGATTTAATAACTTTACCAAAATCTACAGAATCAATATTTACCGAAATATTTTTAATTCCACCCGGGAAGTTTTCTCCATATTGAGTTATATAGGAACTAACATTAATCAGGCTTTTTTCCGGTTCCGGATTAATGTCATTATAGATTTTTGTTTCACTATTTTCAAAAATATTCGTAAAACTTTCCTTATAAAATACTTTATCTTCTTCTATCTCATCAGGATCGCCTAATAAAGCTAAAAAATTATTATAATCACCTAATATGGCTTTAATGCCTTCATGTATTTTTGTTAATTCTTCTTCGTTTAAATCTTCACTATTAACTTCTTTTAGTGCTTTTGAATAATCTATCATATCATTTGATTCAGCATTGCGTATACCAACAATTTTAAAGTTATCAAATGATCTGTTTTTGCTTGAAAAAGCAATTCTAAAAGTCAGCCCTTCTGAATTTCTATTTAAAGTCTGATTTAAATAGTTGCCATCTATTTTTTTGTTTAACAGGATATCTAACGAATAAACATTGTCTTCGTGTTGCATAATATTACTGACCTTTGCATTTTCGAAATCTAACTTAATACTAACCCCATCGGGATACCAGAGAATTAAGTTTGCTGAATATGTCTCTGCTTCATAAAATTTACTTAACCGGTACGATGGATCCAGATCATTAAACACCAAAACCTGACGGTTTATAAATAACTCGATAAGTCCTTCAGCATTACTTTGTGCTTTTTCAATATCGTTTACAACATTCACTCCTATTTCATTAATAATAATTTCGTAATCCTGAAGAATTTTTAACGAATTAGTATAAATAATGGCTTTTTCTTTATCAGAAAAATCTCCTGTACCGGCAGCAATTAAAGTAATGCTAAAAACCAGAAAAAGGATAATCGAAAGAAATCTCTTCATAATTATTAATTTATTATTCAATAATTAATTTCCTCTCGGTTTTATAGTTATCTAAAGATAATAAAATAACATATAATCCCGAACCCTGTCCGCTTAAATCTACCTGGGTTTTAAAATGTTGGATATTTTTATAGAATTTGATATTAAATATTTCTTTAGCTTCCTGAGTATAAATAAATATGAATAATTCCCCATATAGCTGGTTATCTATTTCAATAGTAAACATTCCCGGTGTTGGGTTAGGATAGATCTTTAATCCGGCAAATGGATTTACATCGTCAATGCCAGTTGCTGTTAGTGGGATAGTAACTGCATCACTGGCAACAAAACAACCATTTTCTTCGGCTATCTTCACAAAATAAGTTCCCAGGGTTTGATTGGCAACATATAAATAATCATTGGCTCCGGTAATTATTTCACTGTTATAATACCACTCATATTGCTGGGCTTTATCATTTGTGCACGCCAGATACCAAACATTAGGACCGGTGGCAATAATACCGGGTTTCTCCGGCAGTTCCGGATCCCAATATATTCCTGTAATATCAGACTCGTTTGCACATCCGTTATTATCGGCTATTACCGAATAATCTCCTTCTTTCAGATAATCTTCAATTGTTGATTCTGTTTCTCCATCAATCGAAACACCATTACGTTTCCACTGATAGTTGTATAAAGAAGTTGCCTGATCAACAGATAAAAAAATTATCTTTTCTTGCGGGCAATCATCAATATTATAACCTGTGGTAATAATAACAGGTTTTAGTGGCATTTCGCTTACTGTAACATTAGTTGTATTCGAAGTATTAGTGCAATTTGATGAGTTGGTAATATCTAAATAGAAATCTCCACTGCTATAGGTTACATACTGATTACTTGTGGCATTAAGGATTTCTCCATTTTCGTTACACCACTGATATGTTAATCCTGCATGTTCATCAGCTGATAATATTAAGCTATCGCCTTCGCAAAAACCGGTTAAACCACTTAATGATACAACCGGTTTATCTGGCACTTCGTTTACTGTAACATCAACTGAATTCGATGATAAAGTCACACAACCACTAGAGTTGCTTACTTCCAGTGTATAATTGCCTGACGATTTTGCAATATATATATTCGTGTCAATTCCAATAGCTCCGGTGTTGAGCTTCCATTGATAATCCAGAGATGTATTATTTGTAACTGATAATTGAATACTATCTCCATTACAGAAAGTTGTTGATCCGGAATAAGCTACTAAAGGAGCAGAGGGAGATTCAAAAACAGTAACTATAACAGGCTCTGTTTCAACAGAACAATTGCTCGAATTTGTAACTTCTAAATTATAAGTTCCTGTTTCTTTTACTGTTATTTCGTTTGTGATTGACCCCGATATATTTCCCAATTCATTTTTCCACTGATATGTATAAACCGGATTATTTGTTACACTTATTATTACACTATCGCTTGCACAGAAACTTGTCGGACCACTTAAATTTATAGAAGGTATTATTGGAATATCATTAACAGTAATATCAACAGAATTAGAAGATAAAGTTACACAACCACCAGAATTGCTTACTTCCAATATATAGTTGCCCGACGATTTTGCATAATATTTATTCGTGTCAATTCCAATATCTCCGGTGTTGAGTTTCCATTGATAATCCAGAGATGTATTATTTGTAACTGATAATTGAATACTATCTCCATTACAAAATGTGGTTAATCCTGAATAAACAATAACAGGAATTGATGGAGATTCAAAAACAGTAACTATAACAGGCTCTGTTTCAACAGAACAATTGCTCGAATTTGTAACTTCTAAATTATAAGTTCCGGTTTCTTTTACTGTTATTTCGTTTGTGGTTGACCCCGATATATTTCCCAATTCATTTTTCCACTGATATGTATAAACCGGATTATTTGTTACACTTATTATTACACTATCGCTTGCACAGAAACTTGTCGGACCACTTAAATTTATAGAAGGTATTATTGGAATATCATTAACAGTAATATCAACAGAATTAGAAGATAAAGTTACACAACCACTTGAATTGCTTACTTCCAATATATAGTTGCCCGACGATTTTGCATAATATATATTCGTGTCAATTCCAATATCTCCGGTGTTGAGTTTCCATGCATAAGAATAATCAGGATTGTAGGTTACACTCAATTCAATACTATCTCCCTGACAGAACGTTATATTTCCTGTATAAGAAATAAAAGGTGATGATGGTACAGATTTAGCAATTACATTATCTCCTGATGAAATAGTATCACAGCTTCCTATATTATTAATAACTTCTATCTTGTAATTCCCTGTTAATTTAGCAGTAAATTTACTTGAATCAGCATCTGTAATATCCACATCATTTAGTAACCATTGATAACTATTATTTATATCATAATCAACAGATAAGGTTGTGCTATCTCCTTCACAAAATTCCAACGGTAAATTAGATGTAACTGCAACTGAAGGGTAGGCTGCCACTGTTACTGTTTTCTGTATTGAATCAGAACAGCTATTATCAGCTATTACTATTAATTTCACAAGGTATTCACCAGAATTGGGATATATATTAGTTCCGGGATCTTCAACTATAGAATAATGCCCGTCATCGAAATCCCAATTCCAGTTAGAAATTGTTAGTCCGTCACTGATAGTATTATTAATAAAATTAGTTGGTGTTCCAAGACATGCAATATCTGCTGAAAAATCAGCTACAGGTGTAGCCATTACAATAACATCATGGCTTTGCATTGAACTATCGCCTGATTCGGAATAAGCCCATAAGCCAACATTAAAGGTGTCTGCAATAGCATAAACATGCTTTGGGTTCTGAATTGTACTTGTTGAGCCATCATCAAAGTTCCAGTTCCACCCAACAACATTATCAGTAGCAACAGACAGGTCATAAAAATGAGTAGTATCACCCAGGCAAACCATATCAAATGTAAATTCCGGATTTACATTTGTTAAAACAATTGTATCCATTTCTGCCCATGGTCCCCCGGTATTGGCCAGATCAATTGCCTGAACGCTCCAGTAATAAGTATCAGCAGGTAAATCCGTTATCCTCCAACGGTCATTTAAATATACATTACCGGGTTGAATAACGTACCTGAAACCGGTTACTTTATCAGCCATGGGTGACATAATATTCACACTATCAGGGTGTGTTCCTACCCAAATATTATAAGTGCACCCGGGGCAATCAGTTAGCTTATCCCAGGTAAGGATAACATCAAGATCAGAGCGTTCATAATCTAAATTTGTGGGGGCTAAATTAACCCGATCATTAGAGCTCCAATTATTGCAATATTGAATATATTCTCCATTAGTAAAATCTTTTATAAGAAAATCTAATCCTTTTTCATTATCGAGATTTAATGTCATAAAAGGCATTTTTAAATATTGAACTGCTCCTATATCAATAATAATTTCTTCCAACGATTGATTATCATTAATATATATCCTAATTTCATCAGGTGAATTATCAGTGGAAGTGGCAAAAATATCCAGGTCCCCATCATAATCATAATCGGCCCAGAAATTAGACATATTTCCCCAGCTTCTGAGAGACAGATTAGCATCTGCGAAAACCAGGTTATTATTTAACAATACTCTTGCATATGTGTCATCCTGGTTGTTTTTACCAATCATATAAACATCCAGCTCTCCATTTAAATCAAAATCACCGGTAAAAATTCCATAACGGGGCAATGAACGAAATAACTCATTATTATATATTTCCTGTTCAACAAAATCAAAATTACCTTCATTAATATAAAGAAAAGTGTGGGGTGATGCTGTAGAATCTATGCCATAAATGATGATATCAATATCCATATCATTATCAAAATCACCAGTTACAGCGCCACAATCTTCAAAACCACGCATAGCATGTGACACCTCTGTGAATGATCCATCACCCAGGTTCTTAAAAATGCAAGTAACAGGTTTGTCATCCACTCCTAAATTGGTTGTTTTTCCAGAAGTAATTATATCCTGGAGACCATCATTATTAAAATCACCCCATAGTGCATAATCAAAATTAGCATTGTTAACAAGCGCACTATCAATTATATCATAATTAAAATCACTAGCATAACCGAATAAGGCAATGCTTGAATCAAGCAATCCATCGACTGTATAGTTTCCTGAAATTGAAAAATCAATTAAGTTATTATTGTCATAATCGTTTGGGGTTATAGTATATATCGGATTAAAGGCATCATTACTTATTGTATCATAATTGCTTTGGCTAAAATTACCATCAATGTTTTCAGATATTATGAACTTAATGCTACCATATAAAACCAGATCGTAATCAAGATCATGATCACAATCAAAATAGATAGCAGGAGAGGTTGTGCTTGGATCTTCTATATATGTATTTTCTGTAAACCGGTCATTAATTTCAAATGTGGCTTCATCTGAAAATGGCGAAGGTGCAAAGGAATTATCAATAGACTGCACACCCCAGTAATATGTACCGGCCGGTAAATCTTTTATTACCCAGGCTGTGTCCTGGATATAACCTTGTTTGGAGATTTTTCGAAAACCATTAGAAATAGTAGCATGAGGAGATACTATATCTATTCCTTTGCTGGTTGTACCCAGGTATATATTATATGTAAGTGCTTTTTGTGGTGTGTTATTGTCCGTGCTATGATTCCATGTCAATAATACATCAGTTCCTGTCACAGATACAGAAAGGTTTTGCGGTGCAGTAGGTTTTGAATTACTAACTGAACAAGTATCTTCAATAATTTGAGTCAACCCATTATTGGGACTTGTTCTTCTTCCATTTACAATAAAATCCAGGTCATTATCATTATCATAATCTCCGAACTGAAAGTGGCTAAATACAAGATATGTATTGTTATAATCAGCTGGTTTAAGGGAATCCGATCCATCGTTTATGAAAATCAATTTTTCATAAAACAAGGGGTTATGTTTATATCCTGAAACAAATACATCCAGGTCACCATCATTATCTGTATCACCAAAACCCGAACTTCCGAACCGAGAACCAGGAACTTTAATATTTGATTCTGAAAAACTGTTTCCGGCATTATTATAATATATCAATCCACTCCCCTCATTCCCATCGTATCCTATCAATACCAGGTCAGGATATCCATCACTATTAAAATCGCCCCAATCAAATGAACTGTTGAAAACATTTAAAAATATATCGTTTGTTATGGAAAAAAACCCATTGTTGTTTTGCCATAACCGACTGTATTTGTTGGTATTAACATCTAGTCCGCAAATAAAAATATCAAGGTCCTGATCCAAATCATAATCAATAAAGCCAACTTTCCCTCTATATACCCCTGGTAATCCCGCCTGAACATCTTCAAAGGTTCCATTATTATTTTGATAAAGTGTAGTTATTTTAACACCAGAGATATCTTCACCCGCTATCAATACATCATAATCCCCATCATTGTCATAATCCCCCCAATCAACTGAGGGATAACTAACAGGAGTAAAATCAGAAAAAAAACTATTATACGAGCTACCTGAGATATAAAAAGTATCAATTCCAACAGTCAATCCGGTGGCTTCACCCGCATAGAGCAGGTCAGGAATACTGTCGTTATTAAAATCACACCAGGTCATATCCCCCACTTCAATAGGAGTAATTGTCATGACATCAAAAATAGCGTTGTTTTCAAAAATTATCAGTTCTCCCTGTCCGTCACTTAAACCTAATTCATCACCTGAAATGCATGCATCTAAATCACCATCTCCATCTATATCAACCCAATTTACAGCTGAATTATAGGTATTGGTAAGTGATAATCCGGAATTCTGGTATTGTCCGTGGGAATCTAGTATAAACAAACACAATAACAGTAAAAAGATAATTGCTTTTTTTAATGTGGAGATTCCTGGTGTTTTCATTCTTTACATAATTTAATTATATAAAAATCAAAAAAACATTCGAAGTCTTCAGGATGTAATCAATTTATTAATCTATTTTTTCTTTCTTATAGAAATTCTCAAAATGCCTTAAATAGCACCGATAAAATATTTTATAAATCCATCGAGGAACAGGGGATTTCAGCTTTTGTTCACCAATCCTGTCATCAACAATCATGGTAATAGTAACATCTTTTAATTTGATATTTTCAGGTATTGACACCATTTGCGTAAATGTTCCAATAGGATTAGCCTGAATATCACCGATCAATTCTCCTTTATCCACTTGTAAATACATATGTATTAATGCTAAAGGTCCGGGGATATTTCCAAATTTGTCTTTTAGTTTAAGGGGAACATTATATACTTTTCTCCCTTTAATAACAGTATCAGCAATAGTAGCAAATCTTATAATCCCATCTAATTCGTATTTAACATTCACATATGTTTGCAACTGGCTTTCTCGTTGAATATTTTTTCCTTTACCAGAATCAATTACTGAAACAAAAAATTTATAACTTCCTTCTGTTGTTAAAGGGCTATGCATTGCTGTAAAAAGACCATCTCCTGCTACCTTGTCCCCATCAGCCCCTTCATCATTAAATGTCAGTCCGTTTATTACTGCCCGCCGCGGGTATTTTATATTATGTTTTTTCATTAATACCTGAGAACGTAAATAAACCGGATCAAGTTTTTCTATGAAGGATTTCTTTTGTGCTTTCAAAAATGGTTCTTTTTCTGCGATGCTTAATTTCTTATATTGAGGCTGCTCCATTTTCCATTTAATTAATTCGTCTAACTGTTCACGTCTAATTTTACCCATTAGTTTTGGGGTAACTTTTTTACTAACCAGCCAGGATCCCAGTCCTTCACCAGGTTTTGTTCCTTTAACATAAACGTTATCCATATCGGTTAACCTACCATCTTTTGATAGTAATTCCAGGTATATTTTCATTACATCACCTGTGTAATAAACATTTTTATCAAACCAGGTATTTAACTTAAGGTTTTTTGATGTACTGATAACCGTATATTGATAATGTTCAGTTGCTTTACTCATATTGGAATCGCTAATTTCCAGCCTCCAGGTACCAACCATTCCTTCCTGGTTAAGAATTTCTTCTGATATTGTTATAATGGTATGGGTATTTTGCCTAATATCTATAATTCCCGGTTGTTCTAAAAGCAATTCAGTTCCATCATTGGGTTTAAAAAGCCTTACACGTAAATTGTTAATTTGTGGTGTTTCCCAGCTCACAAAAAAACAAACTCTGCTATCATATACGCTTACAGGAATCTCAAATTCTTTTGTTTCTCCCTGGTTAATAATGCCAAGTGGTTCAGTAGGTGTCTCTAAATCTAGTCCTTTTATAATGATATCAGCATACGCAGCAAATAATGCAGTAGATGGAGCCCAGGCTCCAGGATCAGCTGGATCATAATCAGGGGATTTATCAGAATAAGCATCAATATTATAATGATCTCCACATGTTCCATCAGCCAAAGTGCCCAATAAATTATTAGGCACAAAACTCTCAGACCCAAAGCCAATAGTATATAACTTAATATTATTATCGTATAAGGCATTAATACATGCTGTTGTTAAGGCATTATTTATATAGCCTGGGCAATTATGCTGACCATCAGTTAACAAAACAATCACCTTTTTATTGACTGATAAATTAAGCATTTCTATTGCTTTATATATACCGCCCAATAATGGTGTGCTGCCACCAGTAAATAAACCTGGAATTTTACTATTTATTAGCTCTAATCTATATGCATTATCTAAAGGCAAAATATCTTGATATTTTTCTGCTGCACAGGTGTTTATTCCTGGATTAGGAAAATGGGCTATACCAAAATTAACATCATCGGCATTAGAAAATAATAAATTAACAAATGCTGTTAGTGCACTTCGGGCATGGGTAATTTTCTTTTCAATATTATTGCAATAAGGATTATTATTAAAATCCCAACTCATACTACCCGAAACATCCATCACACAAACTATATCCGGAGTACCTTCCGGATCCCCTGCATCACATCGTCCATCGATATCGGTATCAGTACCATCGTTATCAGGATTCGGAGTATAAACAGTCCAGGGAGGATCATTAGGAGTAGAAGAAGCTATAGGGTTTTTAGAACAATCATCACAACCATCGCAGTCAGCATCCTCACATATTTGCGGATCGAGAGGTTCCCAGTCAGAAAGATCCAATACACCATCATTATCGTCATCTGTGTCGGCATTATTTCCCGTTCCATCGCCATCGGTATCGGTATCTTCGGTATCATCTAACGGAAATGCATCATTTCCATCATTCGTACCATCACCGTCTGTATCTTGATTAAATGGATCTGTTCCATCTGTACCTTCTTGCACATCATCTACACCATCATCATCATCATCGGTATCTGCACTGTTAATTGTTCCATCTCCATCAAAATCGCAAGCAGGTCTAGTTTTATCAGGATCACATTCATCGAATGGATCTGTGCCGTTTGTAATTTCTATGGCATCATCTACACCATCATTATCATCATCGGTATCTGCACTGTTAATTGTTCCATCTCCATCAAAATCGCAAGCAGGTCTAGTTTTATCAGGATCACATTCATCGAATGGATCTGTACCATTTGTAATTTCTGTAGCATCATCTACACCATCATTATCATCATCGGTATCTGCACTGTTAATTGTTCCATCTCCATCAAAATCGCAAGCAGGTCTAGTATTGTCAGGATCACACTCATCGAAAGGATTTGTACCATTTGTAATTTCTGTGGCATCATCTATACCATCATTATCATCATCGGTATCTTCATCATCAAATGTACCATCACCATCAGTATCATAAATAATAAATAATTCATCAAGCGCAAAAAGCTCACCATCTGTATCAATTTCTAGATTTAGATCGCATGTTATCTCAAATCTGGTAAACACATTACTGGCATCCTCACAAACATATGAACGACCTGCTGGTGAAGAAACAGCTGTAGGTGTTAGCACATTACCACCAGGAAATGATCTCACTGTTATTGTAGTTGAAGTTGGAGTATAAATTATAAAACTTATTTTATGCACACCAACCGAAACAACATTATCTTTAAAAGTTATATCAAATACACCGGAAGTCTCATCATTCATACACTCACCAATGCTCGAATGGGCAGTGCAAAATGCATATTGTGCACCGCTGCCTGGTACAAGTTTCACATAACAAGAAGTGCTAGTGAAAATAACAGTAGTATCACTATCAGAAGTATTGAAATCAAAGTTTATTTCATATGTGCCGGGATCGCAAAAACCGCCTTGTATTGAATTATCTAAACTTTTATCAAGAATATCAGTCTGAGCTTTTAATTCAGGTGCGGATAGAAGTGCCAGGATCGCTATACTAAATATAGCTATACGTCTAAGTAAATTGTCTTTTTTCATAGCTGTTGGTTTTAATTATTTTGAATAATTAAGAGTAGCAATATGTTATAAACAAGATTTTTAGACAAATAAAAATAACCAATCGTCAGGTAAAAATCAAATAAAAGTTAATTTATTTTCGATTAAATACATTAAAAGACTTTCTTAAAAGCTTCCTTTATTCAACTATAATCTATTTTTCAGCCATTTTTTATCCAGGAAAAATGAAATAATATACAAACCATTTCCTCGCCCGCTTAAATCTATCCGGATTTTAATTTTTTGTGATTTTTAAAATATTTTGTACCTTTAAGTAAATTTAAAATAATTGGTTATGAGAACAATGGCTGTTATTTTTCTGGCTTTGCAGGCTGGATTTGCTTTTTCGCAGGATATTACTAATCCTAAGGATTATAATCTGAGTTCAGGAATCGAAAAACAAATGGTGCTTTCTGACAATTTCGATAAATTTAATAATTACTGGCTGCTGGGTATTGAAGAAAACAGCTGGGTAGAAAATATCGAAGGCGGAAACCTTTATTTTCAATCGCTTACAAATAAGCCCAAAGAAGATCTAATCCCTGTAATTTTAGATCAAAACCGTGATTTTGAAATTGAAGCCAAGATAAAACTGGTAAAAGGGAATATGGAAAAAGCTTATGGCTTGCAATGGGGTAAATCTAAAAATCCGGTAAAACAGTTCGATTTCTATTTAACCGGAAACGGTCACTATACAATTGATAAATACACAGGTGAATTTCACGATTTTGTTCCTTTTACTCAATCAGGCAAGGTAAATAGTTACACCTACAATAAACTTACAATAAGAAAAGTAAAAGATAAGTACTACTTCTTTTTAAACGAGCATTTGGTTCATACCATGCCATTTGAACCATTCTACGGAAACTTAACGGGTTTCCAGGTTGCTGAAAATTCAACAATTCTGATTGATTATTTCAATGTGTCGTATCTCGATAAAGAAGAGGCAACCAAATCTAAGGTTTTAATTATGGATTATAATTTCTCAACAGCTTCGGAAACTGTTAAAAAAGGCTTACCTGTAACATTAAAACTGAACCTGAAAAATGTTGGCAATAAAGATGCCGAAAGTTTAAATATAAAATTCAATCTGCCTGAAGATATTGATATAATTGATTTTAAAACAATAGAAAACCTAAAGCAATCAGAAGAACAAATAATATCATTACAATTTTTTGCTAACGAAAAATATAACGATACTATTATTCCTGTAAGCTTTGAAATTGAAGGAGCGGACATAACCAATGTAAATGATTTAGCCCTTGCGGTAAAGATTGACCGTAGTATAACCAACGAAGTGGATAAGGTTATGGCTCAGAATTACAGTCAGTTCAGGGGCACCGGCGATCCGTTAAAAGGATTAAATGTTGCTAAGTCTATGCGAACAGTTCAGGTTGGTGATTATTATGCCCTTATTATTGGTATTGACCGGTACACCGGCGAATGGCAACCATTACAAAATGCTGTAAACGATGCCAAAGAAATTGAAAGGATATTAACAGAAAAATACGTTATTACCCATTTCAAAACTTTATATAACGAACAGGCGTCAAGAGAAAATATTCTACAAGGACTGGAATGGATCATGCAAAACAGCAAGGAAGAAGACAATGTTTTTATTTATTATTCAGGTCATGGAGAATATAACAAAGAAATGCAAAGAGGGTTCTGGGTTCCGTTTGATGCAACATCAAAATCCTTTACAAAATATATATCTAACGAGGACATAAAATCATTTTTATCGGGAATAAAGTCGAAACATACCCTCCTGGTAGCCGATGCATGTTTTAGTGGCGATATTTTCCGTGGAAAAACCATAACAATTCCTTTTGAAAATTCAACAAAATATTACCATAAAATATACTCGTTAAACTCTAGAAAAGCGATGACTTCAGGAGGTCTTGAACCGGTTATGGATAAAGGTAAGGACGGCCATTCTGTGTTTGCATATTATTTTTTAAAAGCCTTAAATAATAACGAACAAAAATATTATGATGCCGGTCAGTTGTTTAATTACCTGAAAATACCTGTTGTGAATAATTCATATCAGACACCTGTATATAATCCAATTAGCAATACAGGTGATGAAGGGGGGCAATTTGTGTTTTTAAAGAAACAGTAATACATATGTTCGGTTCGTAATTATTTTATTTGCCCTCCGTAGCTTTAGCGTAGGTGATGGCAAAGGAGGGCTTTGCTCGCCGAAGCCTTGGCGTAGGTGAGTTTCGTATTTTATACTTAACAAACTTTATTGCTTCATTATGCTTTTTGAATCATGAGCTTTTTTACCGGTAACTCACCAAAAATATGCTGCAAAAAAAAACAAAAATTGACAATATTGGAATTAAATTCAAGGAATATCAGATATTCTTAGGAAAAAGCCATTAAAAACTTGTTCTCTCTCCTCAGTAGTAATTGTAAACGATTTTCCGGTGATTCAATTCTCCCCGAATAAATCAGATTTTATTAACTCTTATTTATACATTTGCCGGAAATCTTTTAATATGATTTCAACACATCCCGGCGAACTTATTGCACTGGGAGCAGCCGTATCCTGGACTATGACAGCACTTGCATTTCAGCAAGCCACAAGGCGGGCAGGGTCTCTAAGTGTGAATATCCTGCGGCTGGTAATAGCTTTTGTGCTTTTTGGTTTCGTTTCTCTTATAATCCGTGGCAGGTTTATTCCTTCAGATGCATCTTCCTTTGCCTGGACCTGGTTATCGATATCCGGACTTGTGGGATTTGTTTTTGGAGATTTTTGTCTCTTTAAGTCGTTTGAATATATGAGTGCCAGGATTTCTATGTTAGTCATGGCAATAAATCCCCTCTTTGCAGCAGCAATTGGATGGTTAGCATTAAACGAGACCATGGATTTGAAAGCACTGTTTGCTATGACCATTACCCTGGGGGGTATAGCCCTGGTAGTAATGGAAAGGAAAAAAGGAAATCCTGCGGAAAAGAAGAATCGTAAAGGACTTAGATTCTCTTACCCCGTAAAAGGTTTACTGTTTGCTTTTGGTGGAGCGATAGGCCAGGCAACCGGTCTTGTACTCAGCAAATACGGAATGGGCGATTACAATGTTTTTGCTGCTACGCATATCCGAATCATTGCCGGGGTAATCGGGTTTATCCTTATCATATTTTTTACAAAAAGATGGACAAGAGTACATGAAGCATTGAGAAACAAAAAAACCATGTTATTTATCGGTGTAGGTGCTTTCTTTGGTCCCTTTATTGGCGTTTTCCTTTCCCTTCTATCCATTAAATACACCTCGGTAGGTATCGCATCTTCCATTATGTCAATTGTGCCGGTAATTATTATCCCACCCGCGATTTTACTTTATAGGGAAAAGATAACAATGATTGAAATAATTGGGGCAATAGTGGCTGTGTGTGGAGTGCTCTTGTATTTTATTGTCTGAACGGAAAAATAACTTAAATCCAGGGTATTACCAATGGGTTTTTATTACATCAAACAATTTTAATTATTCAGAATTTACATGCAAATAAAAAAAAAGATGAATTCAATAAAAGTTATCTTAACACAGACCCTTCTCTTTGTGATTATATTAAGTTGCTCCAGGGAAAAGACAAATAATACTGATAAAGCTAATATAAAAGAAAGTGTAACCGAATCGCCTGTATCGATCCCTGCCTGCATGGATGCTGCATTAAACGGGGATTCAGACAAGGTAAAAGAGTTTATAGCGGGAGGTTTGGTTGTTGATACAACTGATGAAAATGGAAGCACAGCAATGATGCTGGCTGCTTATAACAACCATACGGAAATTGTTAAATACTTACTTGGCAAAGGAGCGGATGTAAATCATCGGGACATTAATAACAGAACCGCATTAATGTACGCATCGAGTGGTCCGGCAAACGAGACTGTCAAACTATTGCTTGAGGCGGGTGCTGAAATAAACGCAACAGGTAATATAGAAGGTTTTACTGCGATAATGTTTGCAGCTGCCGAGGGACAAACAGAAGTTTTTAAAACCCTGATAGATGCGGGCGCTGATATCTCTATTAAAGATAAAGATGGAGAAACAGCACGCGATTTTGCCAGTAATAACTGTCATTCCACAATAGTGAGACTTATTGATAACAGGTGAAATTAAGAAGTCGGCAGTCAACAGTCGGCAGTCAATAGTCGGCAGTCAACAATTGACCCGTGCCTCTGTTTTGCTTATTAGCAAACATTTACTAATTTTGATAATCCATCTTGTTTAGCTACATATCTTGTTATTATATGAAAAATCTCATCATATTATGATACGAAAACTTTTTCTTATATCATTATTATTTATTCTTGCTATCTCAGGTTACTCACAGGACAAGAGACTTGCCCTTGTTATTGGCAACTGCGAATATCAATATGCTGTTCCACTTTCAAACCCTGTAAATGATGCCGATGCAATTGCAGAAACACTACAATTATTAGGGTTTGATGTAATGAAGTATAATAATAGTACCCAAAAGGAGATGAAAAAAGCTATTGATTCTTTTGGTGAGAAATTGAAAAATTATGATGTAAGTCTTTTCTTTTTTGCCGGACATGGTTTACAGGTTGACGGATACAACTACCTTATTCCTGTTGATGCTAATGTCAAATCTGAAGGAGATGCTGAATATAATTGTGTCAATACAGGACGTGTTCTGGCTAAAATGGAAACCTCCGATGCAAATACCAATATCGTTATACTTGATGCATGCAGGAATAATCCTTTTGAAAAAAGCTGGTCACGCAGTTTATCCAATAAAGGACTTGCATTTATGGAAGCCCCTACAGGTTCATTAATAGCTTATTCTACATCACCGGGCAACATTGCATCAGACGGAACAGGCAAATATGGTTTATATACTGAAAGTCTGTTAAAATATATTGGCGATCCTGACTTAAATGTTCTACAGGTTTTCCAGCAAACAAGAAAAACTGTAAAAGAAAAATCAAACGGCGAACAGATCCCATGGGAATCAACCTCTTTAATAAACGACTTTTATTTCAACCAAACTGACTCAAAAATAATTACGGCTGACTCGGGTGAAGGGGAAAACTCAGTACAGAAAACTTCTATATCTAACAGGAAAACACTTGATGTTATTGAAGAATTAAAGATGGAAATGGATAATATCTGGGCTGAAGGAATAGGAGAATCGGTTTTTGAAGCTGATAAAAAATCAAAGGAGATCATAAATAATAAAGTAAGAAAATTGTTTTTAAACCAACTTAGCGAAGAATATTTAGCGAGGAATTCAATTTCCTCATTGGTTATTGAACAATATCAAAATCAAAATATCACTGAGTTGCAACCATATATTGCAAGAAAAGCATATCATGAAAAGAATAAACAACATGTTCTTCGTTTTATTCCGGATGCTGAACTGGAAAAATTCCTTGAAGCAAAAAAAGATAGGATATACACATTTTACAGAAGCGGGAACAAGGCAGAAAGCATAAATAAAATTGGTGATGCACTAAAATATTATTACTGGGCTTATATATTAGCATTGGCCCATCCGGAGCAGGAAACTATCTATCTTAATGAAAGCAACAGCATTCCTGCAGCTACTTTTTTAACTCAAAAAATAGAAAAAATCCTGTCTGATGTATCATATGCTATCACAGATTCGGTTATGGCTAATGATATGCAAAGGTTTAAGATTGTTTTTGATTATAAAGAAAAAATTGTTCAGAATATTGATTTCAGGTACTGGAACGGAGTAGCATGGACTAATATTAATTGTATTAATAATGGAATAGGATTAATTGAAATTTATCCTGAATATAATAGAAACGATCTGAAAATTGATATCGAATACAAATACGAAAATAAAGCTAAGTTTGACAAAACTTTGCAAAAATTTGTTAAAATCCTGAATTACAACCGGTTTAATACACTTTGTTCTGCATCAGAAACCCCTATTGCTTATCTGACAGATGTAGCACAACCTGAGCTCAATTTTACAGTAGAGAATCCCGAAGAATATCAGGGAATTGTAAACAAACTAATTGAGAAAGTTCAAAACAAAGATAAAACATACGATCCCGAACTGTTTACACGTGAAGGTTATGAAATATATAAGAAGTTGCTTCTTTACTGTAATGCTTCTTTCTTTATTAATGAAAATAATTATGCGGTGGCAGGTTTTGCAGATCAAAAATATATCAGAGGCATACCTGTTAAATTTAATACACAGAATAATGATGTTGATTTTGTAGAGAAATTGTCATTCCGGTTAGACACTGCTAACAGAATAAACAACATTTCATTTACTCTAAGTGATATTGCCACATCAGACATTTTAAGTCAGGCAAGGTGGCCGAATAAAAGTAAATGGCAGATAATTGATTTTTTAGAAAACTATAAAACTGCTTACGCGCTAAAAAGATATGACTATATCGACAAGATTTTCTCTAATAACGCGTTAATTATTGTTGGACAGAAGGTTGAGGAAGCCAAGTTTGCCGATTCACAAAGTTACTCTCTTACAGGAGATAAATACAAATTCACCAGACTTACCAAGGAACAATATATGTACCGTATCCGACGTGTTTTTAAGAAAAACGAGTTTATCAATATACAGTTTGAAGACAATATTGTAAAAAAGAGAGACAATAAAAGTGAGATTTACGGCATTAATATTAAACAGAACTATTTCTCATCAACTTACGCAGATCAGGGATATCTTTTCCTAATGGTTGATATGGCAGACACCAGTAATCCAATAATACATGTAAGAGCATGGCAGCCGGAAAAATTCGATGATGGTCAAACTATTAACTTATCAGACTTTACATACTAAAATCTAATACTAAACGAAGCACCAACCGTATTAATACCCGGATAAGCAGCCAGGCGATAGTTGCCATTATTACCGATACTGCCCTGTAAAACAGGCTTATACATATCTGCAAAAACTGTAGCATCAACAATATTAACAACCCAGATACCAGCTGTTATACCAAAACAAAGATTCCTCATTTTTGCGGCATCCTGATAAGACTGGTATGCATTATCCATATCCTCTCTCTTTTTAGGTATAAAAACTATGTTCGATTCATTGACATATGCAGATTTCGCATCATTGTAATCTTTAGCCAGACCTTCTGTTAATAAGAAATAGTAGCCTGATGCAGCTGAACCTAATAATCCGGCAGTGAAATATCCTGCACCGGCACTGTTCCGTTGAGAATAAAACTGTCCCATTCCAGGGAAAAGAACAGATAAAGCAATTGCTGAACCCCTTTTTAACTTTTTAGGGGGAAGAGTCATAGACATGTATGTTGTCTTAGCATCATTAATCCAAACCGTTGTGTCTGCTTTCAGATATCCTTTTCTTTTTGCTTCTAAGCTATATTTCCCTGCCGGCATAGTTAATTGAGCGTTCCCGTTCCATTTCTTTTCCTTAAACTCATTATCAACAGATATCATTATTACCTCCTTAGCCAGGTTAATACCTGCATCATCAGGGTCTATCACAAGTGAAAATTCTCCTTGCTGATGTTCCAGTGTCACATTTATAAGAAGTGTATCTCCACGTGGCACTTCAAATGCTTCTGAAAATGTTCTGTACCTATTTTTAATAACTATAATATTATGACCTGTACCTGCATTAATCTCCATAATACCCGGTAATACAGAAACCCCGTCAACAGTAATCATTGAACCGGAAGGCTTAACAATCGCATTCAACCATCCTGTGTTTTTTATTATTCTAAAACTAAATGTATTTTGAATTGCAGGATCAAAAACTATTGTAGTGTCAATAGTTATGTAGTCTTTCTTTGTAATTTGCAAGTGGTATTCCCCCGGAAAATGATAACCTGAAAAATTTGTAAAACCAACATGTTCTCCGTCCATTAATATTACCGCTCCATCCGGATCGCTGTTTATCTTTAGCACATCCTGTTTGCTCTGTTTTAGGGTGTACGTGAAATAAAGGTTAGACTCATTTACAGATATTGTATCTTCCACAACCAGGTATCCCAGTTTCTCTATCCGTATTGGATATTCTCCTTCGGACAAACCTGAAATTGTGGTATTTGTTTTAAAGGTACCATCGTTAATAAACACGTCTGCATTCACATCCCCGGTATTAAATATAACTGAAAATACCTGATCTGATGATAATTCAAAAGAATATACAGTACTCTTTTCTAATCCGTTCGGCAAAGGGTAAACAAGCATTGGCATTCCTTCTTTGGATATTTTTAACTGGCTGGTTCCATCCGGAAACCATACCCATACAACCCCTGAGCGTTCATCTTTTTTTTCAACTCCCCTGTTTCCATCAATCTCCAATCCTTTTACGCCAGTGTAAATTTTTACAAGAGCACATGGATCACCGTTAATATCAAGCACCTGGTTTTCCCGTGCAGAGACATCAGTCATATTCTCTTTAAAGTTTTTAACAGACAACTCCTGCCCAAATAATTGAGAAAAACTACTAATTAGCAAAAATGCTATTGAAAGTATTAAATTCCTCTGCATTGAAATATGTTTTATGTTAACTGTCTTGTCAATATTTATAGTATTCATTCACGGTTCAAGATTTTTACTGGTTGCTGGTTACTGGTTACTGGTTACGGGTTGTCTTTACTATAACTTTACTATATACTTTTCCGTTAGTGGTTACTATAAAAATCAAGATTCCACTCTTCAACCCTGATATATCTATATCTTCAACACTGCCGGTTAGCTCTTTTAGTATTAATATCCTGCCGGTGCTGCTTATTACTTTTAATATTGCAGGTACATTACTATTGTGAATATCAACAATAACCATATCACTTGCAGGATTTGGATATATAGTGATATTGCTAGCACTGTTAAACTCTACAATACCAATCTCTTTACCTGATTTCTTTGTATGTACTTCATAACTCGCAAGAGGAGTATTATAATTATCACCAATCTTCTCAAAACTAACTACTACCAAATCTTCTTTCCCCTGAATGTAGTTATCTTCCAGAATACCGGTGCATATCTCCAAAAAACCTTTTTCGGGATAGTTATTAACAAAACTTACTCCGCTATAATCACTTGTAAGCAATACCCTGTTGCCTTGATATTGAAGTGTTGAATTATCGTACTTTATTACCAGGTTATTGCTTATAAAATTGCCTTTACCCGTTAGTGTAAAATTAAAATTAACCCTGCCTGAAGTTATTTCCTCATCTACTAAACAGGAAACACTCCACCCGTTATTGGTAACATAACCGGTCTCAATGTTACTACTGCTTACAATGCAACTTTTTGCCGATATATTATAGTAATCCCAAATCATTCCGAATATCATCAGGTCTTCAAAATTGAGCACACTATCAGGCATAACGGTAAAATCGGGGGCATAGCCTGTTGCCGGACCAAGTTCATAACAAAAATCTTCTTCACGCCACTTAATGATCAGCGAATCTATATCGGCCTGATCTATATCATCATCACTATTATAGTCGCCTATAGGTGGTAAAATAATATTTGCTATCGTTGTATCGTCTTCAGTTACTTCTATACTATTTGTGAAGTAGTTAAAATAACCGGCTTTTTTTACATTAACCGGATGAGTGCCGGTAACAAGTATAAACGGACCTGCTTTACCGTTTGCATCTGTTGTTCCTGAAAACAGGATATTTATTCCAACGCTGAATAATACATCCGCGAGACCTGTATATGTTGCATCCGTAACATTTAGCTCAATCCACCCTGTTGCCTTATTTGTAACAGTAAAGCGAGAAAGGTCACTTTCGGTTGTATTCCCGTAACTATCAATTGCAATAACCTTCCAGTAGTAAGTAATGTTTTTAGCAAGACCGGTAATCACGTATGTTGTATCTGTATAACCTGTTTGTAACTCTACCGGTGGATTATCTGTGCTAAAAAAGATATCGTAAGACATTACATCATTTTCATCGTCGGTAGCTGACCATTTTAATATTACATCCGGTGCAATATCTGTTGAATAATCAGATGGTTGTAACAGAGTTATTTCCGGAGCATCGTTTGTCCAGGTAGTAAAACTTCGGGTACTACCTTTAATAACATTGCCATAGGCATCTTTTCCTTCTACCCTCCAATAGTACTTTGTAGCAGATTGTAATATAGGTAAAATATAAAATGTATCAGTCAGTGCTTCAGAATACAAAGGCGGATCGGTTGTAGTCCCAAAATATACATCATAGGTTATTGACTCGCCTTCAGTAACTGTACTACTCCATACAAGAGTTACATTAACAGTATCCAGATCGTAAGCTTTGTTGGCTGGTTCACAAATAGTTAGTGTCAGGATTGGATTGTCAGATAAAATAAAACCCTGTTTTTCCGACCATACTCCTCCTGCGTAAGAAGCATCAATTGCCTGTACCATCCACCCGTATTGTCCGTGAACTAAATTTGTTGTATCAAGCACCCATGAAGTGCCCTGTATCATACCTCGCTCTACTATTCGGCGATACCCGGTCAAGGTATCGGCCATTGGAGAAACAACAAAACTACCGTCAGGCCCGGTAAGGCATAAATTGTAGCTAAGTCCCGCTGTAGCGGTCTCATCACCTGTTACACCCTCCCAGTAAAACTCTATACCACCCTCAACCGAACGAACATTTAATGCCGAAGGGACAGATGGAGGACTGTTTTTGACTAATGAATTGTTTCTATATATTTTTGTTATGTGGCCAAAATTGTCTAGATGACCTGATACCAAAAAATCAAGTTTCTTATCATTATTATAATCGACCCACGAAACACGGCTGCCATCGCTAAGCCCTATAATACCGGCATTAAGGTCTGTAAAGTTACTTGTACCATTATTCTGATAAAGTCTAGTCTCGCCAATACAACCATTATTACAATCCACTCCGGTAATCAGTATATCCTTATCCCCATCGTTATCACAATCACCCCATGCCACGCCACCATCATGAATTCCTATTATATAGGAAGTTAATTCATTAAAGGTCCCATTACCACTACTATTTCTGTAAATCCTTGTATTACCTTCACCTGCAACAATAATATCAAGGTATCCGTCATTGTCATAATCGCCCCAGGAAGCATTGCCATTTGAAGTACCGTTTAATCCTGCATTAATATCAACAAAACTATTGCTTCCATCATTGCGATATACCCTGGAAATCGAGCCAATATCTTGATTATTACCTGCCAATAAAATATCTATATCCCCATCTCTGTCATAATCGCCCCAGTCTACACTGCCCACATGCACACCCGGTAAACCACAATCGATTTCAGAAAAGGTGTCGTTACCATTGTTTCTGTAAATCAACGCTGTATATAGCTCACTATCTGATTGATAACGTCCGGATAACAGAATATCCAGGTCTCCATCACTATCATAGTCGCCCCATTTAACGCCACTATAGTTTACACCGGTAAGACCGGCATTTATATCTATAAAACTATTGTCCCCATCGTTGCGATAGACTTTTGCTATGAGTTGTTTACCATTATTATAATAATAACCCGACAAAAGAATATCCAGGTCTCCATCATTATCGTAATCGCCCCAGTCAGCACTACCATATCCTTCAAGGTTTACAAGGCCAACATCCATTTCAATCAAATTACCTTCCCCATTATTTCTATATATCCTGGTAGAACCTTGCGTTGCATACAGCAAATCCAGATCATTATCATTATCATAATCCCCCCAATCAATAGTTGATTGAGATCCTCTATTTAAGCTGAATTCTGTTTCAGAATATAAACTTGACGTAAACCAATATATTCCGGAGGCTGTGCTATTCCCCCCTGCACTGGCAACAACCTTCCAGTAAATCGTATCATTTAGCTCAATACTGTGTATATCCCATTCCGCTTGTGTTAAACCTGTAGCTACCAGGGAAGGAGGATTTGTCTCTCCTAAATAGAGATCGTAAGTTATTTCTTCTCCTTCCGGGTGGCTGCTTTGCCATATAAGTGTGGTATCTCCTGGCAATACAGATGTTTCACCATTAGCGATATTTACCGGCGCGGGCATTGCCGGTTTCCAGCCTGCACAAAGCTCCTGTACATCACTTACTATTTTTAAGCTATATGCTGCTGCTGTAGCGGTATTGTAAGTGGAGATTTCAATATAATATGTTTGCCCGGCACTAACCTCAATTGGAGAGATTTCTCCAGTAGAACCATTTTGAACCTGCCACTGGTCTATTGACGTTATCTCTGAACCGCTTGGACTATAGATCCGTACAGTTCCAAGGCCCAGACCCTCATCCTGAAAAATTGTATAACTATCATTAGGATCGCTCACCCGTACAGTAAATGTCCCTGTGTCATTGAAACTTACTGCATACCAGTCTTCCCTGTCACCGTTATATCCAACAACAGAGTAAATCGAATCCTGGCACATTGGATAGGCTGTCTCCATCGTGTTATTGGATTCAAAATTATCATCCGGGTATATATAAGAAGTGTCAACATTAAATGATAATCGATAGGGTACATTATCATCAATGATCTCAGCGGCTATCCGAATATAATAGGTCTCATTGGCATTTAGCAATACCTGAGATGAGCTAGCAGTTTCTCCCGCATCAATATAATTATCGTTTATATAATTTATCTGGTTATACTGATAATTATAAATATTTACAGTACTAAGGCCCCCATTGGAAATGCCATATGAATTCAAATTTTGTACAGTAATAGAAAAAAGTCCGTTATAGGGGTATGATATACAAAAGTAGTCTGCTGCGTCAGTCACATTACCAACAGATCCATAAAAGCCGTTACCATTGCCGGAACAGTTGGATGTTGAAAAATCGTTATTTGGTTCTGTTTCAATATTGGCTACCATAAAAGACCATGTGTCGCCTGTTGTTGTAGCACCCATATCATCTTTTGCCTCGATAAACCATTGGTATTCGGCGCCAGACTGTAATCCGCTTACCTGGACACTGTCTATTGCTATATCATCTGCCACAAGGCTAAGGTCTTCGGCCGGCCCAAACCATACATCATAACTTACCGTATCGCCATCAATATCTTCAGATCCCCATTTAAGGTATAAGGATTCCGAAAAAACGCTAACTCCACTTTCCGGGTAAACCGCTAAGGGCTTGGTCGGTGAATTATTAGCTATGCTGAGTGTTGATTTTGAAAACTGTCCTCCTGCAAATGAAGCATCTATGGCCTGCACCCCAAATCTGTATGTGCCACGTGGAAGCAGGTAAGCCATACTTGTCCCTTTAACACGGCCACGTCCTGACAGCCTGTGATAACCCGTAATGGTATCTGCATCGGGCGAAACAACATAAGCTCCGCTTACATCCTTTATGAACATATTATAACTAAGCCCGGCTGCTGACGTTTCTGCATCGGTACAAGCGTCCCAGGAAAACGAAGTGTATCCCTCCGATGAAATAACACTTAAACCCACTGGCAACTGCGGGGGTGTATTGGGCGTCAAGGTATTATTACTGTAGATTCTGGAAACATTACCATAATTATACTTATTCCCAGCTACAAAAAGGTCAAGGTCATTGTCATTATCATAATCCATAAAGGACAGGATAGGGTCTTGATAACCTTCCAACACAACATTAGACTCAATAAAGGCATCCCCGCCACGGTTTTCATACAGTTTTGTAATTGATTCTCCCTCTGCGCCTCCTATATAACCGGAAATTAATACATCAAGGTCACCATCATTATCTGTATCGCCCCATAGAACGTTACCATTCTGTAAATCATGTAAAACTGCATCGATCTTTGAAATAACACCATTACTGTTGTTGTAGATCTCAGTAAGGTATTGAATATCTGGTCCGTCTTCCTTACTCCCGGTGATCAGAAAATCTAAATCACCATCGTTATCGTAATCCCCCCAATCAAAATCGCCCCAACCAATTACTGGGATACCAAGATTTACTTCATCAAAATCATTTCCGCCTTCATTTCGATAGGCAACAGAATACGGCATCGTCTCCCTAGAACCACAATAAAAAATATCCAAATCACCATCACTGTCAAAATCAACCCATTCTAATGCTCCTGATTCTATATAGAATAATGGAAAATATACCGTATCAACAAAAATATCATTCCCCAAATTCTGATATATCGCACAAACGTTTGTATTATCATCATAAGCAAAAGAGACAATATCCAGGTCCCCATCATTATCGTAGTCCCCCCAGTCGGCAGACATGCTCTCTCCATATATAGTAAAAGCAATTGGGTTGAAGTTATCGGCACCATCATTCCTGTAGATATTTATATGCCCGGGGGCATTGGAAGGGACTACATACATAAAATCAAGGTCGCCATCATTATCATAATCGCCCCATTTTCCAGTGCAGTTACTTTGCGCTAATAATGACCGGTTAATATCTGTAAAGCTGCCATTGCCATCATTCCTGTAAATACCTGCAGCACCTGATCCTGAAAATAACAGGTCCAGGTCTCCATCTCCATCGTAATCTCCCCAGTCAGCTTCACCGGAAGATACTCCCGGGATGGTGGCTGATATATCGGAAAAAGAAGCTCCGGTAGTAAAACTTATTATTCCGCTTGTAGAGCTATTGGTGTATTGATCCGTAGCTGTTACTTCCCAATAATAGCTTGTACTTAATTTTAATGTATCAACAGTTATAGCAAAATTACCATTAACAGTATCTCCGGATTCAATAAGCGGTGGATTGTTATCACTGCCAAAATAGATCTCGTAAGAAAAGCTGTCATTATCGTCGTTAAAAATTGTCCACATCAGATCGCTTGGTAAACCGACATTTATAGCATTATTTAGAGGTTGTTGAATTGTAATTTGCGGTGCCTGGTTAGTGGTGGTGGAAAATGTGTTTACAGAACTTTCAGTTATATTGCCGTAAATGTCATGAGCTATAATCTTCCAATAGAAAGTTGTTTGCCAATCGAGGGTATCTATTATAAGGCTATCGCTTGTATAAGCTGTATGAACCAATTCAGGGGGATTCGTTGTTCCAAAGAAAATATCGTAGGAAATCTCTTCTCCTTCGTCATCAGTAGCACTCCAATCAAGTTCAATTGTCAGGGGCACTCCAATACTATCGTTGGCAGGTGCTCTGAGTAGTAGTACCGGTGCATCGTTTAATCCGGTAGAAAAAGATCTTATCCCACTCTCCGTGATATTGAAACCATCATTTGCAATTACCTGCCAGTAATAGCTAACCCCGTAGCTTAGGGTATCAATATGGATTATCGTATCAGCAAAACCTGCTAACACCAGTTCTGGTGGGTTATTCCTGCCAAAATATATATCATAGCTAATAGCTTCACCTTCATCATCTGATGCTGTCCATTGAAGATCGACATTGATACCTGTTTCGTTGGCATTATTCTCAGGTTGAAGGGATGTTATTTCCGGAGCATCGTTTGTCCATGTTGTAAAACTTCGAATACTCCTTTTTGTAATATTACCAAAAGCATCTATTACTTCTACACGCCAGTAGTACTTCGTAGATGATTGAAGCGTTAGTAGGACATAAAAAGTATCAAGCTGTGTTTCTGACAGTAATGGTGGATCAGCCTCAGTTCCAAAATATACATTATAGCTTATTGCCTCTCCCTCCGGGTCGCTACCGCTCCAGGTAAGCACTGTGTTTAGGGTATCAACGTCGTAGATATTATTAGCTGGTTCGCCAAGGGCCAGGGTTGGGAAGGGATTATCGGAAAGTGTAAATGTAATCCTTTCCGACCACTCTCCTCCTGCATAAGCTGCATCTATTGCCTGGACCATACTGGAATATTCACCATAAGCCATATTGGTCGTGTCAAGCACCCATGAAGTGCCCTGTATCATACCACGTTCAACTATCCGGCGATATCCTGTTAATGTATCTGCCATAGGTGAAACCACAAAATCACCGGTTGGTCCGGTAAGACATAAGTTATAACTAAGTCCCGCTGTAGCGGTCTCATCACCTGTTACCCCCTCCCAGTAAAACTCTAAGCCACCATCTGTCAAACGGACATTAAATACCGAAGGTGCTTGAGGGACAGTATTTTGTTCTCTTGCATTGTTCTGATAAATTTTTGTTATGTGGCCAAAATTGTCAACATAACCTGATACCAGAAAATCAAGTTTCTTATCATTATTATAGTCAGCCCATGAAACACGGCTGTCTTCTCTAAGCCCTATAATACCGGCATTAAGGTCTGTAAAGTTACTTGCACCATTATTCTGATAAAGTCTAGTCTCGCCAATACAACCATTATTACAATCCGCTCCGGTAATCAGTATATCCTTATCCCCATCATTATCACAATCACCCCATGCCACGCCACCATCACTAATGCCTATTATATAGGAAGTTAATTCATTAAAAGTCCCATTACCACTACTATTTCTGTAAATCCTGGTATTACCATCACCTGCAACAATAATATCAAGGTATCCGTCATTATCATAATCGCCCCAGGAAGCATTGCCCCTTGAAATCCCGTATAATCCTGCATTAATATCAACAAAACTATTGCTTCCATCATTGCGATATACCCTGGAAATCGAGCCAATATCCCGAGCACTACCTGCCAATAAAATATCTAAATCACCATCTCTGTCGTAATCGCCCCAGTCTACACTGCCCAAATACACACCCGGTAAACCACAATCGATTTCAGAGAAGGTGTCGTTACCATTGTTTCTGTAAATCAACGCTGTATATAACTCACTATCTGATTGATAACGTCCGGATAACAGAATATCCAGGTCTCCATCACTATCATAGTCGCCCCATTTAACGCCACTACAGTCTACACCGGTAAGACCGGCATTTATATCTATAAAACTATTGTCCCCATCGTTGCGATAGATTTTTGCTATGAGTTGTTCACCATTATTATAATATAAACCCGACAAAAGAATATCCAGGTCTCCATCATTATCGTAATCGCCCCAGTCAGCACTACCATATCTTTCAAGGTTTACAAGGCCAACATCCATTTCAATCAAATTACCTTCCCCATTATTTCTATATATCCTGGTAGAACCTTGCGATGCATACAGCAAATCCAGATCATTATCATTATCATAATCGCCCCAATCAATAGTTGATCGAGATCCACGTTCTTCAGGCAAGTCAGTGTCTGTTTCAGAATATAAACACGACGCAAACCAATATATTCCGGAGGCTGTGCTATTCCCCCCTGCATTGGCAACAACCTTCCAGTAAATCGTATCATTTAGCTCAATACTGTGTATATCCCATTCAGCTTGTGTTAAACCTGTAGCTACCAAGGAAGGAGGATTTGTCTCTCCTAAATAGAGATCGTAAGTTATTTCTTCTCCTTCCGGGTGGCTGCTTTGCCATATAAGTGTGGTATCTCCTGGCAATACAGCTTTTTCACCATTAGCGATATTTACCGGCGCGGGCATTGCCGGTTTCCAGCCTGCACAAAGCTCCTGTACATCACTTACTATTTTTAAGCTATATGCTGCTGCTGTAGCGGTATTGTAAGTGGAGATTTCAATATAATATGTTTGCCCGGCACTAACCTCAATTGGAGAGATTTCTCCAGTAGAACCATTTTGAACCTGCCACTGGTCTATTGACGTTATCTCTGAACCGCTTGGACTATAGATCCGTACAGTTCCAAGGCCCAGACCCTCATCCTGAAAAATTGTATAACTATCATTAGGATCGCTCACCCGTACAGTAAATGTCCCTGTGTCATTGAAACTTACTGCATACCAGTCTTCCCTGTCACCGTTATATCCAACAACAGAGTAAATCGAATCCTGGCACATTGGATAGGCTGTCTCCATCGTGTTATTGGATTCAAAATTATCATCCGGGTATATATAAGAAGTGTCAACATTAAATGATAATCGATAGGGTACATTATCATCAATGATCTCAGCGGCTATCCGAATATAATAGGTCTCATTGGCATTTAGCAATACCTGAGATGAGCTAGCAGTTTCTCCCGCATCAATATAATTATCGTTTATATAATTTATCTGGTTATACTGATAATTATAAATATTTACAGTACTAAGGCCCCCATTGGAAATGCCATATGAATTCAAATTTTGTACAGTAATAGAAAAAAGTCCGTTATAGGGGTATGATATACAAAAGTAGTCTGCTGCGTCAGTCACATTACCAACAGATCCATAAAAGCCGTTACCATTGCCGGAACAGTTGGATGTTGAAAAATCGTTATTTGGCTCTGTTTCAGTAATGGCAACAAAAAAGTACCACAGGTCACCAGTAGTTGATGCCCCATATTTGTCGAATGCCGTTACCTGCCAGTAATATTTTTCACCCGGTATTAAATTTCTTGCTATAAGTGTGTCTTCAGTAATGGTATCAGCTATAAGGTGCATATCCCCTTCAACCCCACACCGGATATTATAAAAAATAGTATCGCCATCGTACTCAGTAGAATTCCAATCCAGGCAAACTGAATCTGCAAACACGTTATCACCATTTTGAGGGCTATCCGGCTGCGGTGTGCCCGGAGCCTGGTTATCAATAGTAAAGTTTGCTGTTGCAAAGGCACTTCCTGCAAAAGCAGCATCAACAGCCTGTACACCCCATGTATAGGTGCCTTTTCCGGGATTCGCATACTGTTTTGAGGTTCCCTGAACAATTCCTCTTTCCGAAAGGCGGTTATAACCTGTTGTAATATCGGCAGGAGGCATCAGAAGAGTGTCAGTATTGTCTTCTATTAAATACAAGCTGTAGTTTAATCCATCAACTGGAGTTTCGTTATCAGATGAAGCATCCCAAAAAAATTCTAAAACTTCGCCGGTATTTATCATACTTAAACCTGATGGAGTGGCAGGAGGTGTATTTGCAGTAAGGCTGTTATTCCGGTATAATTTGGAAATAACTCCATTACCGGAATCTCCAGTTATAAGTATATCCAGGTCGCCATCGTTATCCCAATCGCCCCAGGCAGCACTCCCTTGAGCAGCACCTGTGCAAAGAACATTAATACTTGAAAAAGTACCATTATCATTACGATATACATCGGAAACAGACCCACCACCAGCGGTTTGTCCTGATAACAAGATATCAAGGTCACCGTCGTTATCCCAATCGCCCCAGGCAACACTACTATTGATTACTCCGGTAAGTACTGCATTAATATCTGTAAAAGTACCATTGTTATTCTGATATATTTTGGAGATTTCAACACCAAAATCTCCTGTTAAAAGAATATCCAGATCGCCATCATTATCCCAATCGCCCCAGGCTACACTACTAAATGCTACATCTGAAAGGGCTGCATTAATATCCGTAAAAGCACCATTATTATTTTGATATATTATGGAAACAAACCCATGACCAGGCCAGTCACCTGTTAAAAGAATATCCAGATCACCATCCCTGTCGTAATCCCCCCACTCAACACTACCAACATGTATCCCGGCAAGACCGGCATTAATATTCACAAAAGATCCGGTGTCGTTTCTATACACCCTGGAAATCTCTCCCTCTACTTCTGAACTACCTGATAACAAAATATCCAGATCACCATCATTATCATAATCGCCCCAGTCGGTACTACAGTTGTACACTCCGACAAGTGGTGCATTGATATCTGTAAAAGAACCATTGTCATTCTGATATATTTTGGAAACAAACTCACCACCCTCAACATCTCCTGATAAAAGGATATCAAGATCACCATCGTTATCATAATCACCCCAGGCTACACTACTGAAAGCTACATCTGAAAGGGCTGCATTGATATCAATAAGAGTATCCGTATCATTTCTGTAAATTCCGGAAAAATATTCACCTCCGGTATTTCCGGTTAGAAGCAAATCCAAATCACCATCGTTATCATAATCACCCCAGGCTACACTGCTATTTGTTACATTCTGCAGACCTGTATTAATAAAAGAAAACGCCCCCATACTGATAGTGGCATCAATGTATATTGTAGTATCCTGCATTCCAAGGTATATAACAAGACTATCGGAGTAAGAACCCGGTAATACTTCAGTATTCAGAGAGATATTCACGGCAAGTGAATCGCCCGTTGGTATTGGGTTAAGTGTTACTGTTCGTGAAAACGGTTGAAACATTGAAGATATACTATCAATAACAAGGTCGGTACTACCGGTGTTTTTCAGATAGATTGTTTGTACTGTATCACCTGTTAATTCCGGGATATTATCAAAACCGGCTTCACCGGAAATAGTCAAAGAAGACAAATAGTCAATATCCCTAACGCAACGAACAGGAAACCCATACATCTTACCGTTGCTATCGTTGCCGAGCATATCATTGGCATAGCCCAGGTACCTGTCCCGCGAATTATCTGCATCAAGCTCTGTAGAAGACCACCAATGATCGTATTCGCCGATGCTTATGAATCCTCCGCCATCACGGTTGCCACCCGGAAAGGCAGAAAAACCACTACTGTTATTAGAAGCCTGATCGTTACCTACATTACCTGGTGTACCGTCTATGACCCATCCGGATGTAGCTGCCAATGCTTTTCCTATATCACTACCACTGCCCTCGTAACCATAACCATTATCGGTAAGCCAGGTTTCAAGCTCGCTCCATTCTGCATCACCTGGCAAATGCCAGCCATCCGGACATACACCCTGAACACGGGAAGGATTGGTGGCGCTACTACTATACCCATCCATCGCGGCATACCAATTATAAAGTACACCATAGGTTTGATAGTTAACAGTAGCTTTAGCATTAGACACCTGGGTGGTTTCATCATTACCCTCCAGGGGAGTAAAATCATATACATAATAGTATTTGCCTTCAGGGATGTCTTCAGAACCCCCGGTTACAGTATCTACCTGCGGTAAATACGCCAGGTTTTCTGACATCCATGTCTGATCACCTATTTTTACCCAATAATAGGTAGAGTCATCACGCGAATCGGTAAAACTACCTGTTTCCTGTCCTGATAAAGTAAACAATTCACCAAACAAAAAGAGCATTGCAATTAATGCAACCGTATGTTTACCTATTTTATTTAGTGTAAGCATTATAATTATTTATTTACCAGTCGTATTCACAACTGTTCCCCTAACCAAATCCACCGTGATAGTATTATTATTTATATCTCTCAATTCTGAATTTGAAATATTAATGTCTATAGAATATCCTGAGTTGCTATTCGATAAAAAATTAAGTTTACAGATCGTACCATTACCGGTAAATCCGGTTCCGCTACCAAGACTTATTGCATTTATTTCTATCTCTCCCGAGCTGTTAGCCTCCCCTGCCGGTGTGGCTATAAATAACATACCATCTGCACCCTGTAGCGCACCATCAACCTGCTCTACGTTCTGTAATGTGCAATTGCCGGAAGAAAACTCAATTATTGTTGTTAACCCTTTTAATTCGGATACATTCTCCACATCAAGATAAAGTGAAAAGGTCTCACCGGATAATGCATCTGCAGCCCACCTTCTAAGCAGTATGGCACAATTAGTAACGGCATCAATAGTAAAAGCTAATGAATCCGGTATCTCCTGAACTATTTCAGTATTATATCTCTCCTTAACAAAAAAAGTGTGACTGACTTCATCAAGATAACTGTAAGTAACAGTATTAACACCTGCCTGCCATGCTGAATATGTATCATCATAACCTTTCAGCATATAGGAATAGCTGCTATTAGAGCTTACTCCATCCCAGGTAAAGATTATTGTTGTTTCGCTTAGAACAGAACCCTGACTAAAGGAATTTATGATAGTGGCTTCAGGTAATACAAGATCCTCATTTAAAGGGTCAATAGGATTATCATAAACAGGTTTTTCAACCTTTTCACAACCAATCAAAATAAATGCAACAAATGCGGTTGCCAAAACAGCAAAAGAAAAAAAACTATGGAAACTAAGCTTTTTGTTTTTTTTCAAACAATACATTGATAGGTATTTCCTAAAAGTTTGTTATTGATAGTAGAATAAATGGTTTTGAACAGGTTAAAAGTAAGAAAAATATCGGATTTTTTAAAACTCTCTATTTGGAAAAAAATGAAGGCTATTCCCTGCCAGGATAAACAGGCTGTATCCACTCTTCTGCAGGTAAGTATTTGCTTTCAGCAGCCCAGAGAATACCTCTTTTCATAATTTCTAATGCTTCAGGGACACTAAAATCCACTGCCACGTGTCCAAGGGAGTTATAAAACACCCGTCCTTTACCATACATTTTTTTCCAGACAACCGGTATCACAGTACCATCAATCCAGTCAGCATTATCTGCGTTATAGGTTGTTGTAGCAAGCACTTTTACGTTGGGATCAACATGCATATAATATTGCTCAGAGCGCATTTTAAAGTCGGAAATATTTTTTGTAACGGGATCTGTATGATTTACAATATTCACCTCATAATCGATAACACCCCCGGGATGAGCCACCCACTGCCCACCTACCATAAACTGGTATTCTGTATTCTGGCGGAATGAATCTGCCAGTCCGCCATGCCAGCCGGCTAATCCAACTCCACCACGAACAGCATTAAGCAGTGCCTTTTCCTGTTCCCCGGTAATGGTACCCATGGTCCATACCTGAACTATCAGGTCAACCGAACTCATAAGGTCTTTGTCCAGGTAAGCATCAAGTGTATCTGAAACGGTGACTTTTGCCCCCTGCTCTCTTATCCATGGTGCGAATATATCAATACACTTTTTGGGCTCATGTCCTTTCCATCCACCCCACACCATTAACACTTTTTTGTTCTTAAGTGAGGGTGATATTGGATTATTTACAACTAACCGGGAAAAGGCTCTGGTGGAAATAACAGCACCGGCACTTGTTAAAACAATCTTTTCAAGAAATTTTCTTCTGTTTAAAAAATGTTGATCCATTTTGATTTGTTTTTATTTGAAAACACTTTTATCTCCACTTTGAAAAATTGAAATTTATGAAAAATTTGTGAGAGCTGGTGTTTTTCAATTAATAATTTTGGAAATAGCTTATTAACCCAAGCTCCTATGCACATACAAATGAGTAAGAATAGAACACGGATGACACAGATACTACAGATAATCACGAACAAAAAAAAGCCGCCATACCTGGCAGCTTTAATATTTCATCTGATTTCCTGATAAAACACGGCAATGTGATTATTAATAACACCCGTGAATCAGGAAAACTGAAACTAATCTTTTTGAACTAAATTATATTTGGGGGGATTGATACTATTGTCAATAAGACCATCCTTCTTCATCTCCAGAATATTTTTTATTCCTTTTGAATAGGAAAGGGACAAATTCTTAATAATCTCACCCAAATACGACATTCCACTTTCGGAAAGAAACTCTAAAATTGCCCTTTTCGTGGGATTGTCTGTCGCATGTATTTCTCTTTGTTTACCCATCTAATTCTAATACCTTTTAAATTTGAAAAACTATTTTATTACTCTCTCTATATAATATAGAAGCATTTTAACCTCAAATGGTTGCGTGCAAAAAATGTTATTCATCATCAAAAAACGTACCTTTATCAATAGATATGTAGAAATCAAGGAATAAAGAGGAAAAACGGCAAAAGGCAAAAGGGAAGAAAGAAGGGGATTAGGTCAAATGTGAAGATGGAAATAGGTGATGAGTGTGTTTATACCAATAAATGAGCATGGACCTCATTCAGGATAGCTTCAATTTTTTCAATGCAGGCACCACACTTACCTGCAACAGCAGATTCATCTGCAACCTCTTCAACAGTATATAAATTTTTCTTTTTTATCAGGTCAATTATTTCACTGCGGGTAATATTCGCACATTCACAAATCACAGGATCATATTTTTCCATGGAATATTTTTAATCGGGCATAAAAGAAATAAAAAATCCGGTAAAATGAAAATGAATATTAGTCCAATATAATTTATTTACTAACAAAGGGGTGTTAGTAATAAAAAAAATGCAATCTTTATAACTATGAAAAAACTGATTTTACCATTAATTCTGATCGTTTTAATAATACTGTCAGCTTGTGCTGAACTTTTAACAACACTTCAGTCAGTGGCACCCAATCTGCCATTAACTGAAGCAGAGGTTGTGCAGGGCTTGAAAGAAGCATTGAAAACAGGGACATCCAATTCATCCGGTCGGTTGGCAGCCGAAAATGGATATTTTGGAGATGAAATTATTAAAATACTGCTTCCTGAAGAAGCAAAGATTATTGTTGAAAATATTTCAAAGATCCCGGGAGGAGAAAAGCTGGTTAATGATGTAATTCTGAGAATAAACCGTGCTGCTGAGGATGCTGCGAAAGAAGTGGCTCCTATCTTTATAAACAGTGTAACACAAATGTCTATTTCCGATGCTTTTGGCATTTTGAATGGTGAGGATGATGCAGCCACTCAATATCTCAGCAAGACAACCTACAATGAGTTATTTGATCTGTACAGTCCAAAGATCAGCGCTTCATTAGAAAAGGATATAGTGGGAAATATATCAACCCGGGATTCATGGGATGCTCTTACCGGAAAATGGAATCAGTTTGCCGGATCATTGGCAGGACGCCTGGCAGACATGCAAACTGTTGAAACAGATCTCGGAGATTATCTTACCCATAAAGCTCTTGATGGCATGTTTATAAAAGTTGCCGAAGAAGAATTTAAGATACGGAAAGATATTAATGCAAGGGTTTCTCCAATACTTAAAAAAGTGTTTGGAAGTCTTGATAATAAGTAAAAAAAGGAAATAATTACTTTTGCATTTTATAAATCAAGGATATTTTGATTAAAAGAATCTTTATACCTGCATTTATTACATTTGTTTTATACTCCCCACAGTTATTTTCACAATTAGACACCTCTTCTGTAATAATATCCAGAATAGATAAAGAGATTGTATTTGATGGTTTGCCATTTGAAAATGTATGGGAGGAAGTTGAACCACTTCCGATGGTGATGTTCCAGCCTGATTTTGGATCAGAACCTACAGAAATAACAGAGATCCGCCTCTTTTATAACGATAAGTACCTGTATGTTTCAGGGAGATTTTATGATAAAGATCCCTCAAAAATCAAATCAAATACAAAAAAGAGGGATGATTTAAGCGGAAACAGTGATGGTTTTGGAGTTATTCTCGACAGCTTTAATGATAACGAAAATGCCCTTTGCTTTTCAACAACTCCTGCCGGCATTCGGTCTGATATGAGTATTTTTAATGATGCCGTAGGTCACATGAATCATATGCCATTCAATATGACCTGGAATACTTTCTGGGATGTAGAAACAGCTATCAATGAAGAGGGATGGTTTGCTGAAATACGTATTCCAATTTCCAGTTTGCGTTTCCAGGATGTTAATGGTATTACAACAATGGGGCTTATTGTCTGGAGATTTATTCCACATAAAAATGAGACCATTATGTTCCCGGCAATTCATCCCAAATATGGCAATCGGGCTATGATGAAACCATCCAAAGCACAGGATGTAATATTCAAAGGAATTAAACCCAAGAAACCGGTTTATATTTCACCTTATGGTCTTGCCGGATTTTCTGAGGTCAATGAACTGAACGATGCGGAAACAGAATACATCTATAATAAAGAGAAGCCTGTTGAAGCCGGTCTGGACATTAAATACGGTCTTACCAGCAACCTTACCATGGATCTGACTTTAAATACAGATTTCGCCCAGGTTGAAGCTGATGATCAGATGATTAACCTAACTCGCTTTTCGCTCTTTTTTCCTGAAAAACGAAAGTTTTTCCAGGAAAGATCCAGTATTTTCAGCTTCAGTTCAGGTGGTTCGAGTAACCTTTTTTACAGTCGAAGGATTGGACTTAACGACGACCAGCCTGTTCGTATATATGGTGGAGCCAGGATAGTAGGTAGAATTGGAGCTTGGGACCTTGGTTTTTTGGATATGCAAACTGCTCCTTTTGAAGATACCCTCCCTTCCGAAAATTTCGGAGTGCTAAGAATGAGAAGACAGGTAATTAATGAGAACAGCTATATTGGCGGAATGTTTACTTCAAGAATCGGGATGGATGGTTCATACAATACTGCTTATGGACTGGATGCTATATTAAGGATATTCGGCGACGATTACCTTGATATAAAATTTGCTCAGAGTTTTGAAACAGGCTCAGAGAATAATCCGGTATCACTCGATCCTTCAAAAATGCAGATCAGTTGGGAAAGAAGAAGTGAAGAGGGTTTTGCATATAATCTTTCATGGTCCCGATCAGGAGAAGATTTTAATCCGGGAATAGGGTTTGAAATGCGTGATGATTATTCATTTGCCAGAACACAATTTCAGTATGGATGGTTACCCGGAAAAGATTCAAAACTATTTAACCATAGCTTATTTATCCAGCAAATGTATTTCCTGAGTGTATCCGATGGTAGTCTTGAAACTCTTACAGCAGGTCCGGGATGGAAATTCCAGACTAAATCTATGATGTCAGGATTTTTTTCATTCAATTACAATATTGAGGATGTAAAGGAAGAATTTTCCTTCTCTGATGATTCTGAAGTACTGATACCTGTTGGACGTTATGAATTTTTTCAGTTTAAGGGGATGATATCAACTCCAATGTCACGAAAATTTTATACGATATTTATGTCAAGTGCAGGAGGATTCTATGATGGGTATGGAGCTTCAATATCTTTTATTCCCACATGGAACATCTCATCCAGTTTTCAACTTAATGGCACCTACCAGTTTAACTGGATTAATTTCGAAGAACGATCACAGAAATTTAATGGGCAAATTGGCAGACTTAAAATTCTTTATATGTATAGCACCAAGCTTTCAGCAAGCGTATTTATCCAGGTTAACAGCAGCAATAATGCCGTAATCAGTAATTTCCGGCTGCGCTATAATCCAAAAGAAGGAAACGATTTTTATCTTGTTTTTAATGAAGGAAGAAATACCAACCTCGACAGAGAGATCCCTGAACTACCACTAATCAGTAACAGAACATTCCTGGTTAAATATACCCATACGTTCAATTTATAATATCGTTTGAATCCTTTACTTTTTTATCTTTGCACAAATAAAGAAGTTTAGTGCACATAAAATGATAAATCCAAACGAACACCCATTGTTTCAGGAAAGAGATCTGGAAGGGCTTTTTAGAAAAACATGGAAAATTTACAAGAAGCATTTTGGCTGGCTGTTTCTTTACAGTTTCCTTGGAATATTAGTGCTTCAATCTTTCTTATTCACATCACGGTTACGGGAACTCATATCTTTCGATTACCTTCTTAATCCTGAGAAAATGGTTGAACAAATGGGATCCCTGTTTTTACTGCTTATTGTTTTCTTTATTGGTTATTCCATACTCTATCTTTTTCTCCACTATTACATATTGTACCAGGAATGGAAAACTGAGAATAATCATTTTATCCTGATTAAAGAATCGATTAAAAAGTTTGCACTCCCTTACCTGGCAACTATGTTTCTGGCTTTTATGATTCTTATAACGGGAATGATGCTGGGTGTAATCCTTTTTGTTATCGGCATGTTTGCTGCAATGATTTATCTTGCCACGGTTTTTACACCCACTTCTACACTATTGATTGTTGAAGAGGTTAATCCACTGGAAGCCATAACAGGCAGTTTTAAACTGGTGCATAAAGATTTATGGAAAACACTTGGCTATGTTGTGGTTTTTTATATCCTTTATTTCGTAACCGGAATTATCCTATCATCCATAATCATGGCTCCCTTTACCGGGAATTTCTTTGAATTTCTAAGTCCGGAAACAACAACGGAAATTGCTAATGTAAGCAATTCATTGTTATCTAATATAAGTCCGGCTTATATACTAATAAGTTCTGCAACCAGCGCTATCACTACTCCGCTGGTACCCATTTTTTCAATTCTTATCTATTTTAACCTGAAATATAAATAGGATTCAGGATGAAGAGCTTAGAGCTTAGAGCAGAGAGCAGAGAAAAGAAAAGAAAAGAAATAATAAATATCGATTAACGAATAATGAATTATGAAGTAAAGAAATGTCAATGCTTAAATAACCATTGCCTTTTGATTTTTTAATTTTTAATTTTTAATTTTTAATTTTTAATTTTTTTAAAGTTGTGATTCATAATTCAATACCTTTGCTAACATACAATGAAAACAACAAGAAGCAAGATGCAGGTGAGTGATCTGAAGGATGAACGAAGATTCCGTCTTATAACTTCTGTTGAGCATGAAAATGTGGTTCCCTTTGTATTTAGTTATATATGGAAGAAAAATAAGGTTACATACCTGTACTTTGGAGCAAATATTATTTTTCTTGCTTATTTACTGCGAATCATCACTTTCCAGATTATACCCGGATCATGGGATGCGATTACTACCCTCTGGCAACTGTTTCTTGGTTTTATCCTGTACCCTATCCTGCTTGTTCCTGTTCATGAAGGAATTCACGGTCTTGTTTATCTTCTTAAAGGAGCCACTAAAATAAAGTTCGGTGCTGACCTGAAGCAATATATCTTTTATGTTACAGCCGATCATTTCGTACTAAACAGAAAAAGTTTTTACATGCTTGCGTTTACACCATTTATTTTTCTGAGTCTTGCACTTGCAACAGCTAGTATATATATTCAACCACCATATTCCTGGGGATTTTCTCTATGCTTGCTGGCACATGGCACAATGTGTATTGGCGATTTTGCCCTTGCCAGTCTTTTTGCTGAATATCCGGAAAAAGAGATCTACACTTACGACCAGGCATCTGAAAAAACTTCCTTCTTCTATGAGAAAATATAACACAGATGAACTTTTTAAATGCTATTGTACGAAAACCCGGGATCAGTTACAGCGAAGGTATTACCACATCAAATCTTGGTAAACCTGACATCACCCTTGCACTAAAACAACATGAAATATATTGCCGGACACTTGAAAAATGCGGACTTAGAGTCGAAAGTTTAGAGGCTGCCCTTTCTTTCCCTGATTCAGTATTCGTTGAAGATACAGCGATTATTACCGGAAAGTTTGCTGTTATTGCCAGGCCGGGAGACCCGCGAAGACAAGGTGAGGAAAAAATTATTGAAGAATCAATTAGAAAATACCGTTCATTGGTATATATAAAAAAACCGGGAACTGTTGATGGGGGTGATATATGCCAGGCAGGAGATCATTTTTTCATTGGTATATCGGAAAGAACAAACCATGAAGGGGCCAAACAACTTGAATCCATCCTCTCAGAGTATGGTTATTCCTCATCATTCATTGAAGTTAACCATACATTGCATCTTAAATCAGGATTTAACTACATTGGCAATAATTATCTATTGGTACATGAACAATTTTCTGACAATGAGGCAATAAAGAACCTGAAAAAAATTATTGTTCCAGAAAAAGAGGCATATGCTGCCAATATTATCAGAATTAATGATTATTTGCTTGTTGCAGAAGGATTCCCGGAAACACAGTCAAAACTTAAGCAACTTAACATACCGCTTATTGTTTTAGAAATGTCTGAATTTCAAAAGATGGATGGTGGGCTTAGTTGCTTATCTTTAAGATTTTGAGGATGTTTTACAGGCATTTTGCAAAACTAGCAACCAGTGACCAGTAACTAGCAACTTAGGTTAATTAAGTTAATAATATCAAAGCAAAGTACAATATGAGTTCATTTACAAGTGCATTGGGGAAGTTTCCACGGATTTTTTGGATTTCAAATATCATGGAATTATTCGAACGATGGGCATGGTACGGGTTTTATAATGCCCTCGCACTGTATCTAACCCTCTCGAAAGATACCGGTGCGTTGGGTTTCTCACAAGCACAAAAAGGATTGATTATTGGCACAGGATCAATGTTGCTGTATGTACTACCACTTATTACCGGTGCTATTGCTGACAGGATCGGATATAAAAAAGTGTTGATTCTCTCTTTTACAATGTATGTGTCAGGATATTTTATGATGGGGACTTTTGAATCGTACCAGGCAATATTCTTCGCTTATATCTACCTGGCTGTTGGTGGAGCTCTTTTTAAACCTATTGTATCTGCCATGATAGCTAAAACAACCGATAAAAAAACATCTTCTCTTGGATTCGGGATATTCTACATGATGATCAATATTGGTGGTTTTATAGGTCCATTTATAAGTGGACTGGTTTATAATATCAGTTGGAATTATGTATTTCTGATGTCAATTATAACAATCGGAATTAATTATATTTTTGTATTCTTCTTTTTTAAAGAGCCAAAACGGGAAAAGAGCAATGTTTCACCCGTTAAGAATATTCTTGAAGCTTTCAGAAATATTTATATCACTTTACTAGACTTCAAATATGTATTGTTCCTGTTAATAATGGCAGGCTTCTGGACTGCTTTTAATCAACTTTATTATTCATTCCCGATATTTTTGAATGACTGGGTTGATCTGGATGCTCTTTCAGTAAGTCTTGGGTTAAAAGAGGGAGCAATTACACCAATAACTATTACAAGCCTGGATGCATTTTTCATTATTTTATTTCAATTATTAATATCCTCGGTTACAACGAAATTCAGGCCATTAAATGCCATGATCACCGGGATAATCATTTTAAGTATCGGACTTTTCTTTATGTTTACAACCCGTTTCTCCTGGTTAATGATCTTTGGTATACTTGTGTTTTCTATTGGCGAAATGGCCAGCTCTCCCAAGTACACAGAATATGTTGGACGTATTGCTCCAATGAATAAGAAAGCATTGTACATGGGCACTTCATTTCTCCCATTAGGATTGGGCCACTGGTTTGCAGGTATTCTTTCCGGGGATATGTATGCCAATATTTCCGAAAAGTTTACTTTGTTAAAAAAGGAAGTTGTAATTCAGGGGCTGGATATACCCACGGTTTCAGATACTTTCACACAAAATGATTATATTAATCATGCACAGGAACTAATGGGGCTAAATAACAAAGAATTGACCCAATACCTATGGGACCAGTACCATCCCGCGAATATCTGGATGATCTATTCAGGCATAGCAGTGGGAACCGCTATATTACTGTTTATTTATGACAGGTTTATTCTTAACAGTAAACCAAAATAGAATAGATTAGGGTCTTCAGGGTAATACGTAGTTATTTTGGAATATTGGAAATAGTGGGATAATAAAATATTTATTCATATTTTAGTGTTATAGCCGGGTTTAGATTAGCTGTCCGTGAGGTACGCAGCCAGACTGCAGCAACAGCAATAATAAGACTAAAAATTGCACTAAAAATAAAAATCCACCAGGGGATATTGATATGATATGCAAAATCTGTCATCCATTTCCTAATTGCTATGAAAGCCAGCGGCCAACCCAGCAAATTACCAAGAAGAACAAACCTGATGAATTCAGAACTGAACTGAACAATGATATCTCCTGAAGTAGCTCCCATTGTCTTCCGGATACCAACTTCTTTGGTTCGCTGCTCTGTAGTATAGGCAGCCAGACCTAGTAACCCAAGCGCAGCTATCAACAATGACAAAAAAGAAAAAGAGAGGAACATTCGTCCGAACTGTTTCTCAGGATAGTACATTGTGTCATACAAATTATCCAGAAAGTAATAAGTAAATGGCTCTCCGGGATTAATCGTTTTCCACGCTGTCTCCAATGTTTTGATGGTTCCCTGAAGATTATTTGTATTTAGCCTGACAGCCAATGTTGAAAAATCCTTCCAGGGTTTATTCGTTATTATTAACGGTCTGATGGAATTATGCATTGATGCAAAATGAAAATCTTTCACTACTCCAATCACAGTATGTTTTCCATCCCTGTTGATAGTTTTTCCAACCGGTTCATTCCATCCCACTTCCTTTGCCAGTGTTTCATTTATCAGGAAAGCCTCCTTATCAGAAGGGTGATCAGCAGAAAAATTCCGTCCGTCTGATATCTGAATTTGCATGGTCTCGATGTAGTCTTCATCAATATCAAGCGCATTGAACATAAGAGGTGTTTCGAACCCTTCAGGGAAATAGCCATTGGAGGTAAGTCCATTCACTGGAACAGCCGAAGCGGCTCCTGAAACCCGCACTGCAGGAATATTGTTGAATTCAGACTTCAGCAGGGAACAGTTTTTCTGGCTGATATCTGATAATAGTGGCACTACCAGCAGATTTTCACGATTGTAACCAACATCTTTTTGTTCCATAAACCGGTGCTGTAAATAAACTGTACCGGTCATTATTATCAAAACCGAGGAGATAAGAAACTGGATAGTCACCAGGATATTTCGAAAACCTTTACGCCCAGTGCCACGAATATTTCCCTGTATCACCTGTAAAGGACGGAAAGATGAAAGATGAAATGCCGGATACATCCCCGATAATAACCCGGTAATAATGGTTAGCAGAACAATCCCCGTAATCAACAATCCATTGCCGGTACGGTAAAGTCCCAGGTTATTATTAACAAGTGTATTAAAAAAGGGCTGCAGGAGTTCAACCAGAGTCAGCCCGATTATCAGAGCCAGAAGACTAAAGAATACAGATTCACTTAGAAATTGTGATATAAGCTGGGATCGTTGTGCCCCCGATACTTTACGCATTCCAACCTCTTTGGCACGCCTGGTTGCCAGAGCTGTGGAAAGACTAATAAAATTGAAGGAAGCGATGAGAATAAGAAAAAAGGCAACAGCTGAAAAAACATAAATATTAGCAAGACTTCCTTTGGTTTCAAGCTCAGCCTCTGCATCAGAATGCAAATGTAATCTAAGCATAGAAGTTAGCTTCATTTCAAGGTAAAGACCAAATTGCCTGTATTTACTATTTATATGTTTTTCAAGAAATGGTTCCGTTTGATTTATGATATACTCTGGTTCAACTCCTTGTGTCAGCAGGACATAGGTATAATAATTCCATCCGCCATCCCAGTGCAAATAAATATCATCACGCTGCTCCAGAGTTATGAAGGATACAAGGGCTTCAAACTGCAATTGGGAGTTTGATGGAGGATCTTCCATAACCCCTTTAACCTCAAGCACCTCTTGATTGTCAAGTATTAACTCTTCACCAACAGGATTCTTGTCTCCAAAAATCCTTTGGGCCAATGAATTTGTAAGAATAACAGAATAAGGCGCTGTTAAAGCTTCTGAGGGATCACCCAATAATAGTTTAAAAGAAAACACATTGAAAAAAGATGAATCAGTATAGGTTATTGACTCAGCACGGTATGTATTCTGTTGATAACCAAACATTGCCTCTCCGGGATATGAAAACCGTACGATTTGCTCAACCCCGGTTAATTCATCCTTCATTGAAGGGCCTACTGCAGCCGTATTAATACCATAATTGTTAAAAGCATCCTTACGGTGTTGGATCATATTCACCCGGTATAAACGTTTGGCATTTTCATGAAACCGGTCATAGGTCAATTCATTATAGACATATAGAATAATTAGTATTCCGACAGCTAAGCCCACCGAAAAGCCAATAATATTGATCAAAGAAAACATAGGCGATCGCCTGATAAACCGCAATGTGGTCAGGAAATAATTTCTGAGCATTTAAATCTAACTTAATTATTCAGCAGAAACCAATCATTTATTATACAAAAAATCACAAGCAGCTAATTAACAGAAAATTAGTCGGAAAATGAATTTGTGAGTAATGTACGGTTTTATCACATATGTTGTTCAATAGCGTACAATAAAAGAAGTTATAACTTTAGGCATTTTAGTCACTCTAAGTACTTTAGGCACTTAAATTATTCATACCTTAAAGCATCAGCCGGATTGGTATTTGCTGCCTTCAATGCCCTGTAACTGATTGTTAGCAATGCAATTACCAGAGTAAGCAATAGGGATACAAAAAATTCAAAAGGTGTCAGGTTGATTCGGAAGTGAAAATTCTGCAACCAGCTTTTCATTGCAAACCAGGTTATCGGCCATGCAATCAATGTTGCAACACATACCAATACTGCAACCTCCTTTGTAAGAAGCCACAAAATATGTATCCCTTTTGCACCATTCGCTTTCCTGATCCCGATTTCTTTCGTTCGTTGTTCGGCAGTAAAAGACGTCAGCCCGAATAATCCCAGGCTGGCTATTAGTATAGCCAGAACAGAGAATAATAATGCAAGTGTCCCGGTACGTTTATCTTCAGCATAAAGCCTGTCAAAATCCTTGTCCATAAAAAAGTAAACCATAGGATCATTGTCTGAAAATTGTTGCCATAGTTTTTCTGTTTGAACAATAGTGCTTTGAATATTGCCCGGGTTTAAACGTAGAGAGATAAAACCCCAGTTCCAGCGGTTAGGATAAAGAATAAATATATGTGGATATATCCTGTCATGCAAAGATTGATAATGATAATCTTTCACTACACCAATAACTTTCAAATAGGTCCATTGTTGCGGTTCATCAAGCGGTTGCATGAATCTTACTTTAAAAGGATCTTCAAGTCCAAATTGGCGAACGGCACTTTCATTAATTACGCAAGCACCGCTGTCTGAAGCAAAATTCTTCGAAAAAAAACGTCCATCAGCCATAGTAAGTTGATAAGTCTCAAGGAAATCATAATCTGACCAATTTGTTTGCATAAGGTATGATTTATCACTACTCTGACCCTCCATCCAGTAACCATTATGATTGTTTGGATGTCCGGGAACTGCAGTGGAATGACTTACCTGTTCAACACCAGATATTTTTTTTACTTCATCAATAAAGGTTTGTTGTTTTTCACCAAGTGCTCCGGCCCTGCTTATCACCATTAAATTTTCCTTATTAAATCCAAGGTCTTTGTTAAGCATATAATGCACTTGTTTGTACACGATCAAAGTTGCCAGGATAATAATAACCGAAACAGTCATCTGCACAACTACGAGAATGCTTCTAAGAATTTTACCACCTGATCCACTTTTATACGGACCACTTAAAACTGCAACAGGGCGGAACGATGCCAGAAAGAACGCCGGATAACTCCCTGCCAAAACAGAAATAATTAACCCCAATCCGACTAATCCAGGAATTACATACCAATGAGCAACATATGAAAGGCTAAGTTGGCTATTTATCAGGTTATTAAAATATGGCAAACATAACTCTACTATAATGATAGCGAAAACAAGTGCTACAAGTGTAATAACTATTGATTCAAAAAGAAATTGCCAGATAATTTGTCCCTTTAAAGATCCTACAACCTTTCTTAAACCCACTTCTCTTGAGCGTTTTGCCGACCTGGCTGTTGCCAGATTCATATAGTTTATACTGGCAATAACAAGAATAAGAACTGCTAACAGGGAAAAAATAATAATATAGCGCTTATCACTTGAAGGTTCAAGTCCGTGTTCAATATCAGGATTCAGGTGAATATCCTTGAGATTCTGCAGGTAAAATCCGTAGCTGTTCCCTCCCTGAATGAATTCTTCCATAGAAATGCCCAACATTTGCTCCAACTGAGGTTCAATATATTGCCTGAGCCATTCAGGTATTTTAGCTTCTAACTGCTCAATAGAAGCCCCTTCTTCAAGGAGTAAATAAGTGTAAAAACTATTATTAAACCAAATATCATTGTTTGCTCTTTCATTAGTAACAAATGAGCCCAGCATATTAAATTTGAAATGAGAATTATCCGGAACATTTTCCATAACACCTGTAATTGTATAAAGGGTACTGTCTGTTCCTACCTTTATCATTTCTCCTACGGGATCACTGTTTCCAAAGATTCTATCGGCAGCATTTTTTGTTAATACAACAGTATGCGGTGCTGCTAATGCAGTTTGCGGATCTCCCTGGATTATAGGTATAGAGAAAATGTTAAAAAAGGTTGAATCGGCTTCCATAAAACCATCTTCAATAAAACTCCGATCTTTATATTTGATCACTGTTTCTCCCCAGTTGTTTAAGCGAACTGCATCAATTATTTCCGGAAAATCCTGCTTAAAAGCAGGTGCAGCCGGTGCGCATGTCCAGGCACCCTCCAGTTCAGTTTCACCTAATTTCCCCTTTAGATATAAGCGACTGATGCGATCCGTATTTTTATTAAATTTATCGTAACTGACTTCATAAAAAACAAAAAGAGCTATCAAAATACTGCAAGCCAAACCGATAGCCAATCCGGTTACATTTATGAATACATATGCTCTCTGTCTGATCATATGACGCAGAGCAAGTTTGATATAGTTTCCTATCATTATTTTGGATATTAGAACAACGAATATTGTATGTAGTAATGACGATTACATCTAAGATAAGTTGCAAAATACTTCTTTTTAAACTAATAAATAAATTTAAATTGCCGGTTTGAGGTTTGAGGTTGGAGTGATTGATAATCCCCCTAACCCGGTACAGCACAACTCATACGGAAGCATTCTGCTTGTTTTATCCATTTCCTGAATATTGTAAGTATTAGGATGAGGATCTTTAAAATCCCCTGTTTTAAATAATATATCTAATCCCAGTTTTTTGGCTTCGCTTAATGAATTTTGAATGCCAGGGTTGCGTAATGTCCCATCCAATAAGTCCGGCAGCCAGTCCAAGATCAGAACCCTGAGTGCTATGAGTTGTTGCAAGGGAACCATTAATATCAAATTCAACAATTGTATTAACAGGTTTGGAATTTAATATTTGGCGAACCATTTTCTCAATCCTAACCGAGGCAGCGGTATGAGAACTGGATGGTCCTCGCATTAACGGTCCTATAACATCATTGAATATACTTGGAAAAGAGGATATCATAATAAAGGATTAATTTAATTTATTCCATTATTCCTTGTCCGGGAGGCATATTTTCAATCAGGTAGCGGGTAAGCAATTCAAATAAATGCCTTGTTGTACCTTCGCCCTCGTAAATGCCATGTGACCGGTTTGGGTATGCCATCATTGTAAAATGTTTATTATACTTAATAAACTCATTTATTAGCTTTTGTGTCCCCTGGTAGTGAACATTATCATCTCCCGTGCCATGAACAATAAGCAAATTACCTTTAAGATTTTTTGCAAAAGTAATTGGGGAGCCTAATCTGAATCCTTCAGGGTTTTCATCAGGTGTTGTCATATATCTCTCCTGGTATATAGCATCATAAAGCTTTTCGTCAGGAACAGGTGCCACGGACATTCCCGTGTTATACAGATCTGGGTATCGCAGTAAAGCATTAAGTGTCATTGAGCCTCCACCGCTCCATCCCCAGATAGCCAGTCGATTTGAATCAATAAAATCCCATTCGGATATTTTTCTTGCAGCTTTTGCCTGGTCAGAAGAAGCCAGAATACCTATTTGTTTATAAACATATTTTCTCCATTCCCTGCCCCGCGGAACTCGTGTACCCCTGTTATCAATACTTATCACAATATATCCTTTCTGAGTCAGCATAAGATGCCATAAGTAATTACGCCCGCCCCAGCTATCCATAACAGTGGTGCCTGCAGGCTCACCATAAACATAGAATAACACCGGGTATTTTTTTGCCGGATCGAAGTTAAATGGTTTCATCATCCATCCATCCAGGAACATATTATCTTCTATTTCAATCCTGAAAAATTCCACCTGTTTTTGTTTTAATTGCTTAACAGAATTTTTCAGATCACTGTTTTTTATCAAAACACGGATGGATTGATGATCAGGTAATGACACTAAATTTGTTGTATTTGGAGTGCCAAAACAGGATCGGTTATGAATTGCCCACATGGCATTGGGAGCCAACTGGTATGAATGAACTCCTGGTTGATTTGCTGGTGTTAATTTTTCCGGTTTTGAACCACCATTAATTTTTGTACGGTAAAGATATCTTTGGGTTGGATTATCAGGAGAAGCAATAAAATAAATAAAACCGCCAACCTCATCAATCAGCAAAACTGAAATAATATCATAATCGCCTGATATAATTGGTTTAATGGTTTTCCCATCCCTTGATACAAGATAAATATGTCTCCATCCTGACCTTTCACTGATCCACGTAAAGTTCTGTCCGTTATCCATCCATTTCAGATCATCAACAACATCCAACCAGGCATTATCAGTTTCTGTCAAAATTATTTTCACTTCTCCCGTGAAAGCATTCCCAAGCATTACCTGGTTCCTGTTCTGATTCCGGTTAATATACTGGAACAAAATTTCATTAGAAGAGGCAGCCCAATCCATCCTGGGGATATAATTATTCCTGGGATCCCCGTCAACATTCATCCAGACTGTTTCACCTCCATCAGCGCTTATTACTCCAACCCTGCAAGCTGACAGGGTCTCTCCTACTTTCGGGTATTGAACAGGAATAATATAGGAATATAGCGAATCTGTATTATTTATCATATAAAAATCTCTTACACCTGAGGCATCCAGTTGCCAGTATGCAATAGACCGGCTATCGGGGCTCCACCGAAATCCATCCCTTATCGAAAACTCTTCCTCATAAGCCCAATCAAAAGTGCCATTAATAATAGTTACTGATCCATCGAAAGTTATCTGGGCTATTTTCCCTGTCTCAATATCTTCCACATAGATATTATTTTTTACTACATAAGCTACCTTCTTTGTATCTGGTGAAAATTTAGCAAACTTGAGTGTTGAGGGTTCGGCAAATTTTCCAAGTTGCTGAAGCGTTTCCGTCTTCAGGTTAAGTATCCAGTAATCTCCGCGCGTGCGATAACGCCACACTCTTTTAGTGTTTGTGAATATCAACAAATTTGATCCATCATCTGACCAGGAATAATTACTGATATCCAAAGGTTTTTGTTTTCCCCGGGGTATTAATTGCTGAGCCCGGATAAGTATCTTCCGCTTCCCTGTTTGCGGATTATACCAGACAATATCATGGCTTGCTTTTGTTGCCTCAGAAAATTCAAGGGTAGTGTATCCTGATCCATCCTTTAACCATTTGACAGGACCAAATCTGTCGGATTGAAATTCGCGTGAGTTTATAATCCGGTCAAGAGTGAGTAATCCCGGGTCAGGTTCCTGTGCTCTCAGGCTGGATACCTGTAATACAATCAGTATAAATAAAAGAAGGTTCCATGTTTTACTGATGAGTATCATTTTTCTGTTCATAGTAGCGTAGTTTTAACTGTTAACATAAAATACCCGGGATAGTAACAACATAAAGATAATTAATTGAGTTATATAAAAAAGATAAATTATTGCAACTATTTTATTTTTTAAGCGTCTGAATTATATACTTAGTCTATTCAAGAAAACACCATGTTAAAGAACTACCTGTTAACTGCCCTAAGGAACATTTACCGCCACAAAGGATTTTCGTTTCTGAATATAATCGGTCTATCTCTCAGCATGTCAGTTTGTATGTTGATCATCGTAGTTATTGTTGACCAATTTTCATACGACCAACAACATACAAAAAAAGACAGGATATACAGAATTCAGTCTATTGATAACATGAGTGATTTCTCTTTTAACATGTTCGCATCATCCCCATTCCCATTAGCCGATGAGCTTATAAATAACTATCCTTTTGTTGAAGAAGTCGCCTTTATCCGCAACACATTAAATGGTGACGGAGTTTACAATGAAACTCGTATTCCTGTGTCCGGTTTTTATTCGAACAGTGCTTTTTTCAAGGTATTTGATTTCAAACTTAAAAGCGGACATCCTGACAAGATAATCGATAAACCTTTTACTATAGTATTAATGGAAGATATTGCCACGAAGTATTTTGGTGATGAAGATCCTGTTGGAAAATTCCTCCAGATAGATAGTATAGGAAATTTTGAGGTAGTTGGTATAATTGAAAAAAACAGTAAAAAATCTCATATACAATTTGAAGCAATTGCTTCAAAAAGCACATTAATTTCACTTGAAAACTCAGGAAAGATCAAAGACTTACTCGGAAACTGGAAAAAATATTGGACAAATTATACATATCTCTTGTTACAGGAGAATTCGGATCTGAAGGATGTCCAAAGTGCTTTAGACAAAATAAGTATTGAAAAGTACAAAGACGAGGAAAAATACGATGTTTCATTCTTTATACAGCCATTGGGAAAGATAGTCCCGGGACCACTAATGGGAAATGAACTGGGATTCTATTTACCAAGAATTTTTGTAATTTTTCTGGCAGGTTTAGCTCTTATAATAATAATCTCTGCTGCATTCAATTATACAAGCCTGTCACTTGCCAGGTCATTATTAAGAGCAAAGGAAGTTGGGGTTAGGAAAACAGTTGGTGCCTCAAAAGGTCAAATTATTATTCAGTTTCTTCTTGAAGCTGTTTTAATTTCATTGTTTGCCCTGGTAGGTGCCTGGTTACTATTGCAGATCCTGTTACCCGCATTTGCAGGTATGCAAATGATGTCATTACTTGAAATCAGGCCGGAGCAGAATTTTACGGTGATCTTCTGGTTCCTCCTTTTCGCATTATTAACAGCTTTTTTCTCAGGGTTTCTCCCCGCGATATTTATCTCTGCTTTCAACCCGATAAATGTTTTAAAAGGGGTATCAAATATTAAGCTATTCAGCCGGCTCACCTTACGGAAAATACTCTTAATATCCCAGTATTCCTTCTCCATAATCTTTGTAATATCCATTATACTGATATTCAGACAGATGAATTTTATGGTAAATGCTGAAATGGGATTCGACCGTGATGTAGTTTATAACGTCCGTCTGAACGGTCATGATATTAAAAAAGTCCATCATCACTACAGTCAGATTCCGGGGGTTGTTGAATTATCAGCTGCTTCACATATTCCCGGTTTAGGCAGTATCTGGGACACTGAAATAAAATTAGATCCTCAGGATGAAAATTCAAAAGCAGACTATTTTTCTGTTGATAAAAATTATATACAGACAATGGGACTTGAATTGATCGCAGGCGAAAATTTCCCGCAGGATATGACCACGGAAAATGAAAAGTTTATTATTATCAATGAAAAAGCTGTTGAACAATTTAATTTAGGATCCCCGCACGAAGCATTAGGGACAGCAGTAATACTTGATGATTCAATAAATGTTGAAGTTATTGGTGTTGTGAAAGACTACAAGTATGTTGCATTGTTTATGCCTTTAAAATCACTGGTATTACGTATAAACCCCAAATCATTCCGTGTTGCTGTTCTTCGGCTTAACTCTGCCAATATGGTATCAACAGTAGACAGAATAAAGAAAGACTGGAGTAAAATAGATCCTGTACATGAAATAGAGGGCGACTTTTTAGATGCTAATATAAGGGAGTTCTATTCATTTTTTGAGGACATTTTATACACAGTAGGGTTTGCCAGTTTATTAGCAATTGTAATAGCCGGGCTTGGAATGTTTGGGATGGCAACATATAGCATGCAAACACGTATTAAGGAAATTGGGGTAAGAAAAGTTTTTGGTGCACAAGCCCGCAGTATTATGTACCTGATCTCACGATCCTATATAAAAATGCTGCTGATTGCAGCTATAATAGCCGGCCCCCTGGGATACCTGATAAATAACTTATGGTTACAATATCTGGCACATCATGTATCATTCGGGTTTCTGACAGTTGTAGCAGGGATACTTATTATTATGGTAGTGGGAATAATTACAATCTCCTCACAGACATTGAAAGCAGCCAATATAAATCCTGCCAGAAGTTTGAAGTATGAATAGGATACAGAAAAAACCGGGTAACAAATTCTGATTTACTTATTTGCCGACTGGTGACTACCGACTGGTGAGTTAATATTAAGTTTTTGGCAGTTTAAACATAAAACTGGTTCCTTTACCCTTCTCACTTTCAACATATATTTTACCATTATTTCTTTCAACAAATTCTTTACATAGAATTAATCCCAGTCCTGAGCCTTTTTCATTCGATGTACCTCTTGTTGAAAATTCTTTATCAAGCTGGAATAATTTTTTAATATCTTCAGGTTTTATACCAACTCCAGTATCAGTTATTGAAAATTCCATAGAAAAGTCCGGCAATTAATTGTTCCTTCTGGCTTTTCTGAGTAAATGCTTCAGCAGAGAACAAGGTAAGAGGTAATGTCATTGATGCTCCATTTAAAAAGCGCATATAAATTGTGTGTCCGGTACCATATTCAAGTAGCATTTTGAAAACAAAAGAAGGATAAGGAATATCTCTTGTATGAAAAGGGAAGTATGTTCCGGTTTTCTTATGCGTATACCCATCGTTATCCTGTATATTTGCAAATAACTGGCTTATGAATTTTGAATATAAAACCGAACTCAGATGGTGGATATTCCTTGTATCAGGACTAATAGGGTTATTGATCAATACATTAACCATAATTTACCAGGCACTGGTTGCCGCCAGGGCCAATCCAACAGATAGTCTCAGGTATGAATAGAGCAATTTATCTAATAGTCAATAATTGATAAAGAGATGTCATAACCTTCAATTTTTATTTCCGGCATTCCTTCATATTCTTTACCTTTAATAGCATTATATTCGATGGTAGAACTTTCAACTATCTTTGTTTTGTAGGTAAAATTCTCTTCATTAATGTCCAGCTTAGGATACTTAACATTTGCTTTAAACCTGTAATCCAAACTAGCAGGAATACCAAGGGTTATTTTTTCATATTTCCCATTCACCTTCAAGCTTTTAAAATTATCACCTGTCTCTGGGATAATAAATTTATCATTGTACCCGGCAGCTACAGACAAAACACTTGTTAGCTTATCAATTTTAAAGGTGCCATATTTCGATTCGGTTATTTGAAGGGTTTCAAGTTGTGTTGAATTAATACCGTCATTATATGAAGCAGAAATATTGCATTTCCCACCTTTAACGAATTCAAATTTCGTATATTTTGAAGTAATTTCTATATCTTCCAGCTGGTCGATAACAACTGTACAATTGTAACAATCAGCTTTCAGTCTCCCCGACTTTTCAGATATAAAACCGGAATATTTAGCTTTAAAAACGACATCCCCTGTTCTTTCAAAATTGAATTTGTCATTATAGCTGACAAGTTCAAGAGATCCGCTATTTTTTATAAACATTTTTGAATACTTGGATTCAAATTTTGTATCACCTATACTATTAGCCTCAAAATCTGTATTATAAAGTGTGACATCTGCCTCCCCTTTTATATCACTAAACTCTATTGTACTATATTTATCTGAAATAACTACCTCATTATCCACTTTCCCTCCATACAATTTATCATTATAAAGCTTCAGGGTCAATTTCCCCAGAACATCGGCCAATTCGATATCTGAATATTTTGAAGTAAAATCCAGGTTGCATTTTTTTGGAATAGTTAATTCGCCTGTAACCTTAAACTCAGTAAGAATAACCTCTTTTTCACCTTCCAGCTTAAGTCTTGTCCGGTTTATTATCGATGTCCTGCTTTTCCAGAATTTCATATTTATACTTGCTCTCTCAGGTGAATTACTGAAAGTCATATTCTTCAAATAAGAATCAAGTCTTTCAATATCATCCTCACTTGCTCCTTTGGCAACCAAATGAAGCTTATATTCAATTTCCGGTTTATCCCATGTTTTAATATTCAGATCGCTGTTATAATTATTAAAGGATAAATTCACATCTTCATTAGCCTTGTAGCTCCAGGTATATGTTTTCTGAAGTTTTTTGTCCTGTCCGTAACCTGCTAAACTAATACTTAGAAATATTAACAGAAACAGGGATTTACAAAAATATTGCTTCTTCGTTTTCATAATTATTGATATTATTGGTTTCTAAAATAATAAGCTCGAGAATCTGTATCTTTTTTTCGTAAGTGTCGAATATTGTATTAATTATTTTCTCATTGTAACCAATCTCATTCAGGTCTTTCATAGCCTGATCATACATGTTATCTATCCTGTGCATCTCTTCAAAAAGATCTTTAATAGTCTTATTATTAATACGGCTGGACGATCTGACTTCTTCCCTTTTAAGGTTAACCATAGCTTTATATTCATTTTCTCTCTCGCCTAGCAATTTATCAATTTTCGCCAGTGTCATTTTTCGACTCGTTATATAATTGCTTCCAAGATCGTACACAACATAGCCAACACTTACAATAAGCAACAATATTGCAGCTGCATTTCTAAATCTGCGAAAAAAATGCTTATTTCCTGGTTTCATCCTGGTAGATTTCCCTGATTGAAGATCGCTTCTTATCCCTTCCCAAATGATGTTGTCATCGGGATGTTCAACATCCAGGTTTTGCCTTTCCTTTTTTAAATACTTCTCCAGATCAATTAACATAACTCTTAGTTATTAAATTCTTACTTAACAGGCCCAATGCTCTTTTATATTGTGTTTTTGATGTTGATTCCGAGATTTTCAGAAGATCAGCTATCTCCCTATGTTTATAATTCTCCAGTGCATATAGTATTACTATTGTCCTTGCACCTTCCGGTAATTCCTTTATTGCATTATGCACAACAGCCGGATCAATCTTTTCTTCAATTACATCATTATAATCCTCATCGCTTAATTTGTGATTATCTACATCTTCAAAATGCATCCTGTTTTTTCTTAAGAAGGATATACAATTATTAATAACAATTCTTTTTAACCAGCCGCCAAATGCTTTATTACTTTTCAACTCATTTAATCTAGCAAAAACAGTAATAAATGATTCCTGTAAGATATCTTCTGTATCCATTTTGTTATTTAGAAATCTGATAGCAATGTTATACATAGCACCTGAATACCGTTTGTAAAGGCTGAACTGAGCTTTAATATCACCCTGTTTACACCTTTCTATCAATTCTATGTTTAAATCAATACTTTGATTCATCCCTTTTCAATTTATAGATGCGGAATTCTAAAAATAGTTGGAATAAATTACAAAAAAAAACGGAAAATATGAACTTTTTTTTAAATCCTCTTCACTCCAGGTACTAAAGTAAGCCTTCACAAGTATATTATGGCAATTTTTAGATTTTGATGATTACGGAAGATGGGATCAATTAAGATTTTATTGATGTGAGAATCGGGTAACAATGGTAAGAATAATATATTGTCATGAAAAATGAATAACTTTCATCCCATCCCAGATTTCTCTGGTAATTCCTGGGATAGGATATCCAATCAACATATATCCAATTAATCCATCAATTTTGCTGTTTTTTATCAACGAATACATCAACTATTATCATATAATTCTCATAAATTCCAGTAAGAGCAGGCAATTATGTATTGAGGTTCTAGTGCTATCAGAACTATTTAATTAAAAACCTTAAAAAGCAATTTGAACTAACTGATGTATTTCTTATCCAGGACGAAATTAAATTTGGATTTTAACATTATAATTATTTAGTAAGTTGAGTTATGCTGTATTTTTTAAACACTGTTTTTTGAGACGGTTTCTCATTAAAAAACCACTGAAAAAACGTAACAAATGAATTATAACAAGCTTATGATTCAAATAAAGGGAGTGTCAATTACAGATGCTCCCTTTTTTATTTCTCAAAATGTATTTATTAATCATAAAACTATTTCACGATGAAACAAACACAATTAAGACCAATTAGCTCAATTGCTAAAGAGATTAAATGGAATTGGCTAAATATATATTTTGGAGCAGTTCCATATCTTGATGCAATGATGTCAATAGATTCTATTGACGAGAAGTATGGTGTGGACTCAGCCAAAAGCATCATACTGTATTTCTTGGCAAACGCAAGTACCTGGAGAGGTGATATTGCCAGAAGAATCAAGATAGAATTGAATGAACTTGTTAAAATCTAAGCCATGAAAACAGAAACAATGACAATCGAAGTTAAACGTTTTGAAAACGGTGATAAAATTTTAAGCTATTCAAATAGTTTATTTTATGTTGAAACAACCGACGGTGTAATGGTATATAATGAAGCTGAAATGTTAGAAATATATGACTATGAAAACAATTAAACTATTAAAAGAAACAATAGATAAAGCCTTTGAAAAAGCAGAAAAACAATCAGATTATGCTATAAATCTTTATAAACTTGCTTTTTCAGAATGAGACGACATTAAACATGTTGATGGTTATCCCAAAGTAAATGAAACAACGAACAAGTATATATTCGATAAAGCAATCTCTTTCGATAAAGAAAAGCATCCAAATGTTATGAATGGTGGTCTTTGGTTAGATAAAGGTTTTAGCACCAATGAGAAAGTTAATGATTGGGAAATAACACTTGAATATTGTGTAATTGAATACTTCTAAATCAAAATAATACATGACTTTTCTTTCAATTACCAAAATATTTGTAACTTGTAGAATTCTAAACTTTTGTATGTATTAAATCCCTAGGATGATTTAAGAATATGACGTATATTGACATTCTAAGTAAAACGAACAATACATTCGTTTTATTAACTACATAAATCGTTAAAACGAAAGTTTATCTCGTTTATAAACAAGTTATCGGCAACCTTTAATTGCAACACAGTAAATACTATACAGTAAGGATAAGTCAGTATGAAACCAAGGATTAAAATTTGTTGCATAAGCAGTATTGACGAAGCAAGAACAGCTATTGAATTTGGTGCATCAGCATTGGGTCTTGTAGGAAAAATGCCAAGTGGACCTGGTGTTATTGACGACGAACTGATTTTTGAAATTGCTCAAACAGTTCCACCCTCTATTGGGACTTTTTTATTAACAAGTGAAACTACAGCTAATAATATCATCAATCATCATAAACTGACTCAAACAAACACAATTCAAATTGTTGACACTTTAGAAGATGGCACATACAACCATCTTAAACAAGCTATGCCAACAATAAAATTAGTGCAAGTAATTCATGTTATTGATGAGAAATCAGTTGATGAAGCTATCAAAATATCCGAACAAGTTGATGCAATTCTTTTAGACAGTGGAAACCCAAACAGACGAGTCAAAGAACTTGGTGGAACTGGAAGGGTTCACAATTGGAAATTGAGTAGGAAAATCCGAGACAGTATAAAAATTCCTATTTTTCTTGCAGGTGGACTTAAACCAGAAAATGTAAGACAAGCCATTATTGAAGTTCAACCTTTTGGACTAGATTTATGTAGTGGCGTTCGGACAAATGGTAAACTTGACAAGAAAAAGTTAGAACTGTTTTTTAAAGAAGTACTTAAAAATTAGAGGATTGTAAAATATGATAAAATGAAAGGCAGCCGATAACAATGTGTAAAAAAAATAGCTAGATGGTTGAAGTATAGAGCATTATCCCCGCCCCTATCTTTTTTCCCGGCGAATCCATACTTCATACACATCCGCTACTTTTCTTACACTTACCGTTATTGCATTCATATAAAAAACGAACCTTGAGTTCACAAAACTTAAAAATGAAACCTAAAGAATTAATTGGAAAATGGGTAAAAACATTTAATCAAGGAAACGCTGAAAAAATTTCTACCTTTTATCACGATGACGCAATTAACCATCAAGTAACAAATGAACCCGTAAAAGGAAAAACTGCAATACGAGAAATGTTTGAAAACGAATTCAATCAGGCAGAAATGACTTGCATAGTAGAAAATATTTTTGCGGACAACGATTGGGGTATTTTAGAATGGAAAGACCCATTAGGATTAAGAGGTTGTGGTTTTTTTCAAATATCGGATGGTAAAATAAAATTTCAAAGAGGATATTGGGATAAATTATCATTTTTAAGACAACATAAACTTCCAATTCCAACTGAATAAAAAGTATGAGTAAAAGAAATAGCGTTTTTATCGCAACAAGTATAGATGGTTATATCGCCGATAAGAATGGTAGCATTGATTGGCTTCAATCGATACCGAATCCTAATAATGAAGATATGGGATATGTCGAATTTACCAAGGATATTGATGCACTTGTTATGGGACGAACAACATTTGAAACTGTCTGTGGATTTGATATTGATTGGCCTTATGAAAAACCAGTATTCGTATTGAGTAATACCTTAAATGAAATACCCGAAAGTCATAAAGGAAAAGCTTTCTTGGTAAAAGGTTCATTGACTAAGATTTTAGAGCACATTCATCAAAAAGGATATAATCGACTTTACATTGATGGAGGTGCTACCATTCAGAGTTTTTTAAAGGAAGACTTAATTGACGAGATGTTAATAACAATAATTCCAATTGTGTTGGGAGGCGGCTCTTCACTATTTTCGAAACTCCCTAAAGAACTGGAATTTGAGTATATTAAATCTAATATATTTTTGAATCAGTTGACCCAAAATCATTATAAGCGAAAAAAATAAATACGAAATGCTAATCGAGTAGACGGCTGACGGGAATGTAACCCCGCCAGTGCGCCTCTCACACCACTGTACGTACGGGTCTCGTATACAGCGGTTCGCTAACTCATAAGCACTATCGCTCTTTTCACCGACAGTA